>Ga0123357_10012790_pt1 | contig 10838 bp, 7 predicted proteins | sample TergutEmb28metaG_FD_89873 | JGI IMG/M metagenome (GOLD analysis project Ga0123357, IMG submission 89873) | Embiratermes neotenicus P4 segment gut microbial communities from Petit-Saut dam, French Guiana - Emb289 P4 | ecosystem: Host-associated > Arthropoda: Insects > Digestive system > Gut ... | reverse complement strand
TAAAAAAAGTGGTTTTTTGAGAAGATTAAAAGGGATTGGAGTGGACAAGAATTTTAATGTGGGGTAGGGGGGGGGGGGGTGCAGGAAATAGACTTCAGGTATACAGGGTAATTGCAGAAATTTTGAATAAGTATTTACAGCAGTCGATAAGGAGTGGTCTAGCAGTTTAGGGCACGAAGAAGCCTTGAACTTGGATCAACTTTTTGAATGTCCTGGGTTCCAAAAAAGAGGAGGTGTGCAATGTCTTTTGAAGGTGTTTGAGCGTTTCAAATTACGGAATTATGGAAATATTTTATAATGCGTTCAGAAAAATGATTTTTTTTGTAAGATCTGGGCTTTCCCTTGCAGTGATTGTGAAGATTGTCCTTTCTTTGGATGTGACGTAATGCACTTCGTCAGATAGGCACCAGAGATTTAGCAACGGGCGGTAGAAAAGTGTTCCTGTATTCTGAAGTGGGGGCTAGCCTGCAGCCCGGACACTACTGCAGACTAACCGCACCTAACCTCCAACATTCAACGAAACGACCAATGTGGTAATCAACATCATAGTCGTGAGCTCCTGATGATGAGCATAGTAGTGCCCGAAACATGTTAAGCCCATAAGAAGTACGATAAAATAATAAGTGGCGTCTAGTTGGTTTTTTACTCTTCAGTTAGAGATACTGATTGCACACAGATTAAAAGAAAGATGGTTCTGAAAGTGTATAGTTTCCATATTGCGGATTTTAGTTATTATTCCTTTGGTCGTGTTGTGACAACAAGACTGCATTAAATCATAACAAAGGAATAAGAGTGTTCAGACACCGAATATTCGTAATTATTAGTTACTGCCTTTAATGTATCGCACATATTACAGTCGTTGTGTAAAGAAAGGGCGAAACGGGATTAAAGTAATATTGAAAAAGAACCAAGAAATAAATAGCGTATTAACTAGGAGTGCTCTTCACAGTGGGTAGCCGGATAGAATCCAGCTCCTAGCAAGCATTGTTTGTTTTGGGTTTTACAAACACAGACCTTACAAATGTGCCGTTCTCGTACTCAAGGAACTCCACAAAACACCTAAAATATCAAACCAACTAGTAATTTGTGTACAATTAATCACAATAGTATAGGAAAAATGATAAATACGTGTTTTTTTTAATAAAGGCAGACGTGAGGTATATCGCATTGATACTACGTAGCTTTTTATTCCCAAAATCTGTGCTCATATATTGGGGCACAGTGTAACAATTTGTAAATATAACCATTATTTGAATTTGTGATAGATAAATAAATTCATGTAATTTACACTTTGAAGTGCTCTGATATATTACCCTGCATGGTATAAAAAAATTTTAACAATATTTCAGGGATATCTTACCATATCTTCAATCTTAAATTAATACCAGTGTCAGACAATAAGATTTAATGTACTGTACTGGACCGCTATTGTTTGTATGGGCCGATTGTTGGACGTGCAGAAAGTTATAAATTTGCGGATAGGAATAAGGAATGAGAAAAGCCGTCTTCTTGTAAAATTTCCCACTATAAATTCTTAAACGATTTTGTTAGAAATTCCGTGGACTGTACAAATATTCATATTGCATATATTAATAACTGTAATTTAAATTTTTAATTACATGTATTTTAAATAATGTGTTTAGACCACAAAAAAAACTCTTAGGAAAAGAAGAATAAAACTATATACAATACACTGGCCCTTCCAGTTTTTTCATACGGCAGCGAAACTTGGACTATTAAGGCAAGGGTCGCCAGAAGAATAACAGCAGCAGAGATGAAACACATGAGAAGAACAGCAGGATACACTTGGACAGATTACAAAACAAATACACAAGTTACAAAGGACTTAAAAATAACACAAATTTTGGAAAAATTAATGGAATATAAGAGAAACTGGATACAACATGTAAACAGAATTCCTCGAAATAGGTTACCTAGGGTAATGACACACTACTACCCAACGGGCAGAAGGAATCACGGCAGACATTTGAAGAGACTTCTGGATACGTGAGATCGGAAAGGGTCACCAAGTGGCCCAACTCCATGACAGGTATATGATGATGATTTAAATGTTTAATTATGTATTTATAACGAAATTTAGTCAAGAGGCATAATTTCGAACCATTCCGAATTTATTTTCGGGCCATAATTAATTCCATTCAAAATTGCATGAAGACCACCGGTCAGATTTCCCTCTCAGCTGTATTGAAATCAAAAGGCAAGTTGAACCTCCTTCTTCATAATGGTCCGAATCAAATCAAAAGCTTCTGAGAACGGTTTTAAAATCCCTATTCGTTTATACTCAGTCGCAAAAAAAAATTATTTTTATTGAATCATTATCAGCCAATCTCTGCAGGAACATTTGATTGATGGTTATTGGGCTAAGGGAAAGCGGTTCAGAAAACTTATTTAAATATTACGTACAGCTGATCCCAATGGCCGAGCAGTCTAATGCGTTTGTCTGCGGCCACTCGATTGTTGGGATTGCGGGTTCGAACCCCGCCGGGAGCACGGAAGTTTTTTTGTTATGAGTGTTGTGTGTTGTCAGGTAGAGATTTCTGTGACGAGCTGATCACTCGTCAAGATTAGTCCTACCGACTGCGGTGCTTCGTTGTATGTGATCTACAAACCTCAACTAGGAGCACTGCCCGCAATGGGCAGCAGCGCCACAGGAAAAAGAAAACACAACTTCCGTCTATCGTCTGTTATTTCGAGCTTTCGCTCCAACTGTATTATCATATCATTGGGGTTCTTATAAACGGCAGTAATGTGATTAGAACAATGAAAATAAAACAAAAATGTAGTTTACATAAACAAGGGGTATAATCTGACGAAACACAACACTTCTACTTGTAAACGACGTCCTGTTATTTCATCTCGTGTTAATATAATCCACCGCTGTGAAGGTAATTTAAGTCGAGTCATCAATCATTAGGCAAAAGAAACATTTTAAAAGCTGTAAGATCAATTCCGAAATGCCAGTTGTTTTGGATGCTAATGCGTCTCTTATTATTCCTCTGCTGTAGTTTGCCGTCATTAGTCGAGCAGGCGCTGCTGGAATTGCAAGGGGAGAACTCTGCGGGATGCGAATCATGTCATTACTTTAATGAAGAGGAAATGCAGGAGACTGTCAGAAGAGTTGCTGTCCTGTCGGTTCTTTTAAGTCGCAGACAAACACTGCAATTCTGGACTGATTTGTGCGGTAGTCGTGTGTTTCAGAAGTTTTTATCGTAAAGCAGCGAAGAATACTGAATTTTAAGCAGCCTACGAAATAAGAAAAATGTGTTATCATTTTACATTTCAACTGTTATGCTCCGTACGGAAGCCGGAATAACTCAGTCGGTATAAAGACTAGGCTACTGAATGGAGGTCCGTGGCTCGAACCTCGGTATGGGTAAGATATTTTTTTCTCTTCTCCAAAATATCCAGACCTGCTCAGGAGACCACCCAACCTCTTATTTAATGGGTATCAGGGTTAAAGCGGCCAAGACGTGAAGGTAACCACTTACCTTCATCTAGCTCCAAGGTTAAGAATGAGTGGAACTGTAACTCTATTTCCACTATACACTTAACATGGCGTGGACAGGAATATCTTTACTTTCTACTACACACTTTTGAACCCCAACGGTATCATACAAACCACGGAAATAAACATAAACCACCATGTTGCTTCTGCGCTGTTTTTAAACCAAAAGTATGAAATTAATGTTTAGTCCATCTAAATATTTTCTGCGCTTAATTAAAATAATGCATCAAAATATGTAGCCTCAGAACCTCCAGTTCTTGCATTTTCTCTATACAAGATGTACTACAGAGTCTTTCGTTAGAGGATGCCTTCGTATATGTGAGATTCTGTAAATTCCTTTGGCTTGCCTATTATATCAGTGACCGGTGGAGTGCGTATCGTGTTCACCTCTTATTTATTTGTGTCATTTTTAATAATATACTTGCGCTAAGATTCTTAAATATGTAGTCTGAGTTAGACAGCTGTAGAACGGAAGCATCCTTTCTACATGCCGTGATGTTTTTTCCACCTTGAACCTGGAGACCTTGTATTTACCAGAAAAGATGCCGGACTGCTATTAAATTACCCAGTATTACGTGTTACACAGTTCAGATACCTTCATAATTTCCGCTGTTTGAAACTTAAATCAGAGATTTATAATTTATCTTTCCTCTCCCTCTCTGACAACGGTTTATTCACTGCTAACACTACGTTGGGAATTTCTTCGTTTTTCGGTACAGTTGTCACACAGGGCATTTCGGGAGTTAAACAAATTCACTTCTTCAGATATTTCATTGTCATAAAGAAATAATTTGGTTACGTCATAACAAGCCATGCTATAGAACATCCAACACTTGTAATGCCCTGTATGAAAATTCCGTGAGCCAGAAAATTATGGAATGCCGCGAATGAATGATGCCAAGAATTTCTAATTTGTGATATGAATAAAACATAATATATTTGCGTTGACAACCGTTAATTATAATATTTTATACATATTGGGAATTCCTCACAAAAGTGAAACTTCCCACCGAGCAGTCTTAAGACCACCAACACCACCATCCTCATACGGCTTACTTCGGAATGCCCAGATACTTTCTGCTGGGCGTAATAAAATTCTTATACCGTGACGTTTCAAATTGAACCCATAAACACAAAAGACGACAAACGTTAACTGGCTTGGCAAAAAGAAGTTCCTCTCGATTATAATTGTTGGCAGGCATGGACTGTTAATAGTCACTGCTACCAAATTTATTTCAAAATAAGATGCTCCTCTGAACAGGCTTTGGAAATGAGGACACTAGAAATAAATTAAATATATTTCACTGAAATAAAGACGGCCGAAACGTGAAAATAACCGGTCATAAATTTATTATGTAAAATTTCTAATTTAAGCGGGGTCTACATTTAAATCTTCATATTTCGGAATAAGGGGCTTGAGGGTTTCAGAGGGGTGTTTATAAAGATTCAAGACGTCTGGAATATGATGCCGTGTAGACTGGTCCTTTGTGGACATGTAAGACGTTACGTAAATTCCAGCCTACGTGATGTCATAGCCTAACAACTTTGATCGTCACCTTGAATTTTGACAGCATGACTGTTAGAGATGTAATTTTGCTGCAAGAGATCAATAAATTTTTAAAACTGGGCGGTGTAAATTCAATAATTATCCATGTGGTTCAGTTTACTCACTGGTAAATATTTAAACTGTATAAGTTGCGAGATTTAAAAAAAATCATTCTTTTTTTCCAGTCTGCTTTAATCTCTCCATGACAACGTTCTCTAAGGCACCTGGCTTTCCTCTGCAGCGCGTGCCTGGGGTTGGGTAAGTGTCTCCGTCGCTTAATCTAATTAGAATGTAGCAATCTGTAAACAGACTGATATGGAGTGTTGTATTGCTGAATCATATGCCTGTTCTTTAGTGCTGTCAATGTTGACGTTTTCTCTGGTATTGTTGGAGTTCATATTCCTTCTTACTGTTTTGGAAAAAAATGTATTTTATATTTACTAAATATATCTGTGGAAGCGGAGGGAAGAAAGTGAGCTGTGAACTCGTAAATATATCAAGCTGCCACACTGTTCCGTCAGACTTCATTCACTTTTGGTTAAAATTTTCACAGATTCAGTGTTTTGCCACTTATAAATGTAATAATATTCAGCACGGTGATACAATGATGATTAAATTATTATTATTGTTATTATTATTGTTTGAACGTTTTAAAAAATTATATATATATATGTATATATATATATATATTACCGCCATTAGGTATGACACTGTCAATTTTTGACACATATTTTATGTACGCAGCTTTCGGAGTTTGCCATAATACACGGTATTAAATACTCATTTGATAAAATAAAAAAAACCAAAACTGATGCCAGTTGTAGGAGATCTTTTTACTTTTGGCAACATGTACCGCCAATTAAAATTTCTGAGCATCCGCAGTTTGTAAAGCCTCCTAATATTAGTAGCCTGCGGACCATCTTTTGAGAAATGTATGAAATATATGAAATATATAAAAAGGTCACGAGGATTGTTTAGGAAATAAACTTACCCGTGCGCATGTTAATGTCTAAAGATCCTACACTGAATTTCAATAAATATCGCCGCCGTAAGATTATCGTCTGTTTACAGCACTGAAGCAATACCTTACTGTCCAAAAATTTAAGTAGATGGCAAAGTGGATCCAGACGTAACACAATCGGTGATAACACAGGACACGGATTACGCACCACGGAATATTAAAGCCCATTCCGTGAAATAGTAAATATGCCAGTTGTGGCGGAGTTTAGATGGAAAAATTGAGGGACACCAGTAAAATTAAAAGAGATTTTTCTCATTAAATTTGAAAATTCAAAACCCAAAACACATGCTTTTTAGGCCCACTTATATAGATTAAGTAAAGTACTTGAGCGTATAAAATCTTATATGCTCTACGCCAAGCCTTTACCCACTGGTTTTTGGGGTCTATTCCAAACCTTCAGAACTGTCAGAGTGTAGACTGACCACTTATTTCCGTGTAGCGTCAAGGTTCTAAATATGTGGAGTTTTAACTCCGGTCTCCCTTGACATCTTCCCGGATATAGTCGCTTAAACAAAATGCAAAATAGTTGCTGTTATAACTTGCATTTCCGTCACTCACCCTCCGTTCTAATAGACCTGCTTATCCTTGCAAGAAACAAGTAACACTGTAGCTCATATATAAGTCCATATTTGAACAGATGACTTGCAAATCGTCAACAAATCTCCGGCACTGATACTGTATGATCAACAACACAGCATTCATGTGCACACCACACCCATTTATTATTACTGGTAGCGTGAGATCGCTTGAATTCTTACTTTGAATTACATATGGAGGTACTAAATTTGCGAGTCGGATTTCTTGTACCGAAAAGGAAATAAAGGTAACGTAGGTATCAGTATTACGAGGCACTAGAAACCAGAAGAGAGGAGGAAAATATGTCCAACCACCCCGCTACGTGTGTAGATACTGAAAATCGTTTATTGGAATCATGACTACTGTAACACTGCAGTCCAAGTAACGCGTCTGATTTGTTTTGTCGTCAGTAAATTACAGGCCGTTGTCAGGAAAGGTAATTTTACAACCGACAACCAGCTTCTCCAGCTGATGACATATCAGCAGTTCCAGCTAATGTGTAGTAAAAAAGACAATTAACCGCTACGAGAGGAAGTAGGTGAACTACATACTGCCTCGGTAGTTAGACACTAATAATAAAACACTAGTAGAAGGTCCGGCGCAAGGCGAATTTTGCTCATGTACGAATTCAGTATGCACATAGACATATATACGTATACACAAACATTTTAATCCACTATTTATTTATCTATGTTTTATATATGCTTATTTGTTGTAAAAATCCTTTAAGGTAATACAAAATCGAAACATATAGCAGTTCGATGGATTATATTTGAAAAATATACAATTTTAACATATAGTGCATTAGTCGGTAAAATAAATTATATACAGGGGAGTCCAACTGAAATTTATGCCCCAACACACTGGAACTTGATCGGCCACAAAATGATTCCACAGGCGCCAGGTCTGTCGTCCGGTGGTCTTCTTCCGCCATCTACTGTAGTCTGATTGCGTTTTCGTACCCACAAGGAAAAATCGGGTGCGCATTTCAAATATTTTATAAGTTTGATAATTTATGTCTTTAAAAAACTGAACAGGACTGAAATTGGGTAACTTGAGGGTTGTTTGACCGTGCATCTTCCTCATGAAATAAAGTGAAATGCCAACTTGATGCAACAAGGTAATTTTATTGATGTATTCTTAGCTCTACCATGTTTCGGGTACATACGCCCATCATCAGGAGCATTAGATGTTGAGTTGCAGCATACGGTTTTCTGAACCGATATTTTGGATGGGCGGTGGTCTTGAGAGACGCTGCGTAGGTCATGTGTACGGCGCGGATGGTGCACGGCACTATCCGCACCGTACACACGACCTACGCAGCGGCTCTCAAGACCACCACCCATCCAAAACTCGGTTCAAGAAACCATATGCTTCAAATCAATATCTAATGCTCCTGATGATGGGTTATGTACCCGAAACATGTCGAGCTAAGAATACATCAATAAAATTACCTAGTTGCATCAAGTTGGCATTTCACTTTATTTTATGAAATTGGGTAACTTTAAACTGCGCAAAGCATGAAATGTCTGTACTGCTGTCCATTGTTTTTAATGTCTCATGAAGAAGCTTCGTGTAGAGGAAAGTTATGTGCCCGGAATTAAAGAACACAGACCTGGATTGAAATACCTATAAAAACTCAAACATGGAGTCTCTGGAATATATATATATATATATATATATATATATATTCACTTTATTCTATCTATTACCCTCAATGAAAAAGCCAAACCGGGCCTTTCCAACTTGGTTTACTGCACGTTCTAAGATTATGAGGCTAAAGGATTGGTTGCAGGCCTAATATACCACAACGACCGTATCGATCGATTGTGAGAATATAGCTTTCGAATTATCTTACAATAACGAAAATGTGTTCGGTGCCTCTATAGAATCATTTAATGAGAACGAGTGTCTAACTGACGCCACTATTTCAACAGTTTTGTGAACTACACAATTTTTAGCGCGAGACAGACGGCTCACTGCCACTCGGAAATAAGTCCCCTTAATGGATTTAGAGTAGCGAATTAAAGAAGATTAGATGTGCTGGACCTATTCAAAGTTGCAAGAAACAAGTAGAGTCTGATTGTCTAGCCCACCATATCCTGCTTGTCATAATACAACCGTGACTAATCTCGTTACGACAGAGTTAAAAAGAATAAGATATACTGTACACTACATTCTAAGAAAGTTTTACGAGACAAATTGGTACGAGATATTTTAATTTTAAACATAAAAGAACGGATATATATGTATATATATACATAAGGATTATAAATCTCGTATTCGTGTAGCTTGTACATAATTTAATTTATTATCAAAAACCTAATTGCTTTATTTCTAATACCGGTCGTACTTGGGCTGGCGGGGCGGACTGTGGGCGGAGGGATGCTTGCCTTTACGAGATGTTGCACAGAGCTATCGAATTACACAGACTGAAAAGACAAATGGAAAAAATTGGACTTCCGGATTTAGTAAAGGCCGGGGAATTTCTTGACCAGCTGAACGACTCTTAGCTTCTCAAGTAATATTCTGTTCAGTGGAGCAATTATATAATAAAGAATGTATTTCAAAGAAGGGCTATGACGTGCGATGCAAGAGGATATCCGGGTATTACCGTATTAATTAAGGCTGGGATATTCCGTACTCGTGTGATCATTCGCCGAAATAAATATTTGATCCAGTTTAATCCAGCAGTCTGTTATGTGAATATTATACTTAGAAATGCACGTTACGAACAGTTGACACTTGCTGCTTCTAAAGAACTTGTTATTAAAATATTATCTAAGTTGGTGGATCTAGTGCAGTAGCCAATGGCGACAAAACCTTCTGATGTTGCTCCTACATCAACAGTCACCAGAGTTATTTATCAATGCAAAGTAAATAGTACAAGACCTTCCTACTCTCCATGTACTACCCACATTTTATATATTTAATTTTAATGAATTTTATGACGTATGTATAGGAATGAGATATCAGTCCTATATGCAAAGTTGCGTTTCACTGGATGGCCTTATAAAGAAAAAGGTCTGATGATGGCTTGGAAACAAAACCGAAACTGGTTACTTAGAAAACTTGTATAAGTGTTGCCTAAAACTGTGTGCAACAAACATTGAAGCAGATCAGTTCAGCATGTAACTTTATTCCGTTTCCTTGTCACACTAAAATGTGACCAGACAAACGTGGTTTCATACTTTAACGTGACTAACGTTATTAACAGTAATTAAAACTAACTTCAGTGAACATAATTAGAGTTCTGTATTCCATGTTACCAACACAGTGACACCCAGCATTAGTAGAACGATCGTGCACATATTCATAAGACATGCATTAAGCAAAAAAGAAAGGTAAAATTTCGTTGCTTTTCTTTACGTTTAGAAATTCTCAGGTAATCGGGGATAAAGAAGGAAAAAATACCGAAGGGTATATGTAATACATAGCTTAACACTCCTGCTACATGTTCTGTAGGCACATGTTTTGGCAGTTGCCTTGAAACTCTCCTCCCCCCATTTTTTTGTGTCTGTATTGAACACGTCAGGCCAAGTAATCTTTCCCAGAAAAAATACATCATCTTTTCGAGAAAAAAAAATATTTTGGTATTTTTTCTGTGGCCGTCATTTTACTAATTGAGATATGCCGTCTAATAAGGCACAAAAATCTGAATAGATTTAAAAATCGGAGAGATTGTTGAGGTATTCAAAAAGGAGAAACTTTCCGATTTATACACTGTGACTGTCTGCTTAAGATTAAAGAAATAACAGCGTTAATTTTTATAAAACCCAATTAATTAAATAATTGGGGATATGTGAGATGTATCTACTGATCTTTTTACACTTCTTATGGCTATTATCTCTACATAATGAGACCAACTGTGTAGATTCTCCTAATTTCTTAGCACAGGAAGCACACAGTATGGCTCTCCTAAGCAACGTCAGTTTCTTAAAAAGTTGTTTTTTAAATAATAGAGGACAAAGCAAATTAGTGTGCCCTAGTGACACTACATTAGTGTGCCCTAGTGACTCAAAATTAGTGTGCCCTAGTGACTCAAAATTAGTGTGCCCTAGTGACACTACATTAGTGTGCCCTAGTGACACTACATTAGTGTGCCCTAGTGACACTACATTAGTGTGCCCTAGTGACACTACATTAGTGTGCCCTAGTGACACTACATT
>Ga0123357_10012789_pt1 | contig 10838 bp, 4 predicted proteins | sample TergutEmb28metaG_FD_89873 | JGI IMG/M metagenome (GOLD analysis project Ga0123357, IMG submission 89873) | Embiratermes neotenicus P4 segment gut microbial communities from Petit-Saut dam, French Guiana - Emb289 P4 | ecosystem: Host-associated > Arthropoda: Insects > Digestive system > Gut ... | reverse complement strand
TCTCTCACTTAGTTCTTGGGCTAACATCAATTTGTAGGGATGCATTCCGAGTTCCTGGTGCAGCATTCTTCTCACACTTCGATCGGAAATCCCAAGGGCAGCGGCGTGTTTCCTTGCGGAACGTCTTGGAGATTGCTCGATTGATGCCCTCACCGTCTGAACATTTTCAGGCGATCTAATGCTCCGAGGTCGGCCAGGTGGTTTTCGTTTTAATGTTGACCCCGTAGCTCGCATGTTCGAAACCCACAGCAGGATCGTTTTTCGATCTGGAACGGGAGCACGTCGTCCAAGTCTGAAGTGCCTACGGAATGCTCTTTGTGTCGCGATCACAGATTCATTGTTCTTGAAAAACGTTTCGACAACGAAACCACGGTGCTTGCCCGACCAACCCATGGCATCATCTAAAAATGGCAAGACTGCAGCTAACCAACAAGGTCACTCCCATCACTGTAACCCCTCCACAGCCCGAGCAGTGACGCCTCCAAAAGTGGGAGTTATTTCTGCTGCATCCTGTATATTGCCTTGCAGCAGAAGAACTTGTTGCCAGAGTTTCCGCACTTGTACACTTCCTTCACTGTGTGGGATGATGACAAATTTCATAACCGAATATTTTTAATTTTAAAGCCATTGCGAACCGTTTTGAAGGTACAGGGAATTTCATAAATGACGCACTGTTTGACAGATAAACTCTTTCTCCCAACTTACTTTTCGCACTCTCCAATTACTCGTCACTGTACAGTTCCGTCTGTTTCACCGGAAGACGCACAATATTTGTAACAAAATATTCAACAGACGCGCGGCAAAACTGTCGGTGACTGTAATTTCGTCCTGTAAGTCCACCCCGCACTACACTCCTACCTTAAACAATTCACTGCAGTCAACGTTCTCACATTAGGAATCACTTTGATGTAGTTTATTATCATCCTGCTATTACCATCTCGGTAATGAAGCTTGTAGTCGTCAGCGCTAGACCTATTTAGAGCATTAAAGATCCTTTCCAAAGGTTTAAAATGTCATATTTTCCTGAAATATTTCTTTGAAATTCCTTGGAGAGGAGACGGCTGCGCTTAGTTGTTCCCTGTCAACACAACACTGGCGCGCGCCCTCAGTTTGGGGATGGAAGACACAGCCTCTAGCTATATCGAAGAAGTTGCGGACAGCCGACGAGTGGTCGTCCTCCAGTTTTAGTTTGGACGTGGGCCTAGCAACTTATCATTTTAAAAATTAAATTAGATAAAAATAAACATGTTATAAATGTAGCAGAGGGCCACTGAATTCCACAGATATTTGGAACGACAAAAGCAACGGAAAAATTAATTTATTGGGCTGTCTGGGGCAGATCGCTTCTTGGGTTGCGGTTTCGAATTCCCCGGGGACAAGGAAGTCTCTCTGTTGTGAGTGTTGTGTGTTTGCAGGTAGAGGTCTCTGCTGCGGGCTTATCACTTGTCAGGAGGAGTCCTAACGAACGTGGTGTGTCCGAGTGTGATCGTGAAGCCTCGATAACGAGGAGACCTTGGGCCAGTAGCGGCTGTTGCGCCACGGAAAAAAAATTACTTTTTTTTTAATTCTACGACCAAGCTCACGAACAAAATCAATGGAAAAAATGAGTTATTCTTATGAGAGAATGTACAGTCAGCTTAGTCTGTAATAGACCTTTTACGTATATTTGAATATTTTAACCACATAAAGCCCAGAGCAGTTTTAATTAGACCACTACATGCTGCAACATTTAAAACCCCACTATTTTTTTCAACTCTGGATCATTTCTTTTTTCCCCACTGTCTCGCGATGAATGCCGATTATTTCCTTAAACATCACTAACTGACTGGTCTTGTAGTAGCGACGGATTTTTCTCACTATGTGATGCACGTAATTAAAGGATTTTCAATTTTAAGCCTAATGGTCACTTAATATATCATCAGGGTTAACACTAAACAAGACAGGTAAAGTACGTATAACGTAACATTGAGGGGCTTTCGTGTAACTATTGCTGCAATTGAAATGCAATAAGTATTACATATTCTGAGTGTGTGTTTGTAGCCTGACGTGTCCAGCACGCAATGCGCATAAGCCATACTGCCATCTGTGTCCTGTGTGGCTCTACGGTATTTTTCCACATTTGGTCACAAAAGGCAAGTTTAAAAAAAAGTTATTGAACTTAAAACGTGTGTTTTGTTTTCTCTACAATTTTGCTTGAAAATCTTCTCATTCTAAGAAGAACTGAGCGAGATATGATCATACATGTGTACTAGTCTTCATGTAAAGTACAAACTATTCTTATCAGGTTTTATTTAAAGACGAATTTTCTCGACATATTTTCGAAAAAACTCTCAAATATTAAATTACATGACAATCCGTCCAGTGGGAGCCGAGATGATCCGTGCGGCCGGACGGACGGACAGACACGACAAGCTAACAGTCGCGTTTCGTAATTTGCAAAACCGCCTACAGGTTCTACGTTCTGCGCACACAGAGTATTTATGTCTTTTGTTTGGCTCTAAGAACAAACAGCGATTAGTTTCAACTGACCAGTTTTCATAACCAAGACGGAAAGTGTTTACTGCTTGGTGCAACCTAAATGTTGTATTATATTACAGAACATATTTAGTCTTTGAAAGGTCGAAGAAATAGATGTAAGATCTATGTAAAACTTCTGCATGTTTTTAAAAATAAATTAAACTTAGAAACTGCCCCATAGACTTCGCATAATGACGTCGGACTATTGGATAGTTGTCACTATGCATCCTTAAGACCCTAGGACGGGCCAATTCAATAAATATTTTACGTGGTTTTCATTGCTCACAGCATGCTTCTCTTGTCTCCCCCACCCTCCAAACATAAACTTCAAAATTTCCACCAAAACGCAACCTTCCAAACGTTATTAAAACTTCATCATACGCAGTTCTCGGAACCGCAAATTCACAAAACTCAATATTCAGCCAAAATGTATAATTCCTTTCCTCAGCGGCATGCTTAAATAATCCAGGGGCCTTGCCATCACTCACGAGGTTATTCGGCGGCCTGTCACGGCGAAGACCCGGGTTCAATCCCAGACCAGTTCATGTGGGATTTGTGTTGAACAAAGAGAAAAAGGGGTATGTGCTAAATAATTTTAGGACAGGTCCCATACGCAAGGTACTATAAATTATTTTCCAGTTATGAAATTCTAAAAAATTCTATTATTCTAAATACTGAATCGGTAAACCATAATTTATGAACTGAAGGCTATGACATTTGGATTTCCTTGCGTCAAAATAAAACATGTAGCGATATGAGGAAAGTAAATTGTGTCAGACTCTGTACATCATAAATATTTTAAAGAGCATGCAGGAAAGAGCTTATAGGACCGGGTAGATAGACTTCCAGCAACATGGGACGTTATGAATAAGAAACACAGTGATCAACAGCGGATGTTAGAAGCTCTGCTTGGGAATTCAAAATTAAGGCTTGACTCATTCGTAAATACGAGCATGTTGCACAGCAATAAGTGCTTCTTTACTTATTCCTCGCACCTTATGAAGACTTGCGTGACGTACGCAAACGCTGTTGGGCATTATAGACCTACTGCAGCTGCCGTAAGGTCACTATTGTCTGAACCTGTGGTCTATATTAACTGATAATTCTTATTCTTCAGATTTCTCTTAGTTTTATACGAAGTTCTTAATTATTTTCTTTGTCATCGTCAGAATATGGAGCAATAATGTGGTTGAGCTCTAATTGTTGAGGAAAAACAGTAAGTGACCGAGGTATATTCCAAGTCACCACGTCGTCCTTCGCCTGGATTTGGTTGATGTAAACAATGAAAAGCACTGTAAGGAAATCGGCAGTAGACCTTGGTTACAACGGAAATCAGTTTTCCAAATACGAATTAAATGAGCTACCACACATACACATTCATGTATCAAATTTGTCATGAGTTTAAACCACTCGCCATTTCTTATGTTTATTGGACCGTGCGTCGTCTTCATAGTTGAATTGCTTTATTATTTCATTATTTAATGCTCAACATGTTTCGGATGTATTAACATCCGAAACATGTTGAGCATTAAGTAATGAAATAATAAAGCAAGTGCCATCAAGTTGGTCTCAGTTTATTCAACACTCATCATTTCCTTCCTTTATTTTCCTTTTAAAAATAAAGAGGCTTATAATTCCCTTGCGTGAGTGTGTGCGTGCGTGCGTGTGCGAACGTGTGCGCGCGTGCGTGTGTGCGTGTGTTTTCTACAATGCCGTCTACTATTATGCGAGCGACGCATTTCTGAAGCCATCGCACAATTTAAGACTGCTTTTCATATAGGAATAAATATAAGGGAGGTGACTGAGTTCTCGGAGCCCGCAAATTTACAGCCATTAGAAGGTATTTTTGCTTTTAAACATACTTTATAAGCAGAGTATAAATAAATAAAAAATTAAAGTTAAATTACTTACAACCTTACTGAATAATGTACTGTATTACTGACAAAATTTAAAAAAAAAATCACGTTCTGACGGTTTTGAAGGAATAGAAGATGCAACAAGCACATAATTAGGACACGCTGTCTCCTCACTTAAATTAATTTTTATTTCGTGAATAAGGATTATTTCAAATTTTACGTATAAAATGAGGTATTTAACATTTTATGTCGCATTATTTCAAATTCGCACAAAGTGCACCCGCGCTGCGTCTAATAAAGTTTCCATCGTCCCTGACGTAACACCATTGAAAATGTCACACGTGAGCTTCCTGAATACTTTTGTGAAGCTCTGATATCTGGGAATAATATTATTTCTAAAATAGCATCGTTCTTTTGACACATAGTTTTATGTGCAACGCATAGTGATAAGGGAAACGTTGTATATCAAATGCGAACAATTTTCACTCTACAAATCCTCCTATTACCGGACAATTTCTTCCAGATTTTATTTACAAACAGAAGTGAAGCTTAAATAAATTGGAATTACAATGCGTGACGGAAGTTGTTCTTAACATCTTTTCATACAGTCTAACAAAAAATAAGAATCTGATGCCCCAAAGCTTTATGTCACAAGAACCCTAAAATATTTTGTTTGTTTCTTTGTTTGGCGCAACAGCCCCCATTTGGCCAGGGCCTCCTCATTCACGAGGTTTCTAGATCACACTCAATGTCACACCACATTCGGTAGGACTCCTCTGGACGAGTGATCAGCTCGTCGCAGAGACCTCTACCTGACAATACACAACACTCACAACAGACAAACATCAATGCCCCCGGTGGGATTTGAACCCAAGATCTCAGGACGCGAGAGGCCTTAGGTCGTGACCGGCGAAATATTTTTCCTTTCCGAAAATATTCACCATAAATTGCACACTAGAATGGGCGTAGATCGGGTGAGTTGGGGTAAAAGCTGTAGAGGTTACTTCGCACTGTTCAGGCATTCAGTGCACAAACCTAAACCCTAGAATGTTTCTATAAGAATCATGACGGTATCTGAGGATTTCCATAGTTCTTCCAGTCGTGGAATAGAATAATATCTTAGTAGAACGCGACAGTGAAACAATACTCCAGTTTGATAACATACGAACGTTCGGTACCGCATTCTGCCATGTGATTCAGTAGCCCACCAACACCAACTATTTTATCCACCTCAGTATTGTCACTCCACAAAGTTCCGTATGTCCCACAAGATCGGGTCCTTTAGGTTTTCAGACGAATGTTGTTGTTGCTTTCGTGATCTCCTTGAAGCGGGCCACATTACCGGCCCATTTCAAATATCTTGCTTTGAGTACCCTAACAATATTGGGTGACGAATTCAGCTATTTATTTCTTCACAGTGTAATTTTTTCCGTTCTCACATTAATTCTTCCCCGTTTGGTCCACATACTCTCTTTAGCGCTGTGTTCTCTAATATCAAGAAAGAACTCTCTAGCCATATGATAAATTATAACGAAGAAATACCATGTCTGTAAAAATCTATACTTTTGAATTGGAAAATATATACTTATATCGGGAACCATCTGAGCTCCAACCGCTTACGCTCAAGTATATGTGATTTTTTTTTGAATCAGCGTTTTGTACAACATTGACTATGAAGTTCGCTCCGTTTTATGCCACATTTCATTTTCGAGATGTGACACTTAAAGTGTCTAGTTTATTACAGACAAACCTAGAAAAGAACATCCTTAAATCATCGCAGAAATATAAATGTAATTATAAAATATCTGAATAAATCTCCCCAAAAATGCATCTGTAAAGTATTTATCTTTAAATATATGTCACGCTTTACGTATTGATAGTACATAAAATGTTAAGTAGGGGATGATAGTGAAGAGACAAGTGAACATCAGTACACCTGCAGGGTCTGAAGGACTTAATTTTTTAATCGTCAGTAGTCTTCTGGTTGTTTTCGAGTGCGGTCGAGTGCAGTGGAGACCAGCAGTGTAAGTGGCCGTCAAATGACGCAACCTTATTGAAAGTTTTTTGATGAATTATTTGCATCTGAAGGAAGGTTTCAAACATCAAACCGTTTCTTATTTTTGTATTAAAAATAAGAAAAGCAACATCAACGACGACGACGACGACAAGAACAAGAACAAGAACAACAACAGTTGCATCAGTATCATATCGACAGAAACTTCAACTCCCACTTCCAGCTTCATTAACTACAACACTCCATCGCCCACCTCGCAGCAGCAGCCACAGTAGGTGCCGAATTTTGTCTCTTGCTTCTTTTCGCTCAACAAGAGTCGCTGGCTGAATCATTTAAACTAACAACAGCCATTCCGTGTCAGTCAGAGTTTGGTGTGTTTTTGAGTCGTAGGGTTTTGTAATGTGTAAGCGTCAAGTGGGCAGCCTGAATTTCAGAGACATCACTATATAATTACGAGAGTGTTTTGCTGTTTTGTGTTTTGTGTTATGTTGTTTGTTGTGTTTTGTTATGTTCAACCCCTAAACGCAATCCGCTGTTAGATCGCCATGTTAGGTTTTCGTGAAGTTAGGTAGGCAGACAGGCAGTTATGTTAGTCATAGCACTGTGCCAGTGTGCAGGGCCACATTGGTTGAGTAGTATGTCGGCAGGCTGCAGAAAATTTGACACCCCTGTGTTTCAGCCCGTGACTGATGGAAGCAGCACTTGGGGAGGTCGCAAAAAGACACATCAAATTGATCGAGACATCAGATTTTCACATTAAATGTGTCCATGTGTTAACTGTCCTGTGTTGTACCTAGAGAAAAAGTAAAGGTAAAGCAGTCCCATTACAGGCCTGGAGTGGCCCAGAAGGGTTCCAGGAAATTAAGGCTCATGATAACGGCACAGGATGGCGGTAAGGTTGTCAGCCTTACGCACCGGTCGCTTTTACCCCCAGGAAATTCTCCTGGTACTTATTTCTGTTAGAGGCTGAGTCGACCCCAGGGCCATAGTGCGATTGGAAGGATTTTATGTTAAAAATTCCAATCACACCAGCTGGGATCGAGCCAGCGACCTTCCGATTTGTAGCACAGCAACTTAACCACCGTGCCACCGCAGTCCCCAGAGAAAAAGTACAACTTAAAAGAAAGAATAATCTCTCATAACAACTTAAATTTTGTTCTATCGCGAACTTCCTTAATTACAAAGCCTCTTCCATTTAGACGTTTTGCTTATGTGTTAGTCGTGGCCTCTTCTGCACAGAATTTATTCACGCACACCAGGGTGTAGAGTTCACATGTTCACACTTGTTTTTCATGTGATGAAGTGACGTAAGACTCTCAACCTACCTACTCTCTCTTAATTTAAGGTAGATGCGTCAACGACACAAAATCTGACAGAAATATCTTCAAATTCTTTCATATGTGGTGAATTTTTAAATTTATTTTAAAAATCCGTCACTACAATAAAACTTCATTTCAAAGCAATTTTGTGATGTTTAAAAAAGACATGGGGGCCGGGTAGCTCAGTCGGTATAGTGACTAACTACGGGCTGGACGGTCGGGGATCGAATCCTGGTGGGGACAAGATTTTCCGCCCGTCCAGACCGGTCCTGGGGCCCACCTAGCCTCCTGTACAATGGGTACCAGTTCTTTCCCGGGGGTAGAGGCGGCCGGGGCATGGAGCTGACCCCCACACCCATCTAAATGCCGAAGGTCCTAGAAAAGAGTAGAGCTATACATCTACTCACCCTAAGGGCCTGAGTGGCCTATAAAAAGGATGAAAACCTACCTAAAAAAGACACGGTGACGCATCTGCACCATAAATTGTGTGCGCACTCAATTCGTCTCTCAGCACCTACAGCGAAGCAGTCCGCTCTCCACATTCATACGTGCCATCAATATAGGATACAGCGAAGAAAGTATCTGATAGGTTGTTGCAGTAATAAGAACACACAATGCACTAGACTGTGGAACTCGACCGGTTTCATTTGGCAGCCGGAAGAGGTGAGCGGAGTGGACCTAACATGTTGTGGTTACTGTTCTCGTTCATGTTAGGTTTGCGTGGAGGGTGGGGGGTGGGGGGATGGAGGTAGGGGAAACTTTGAGATGTATGAATGTGTCAGAAACTGCTTTCATGTTGTGGGACGCTACGTGAGCCAACAATGCCAGCTGTGCGTTCGTTGCTGTGTAAAGCCATGCGCTTGAAATTCGCTAGTGTTCAGTATACCCTACAAATTTGATTTGAGAAAGAGGATTGAAACATAACAAGAACTATTTTAAAATTCCAAACATTTTTTCATTGAATATTTGTACATTTTTATCATCTTCATTATCCGATAGGACGATAAACTTCGTATGTAAATAAATGCATTTTTCATTTTAAAAGAGTTTGGCTCCGACAGGCTGCAGCTCTTGTACTTTTTCTTCCTATTGTCTCTTCAAAACATTACAAGCGCCAAAGGAGGACTAGAGGGGTACCATGATGTTTGTTAGGATGTTCTGGATCAGCTGCAACTTGCATTAGGAAAAGAGGACACTAATCTGGAGACGTATTTGTCTCAAATTCCAAATTAATACTTTAGGCAGATGTCCTCAATTCGCTAAACAAATGACGTATTATAACATTTTGATGGAATAAATTCAGATCTAATTCAGTTTATCTCATCGGGATGAGATCTGTGGACAAGTTTCTCCACTCACTGCATTTTTTTTTCTAACTTTTTGACACTAGCAAGCTGCAATTTTTCCAAACTTATTCCGATAGGCTTTTAACCTTCTAAATTTGTAGGGCTGTGCGGGAGGGGGAACCAGACTATTTGTCAGGAAATACTGGATTAGTTACAGCCTGCAACAGAAGACGAGCACCGCTAAATTATTGTACACCCTGGACAACAATTTAGTGTCTCCAATTTCAGAATATTCATTAGGCAGCAGGTCCTCAAATCTACTAAAAATTAATACGTGGTATGGCGAATTACAGCCACGACTGCGCCCCTATACAACTGGAACGTAATAAATGACACATTTCTTTATTAAAAGGGAAACTTGTACATTTTTTCCAAAAACTCTTATTTTATGTTAAAAAAATTTGTGTAAAGCATTTGCAACACAGCGAACGATGCAGAATATTCTCTGCTATCTCTTGCCACTTCAAGAGCGCGTGTGTGAGACATTTAGGGAAAAGGCAATGAGGTGTGTGTACTCTCTGCCGCGTTCACTTAAATGTAAGCTGAGCGATCATAACAGCTACACTTCTTGTCGCCAGTGTAACAAGCCAGAAAGAGAAAGAATAGGCTACTGCAGTGAATGATGCTGCTAGGTCAAGCGGGAAGGCTGCCGCATTACACACTGGAAATGAAAAAAACATTGAAAGATTTTATCAATTGCAAATTTGGTTTCCTACCGAGGAAGCCGGTTTTCCGGGTTGTCTACCTTGTGGTTGGGTAATTGCTTTCCAACGTTTCAAAAGAAAGTACTGCATTCATCTTCAGGGTTACGAGGAGTTATTTTTTAACGTAGAAGATTACGGCGGTACGTTTCTTCGAAAGGTCGAGAACAGTTTACCCATCCACATGGTGTAACAACCCAGAACAGTTTACCCATCCACACGGTGTAACAACCCAGAACAGTTTACCCATCCACACGGTGTAACAACCCAGAACTTCTGGCTTCTCAACATTCAAGCCGTAGAAACCTCAAATCGCTGTTTTCTGATTGATAATGATATATTTCTTTCTGATTATATTATCTTCCTCATTTTTCGTGTTTTGTTTATTTCTGACAGATTTTCGTGAAAGAATGAAAAGATGAATTTTCATAAAGTTTGGAATTCATTCTCCATGAACACAGTAACGTGATATGGCGCGGTCGAGTAATAAAGGTTGCAGTGAGAACGCAACAATGCAGTTATGTCACAAAGGCACGATTTTCGGAAAAAAAATTGTGGAATATATGAATTTGTCGAAAAAATTGGTCATTCTGAGAAGAACTTCCAGAAATGTTATGATAAATATGCATATGTCAGCATGTAAAGTAATATGTCAGCATATAAAGTAATATGTCAGCATGTAAAGTAATATGTCAGCATGTAAAGTAATATGTCAGCATGTAAAGTAATATGTCAGCATGTAAAGCAATATGTCAGCATGTAAAGTAATATGCCAGCATGTAAAGTAATATGTCAGTATGTAAAGTAACATGTCAGCATGTAAAGTAATATGTCAGCATGTAAAGTAATATGTCAGTATGTAAAGTAATATGTCAGCATGTAAAGTAATATGTCAGCATGTAAAGTAATATGTCAGCATGTAAAGTAATATGCCAGCATGTAAAGTAATATGTCAGTATGTAAAGTAACATGCCAGCATGTAAAGTAATATGTCAGCATGTAAAGTAATATGTCAGTATGTAAAGTAATATGTCAGCATGTAAAGTACCAGTTAGTCTTGTCAGAGTTAATTGAACTTGCATTTT
>Ga0123357_10012788_pt1 | contig 10839 bp, 6 predicted proteins | sample TergutEmb28metaG_FD_89873 | JGI IMG/M metagenome (GOLD analysis project Ga0123357, IMG submission 89873) | Embiratermes neotenicus P4 segment gut microbial communities from Petit-Saut dam, French Guiana - Emb289 P4 | ecosystem: Host-associated > Arthropoda: Insects > Digestive system > Gut ... | reverse complement strand
TTTTTTTTTTTGTTTTTTTTTTTTTTTTTTTTTTTTTTTTTCATTTCGTTAGATAGACTCATATAATCAACAAAAATATAGAGTAACGAAAATTCTTACATTCTATAGGTCAACCGAGATACCAATCTGAAAAAAATTTAAGCCTTTATGTACACCCCTTTACGTTACAACTTTTTGTTTTTATGCTTCTTTAACTTCTTAAACTTTAAGCCCTCTCATTTTCGTTTTATCGACCTTTGGCTGGCTTGCGTCATTTTACGCTAATCACTTATTTCTGGAGGGATTATCATTTTTTATTTATGCCTTTTCCATTTACGCCCATTTTTCAGAATTTCATCGTGAGCGTAAAAAATATATTGGTCTAATTAGTCGCTGGTTTGGTTAATTGCACATTTAGTGTACTCTAAAATTCGTTCTCGAAAGGTTATAACCTCTACAGGCACGGCAAGACGTTCCAGAGTGGCATTCGATTTTACCGGTGGAAAAGGCAGAAAGAGAGGTTCACTTCACGTTCTGAGTGTACTCCACAATTGAGATTCGTTTCGAATTGAATTAGTGAAGGCTTCATAGTGATTCTGAAGGGAACTGAACCGCGGCCATCTAATCAGCAACCAATACCTACTGAGCTATAACACAAAATTAGAAAATAAACAGAAACACGAAACCAAATGGTACAAACGTGGGATATTAAAAATTCCTTCAATGAACCAGCAAAGTACGTAGAAACAAATTAGTGACAAAACATAACGGCAGTCTCTTGTGACATACAGGTCCATAGGTAACTAATAAATTGGATTTAAATGCATATAATTAACCCAACCCTGTCTTATATAGTAGCTTTTTACAGAAACATTTGCCGTTTCACCAACTACTTTGACTCTTCCTTTGTTCATTTTTCTAGACCTCAACACAACCTGTGACTCATAGCTCGTGGTTTTATTTAATATACTTTCGTAATCACACTTGAAATAAAACGTAGACCAACTTAATTTCACGATAACAACAGTAATATTTAAATAATTTCAATATAACAAAACTGACTTACCAGGAAATTCAAAGCAAAAAAAGGAACACAGTTCTACATATTCCGTTAAAAAATATATACGCCAGATCTACGTCGCCAATAGAATTCTGACAATCAGTTCGATAAATTTGAAGTTCACAACAGCGACAACTTCAGCCATTTCGTTATACAGCTTCTGCCATGCGGAATCTACGTGTTTCAGGAGAACGGTCCTCAGATTAATTTAAATCGATATAACCTAACATACTTATATCTAAGTGTCTGACCTGTTAATTAGATATTTTTTATCATGGCCCGGCAGACCCTAGTAGGACAGGGTCTCCTCATTAAGGAGGCTTCGCAATCATACGCAGATGCACCATACCCGGCACGACTGCTCTGGACGAGTGATCAGCCCGAAGCAGAGAGCTCTACCTTACAGTACACAACAATGACAAGAGACAAGACATCCGTGTTTCCGGTGGGATTCAAACCCGTAATCCCAGCAAGCGAGCGACCACAGACCCATGCATTAGAACGCGTCGCCATTGGGATCGGACTTGGAGATAACGGCGACAGAAAAAAGTGGTATGCTTGTCGTTCCAAGTACTGTACCTGTATAAAACCATGTGGTAACAAAACACTGCGCAGGTCCATCCTTCAGCCGATAGACAAGCCAAGCCATATGCAGCAGATTTCAACATGGGAATTCATAATTAACAACTGTTACTTTTAAAGTCAATGTAAAGTATCGTAAAATGCCTTTTGTGTTTCCACACAGCGAATATTGTTACGTACATTTCGTGAACGGATTTTGTGACAACAATGCACGCAATCTTCATGTTTGCATCGTGCAAAATGAACATATAAATATTTTATTGTCCAACATATGCACAATTATATAATACGTAGATAAAATTAAAATTATAAAATATTTAAAAGTGCTCCAACTTGTTTCGGATCACAGAGGATCCATCATCAGGGAGCCTTGTACAGTACTTGGCTAAAAATACAAGAATGGCTCTATCGTGTCCGTTGACATGGACGTCGTCGGTGTTATGTCATTGACAGTGCCTTCCTAAACAATGAACTACATACACGCACAACGGGTTACAATACGCTGCCATAACACCGACCGCGTCCATGTCAACGGACACGATAGAACCATTCTTATAATATTAGCCAAGCACTGTACAAGGCTCCCTGATGATGGATCTTCTGTGATCCGAAACATGCTGGAGCACTTTTAAATATTTTATAATTTGAATTTTAATTGTATTTACGTATTATATAACCGTGCATAAGTTGGACAATAAAATATTTAAATGCAGGCAGTGTTGAAAGAGAACACCGAAGGTGTCTTCCCGAGGTGTGGATTCATCCTAGGGGCGTATTTTCACGTGTTAACCGCAAAATGCGTGAAAATGGTTCTCTTCCCAGTGCTTCTGTGCAGTCTGACATGAACAGGCGACAGAACATTCTCGAGATAGTTCAGGGAAATCCACGACTGACCACGCGCAGAATTTTCCTTTACATAGGTGTGTAGCTTATGCAGACTTAGCGGGATATACACGAGAAAGATATGTATCCTTAAGATCGTAAGTTCTAATATCTTTCGCCAGGAGACCTTGCCCAACGTATGGATTTCTACCAATAGATAATATCACATCCATCAACTGTTATGTGCCATTTTATTTACCGGATGACTCGTCCCTCACCAAAGACGGCATACATAAAACACGAAATCGCATAGTCAGAGTTATGGGAATCCCAGTGACACAAGAATAACCAATTTCGAACGGCGATTTTTAGTGAATGTACGGTGTGGTTTGCTTGGTGACTAATTAACCTGACTGTCTTTGACAACAATTTAACAGGCAAATACGTGAATTCTTGAGCGTAGAGAAGAAACCCAAATAGATGCTACTGAATGTTTCATTACACTTATAATCTGCGACAAGTCGCACACTTTCCCTCATCCCGGACGCATAGCCTGCTGCTCTGCTCCTAACAGCCGACCACCAGCAACCAAGGCATTACACACCATGTGCGTCAATAACACAAGTATATTTTCGAGCTCCTGATGATGGGCATTTAAGTTCCCGAAACATGTTGAGCAGATTATAAGTGCAATAAAGCATTCAGTAGCATCTAGTTGGTTTTCTTCTCTACACTTATACTGCGGTGCACGGACAAACATACATCAAATTCACATGAATTCTTCTTGAGGAATATGTTACCAAGTTTCGCTGAAAGGTATCCCGTTAATTTCAAGATGGCAGGTGTAAGTACAACATCATAGGGCTCCCACACATTTCCCTAGCCGTGTGAGGGATTATTTGTATGAATGTTTCCCCAAACATTAATTATGTGGCGGCGGAATCTATGCATTGCCACTAAGGTTTGTGGGAACTTAATCCTTTTCATTACTGTCTTTAGGACCACACGAAGACGTTAGTGTTTGAGACTAAGGTTGATTAAAGAGCAGGGTTGCGTCGTCGTATTTCTGTGGCGCCCGAGTACATTCTGATAACACTGACTCAACTAACAAGTCTTTACTGATGCGTACTGAAAAATTCATAGCAACTCCGTGAGGAAAGTTTGAACAATCATTATAAAACTTTACCGCATTTGTTTCATAAAACAAGTAAATTTCGCTTAAAACACCTAGTTCAGAATTGGCAGGTGACATAGAAAATACGTAGTCAATCATGTCAAATAATTTTGCATTCCCTTGCTACATGGAGTATTTCGAATCCTAAGGTCGCTTTTTATGGAACTGTTACGTGTTTTGTGTCGTAATTACTGTCTTAATGTCACCCGTATATTAATTAGATATTAAGTGCAGGTGTTAGAAATACAGAAACTACAAACTTCTATTCGTTTTAGTTTGTATTTGGCAATCAGTAAATGTACAACAGCTGTCTGCCTTTTAACTCAATTTCGTCACGAACTTACTTAATCAAAGTACGTGCAGAGTGCAGCAGAAACAGACATAAAAGTCGGAAGGCGTGAATAAAATGACCCCTGACACTTATTTTGTCGAAAATATCAGAGGGTAAAAACTGAAAGAGCTGAGGTCGAAAAGAAAAATCACACGCAGATTAATTTAAGTACAATGTACACAACTTGTGGCTTCTTACCTCTCTTATAGCTTTTCACACCTTTCGCTATTTTCTTATTCCAGACTTTAGAATATCCAACTTTATGCAGCAAACAATGTCAAATTTTAAGAAAACAACCTATGTTTATAACACAAAAGTGTCTGTCGATGTCACCACATGGTACAGGCGGCACAAATTGCAAATACCAACATACATAGCTTCCCCTGCTTCTTTCGCTAATAAAATATCCGTCTTTTCCAGGGACCGGACAAAAAAGAGACTTTTTTGTCCGGTACTTTCTTTTGTATTTAAAGTCTTGACCACTTTACAGAGAGCCCATTGGTTTTACGTTCGTTGGGAAGACAAACAATGTTGAATTTAGGGTTTAAATATACTTCCGTGCATGCTTTCCTATCCTGTTGTACACCATACCTTGTACATCCTGGTCTTACTCAAAGTACTTAAGTTTTCCACCTGAGGTTTCCTACTCTGTACGTGCCCTTTTTCACGTATTCAAATCTTTCCTAACACCAAAAGCGTAAGATTTCCCATAACAATATTAATATAAATATTTTCATTTAAAAACAATGTAACTTCTTTATTTCTAATCTTAGTAATTGACAAATTTAATGTGCAAATTCTTGTCTATAATAAGTTTATTATATTCCTCTATATGTTTCAAGCAATATTGTGCTCATCATCGGGAGGTCAAAATTGTATTACACAGCATCTGGTATCGTCACACTCTCCAGGTAGCCGTCGGGTGCACGGGACGGCCACCTAGAGAGTGTGATGATACAGATGTTGTATAATACAATTTTGACCTCCTGATGATGAGCACAATAGTGCTCGAAACATGTAGAGGAATATAATAAACTTCTTATAGACAAGAATTTGTGCATTAAGTTGGTCACTTACTAAGATAACACTGAGATGCACAGTTAGCAAAACATAAAAATTCTTTATTTCTATAATTTTTCTATTTGTTTACATCTTATTTGAAAGCTATGTAACAGGTTGTCAGAATAAATCTGCGAAACGCCATGGACTATAACAAGAAGAGTAATTACAATCTGTTTAGAAATGCGCTTGATTTATGACTTCCAGTGATGGGTGAACTTACGCCACCTCCAGTTGTCCCTTTTTTTCGATGGATTTTACCCATTCTCTTTTTCAATTGTAAATTGCATCAGTATATCGTAAAAACGACTTACACGTCATGGAATTTAATTAAAAAATATGGGTCCTAGATAATGAACCGAATTGTAGAAGTCGTTCAATGAATTTGCTGTTGTTTAATTTAAATACGCAACTAAAATCTAAAACCACACGTATAAAGTAGCTTTTGTCCAACAAAATAAATCGAAGCTTATGAAGCTGACACAATAGTAATTTTCATGTGTGTAGTAGTAGTTAAATTAACTTAGTATCATGTCCTACTTTCTGCAAGTAATTTGTCAGTTAATCCTGTGGTAGGAAACATAATCACGTGAACGCCACAGCTAAATTTCGAATCAGTTTTCACTACTCCACAATCCACTGTGTTCCCGGTCTAACGTGACATGGCTGGTGAGCAAAGCAACAACAGCATACCTTCGTTCCAAGAACTTCACTTTTCTCGTCAGTAATATTTCATAAGAGTTCTACAATTACGTTTGAGTCGCGCTTGCAAAACTGCGTAGAGTGGCGGCGCAGTTGGTTGAGGTACTGCGCCACAAGCCTGAAGGTCGCGGGTTCGATTCCCGACGGTGTCTTTGGAATTTGTTATTGACACGATCCTTCCGGCCGCACTATGTCTCTGGGGTCGACTCAGCATCTACCAGAAATAAGCTACCAGGAATATTTCCTGGAGGTAAAGGCGGCCGGTGCTTCTGGCTGACAAACTTACCACCTTCATGTGCCGACTGTCTTGAAATCTGGGAGACTCAACCTGCTGGAACCCTCAGGGCCTATCCACGCCTGTACAGGGACTGCTTTACCTTAATAAGCATATCGATATGAAGATGTTTTTGGTTATATACGAAACTAGTTTCTTGTTGCTTAGGACTGCCGGGTCACGTGTTTATCAGCAGCAACCGTTCTCTGCTTTGCAGCTCTGTATAGATCTTGTCTCTACATCCCAGCATTGCATCGTGCCTCTTCCTTCGAATAATAATCCGCCAACGCTTCTTGCTCCCATTCGAAATGCTGTATTTAATTACTGCAGGAACTATCTCAACTTGCTGTATTCATCATACTTATATCTCAGTTCCTTCATCATCATCTTTTCCAGGTCATTCATTTCTACAGCCCGTCTGTTGCGCTGCGCTCAAGATATTCACCCACATTTCAATACCCCTGCTACAAGAAACGCTTCAGAGAACTCAACCGCCTGTGTCAGAGGACGCTGGCAACATTACAAATCGGGGTCACGCACTTTCTGTAGAGCAGTCATGCAAAAGAAATCCGCAAACTGTTGAGGCGAACACTTCGACAAGCTACTTCTTATGTTTCTTTTAAAAATCTTTTCACATAGAATTCCAACACGATACTCGCATTCAGCAACTCACATGCTGGTAAGGGAACTCGAACGTGTAATGCCGTGAATAATATTTAGGGGCTTGGCATTGTTTAAAATCCCCAACCACTATACCCCCTATATTCTCGCATATTTCTGAATTCAAATTACCTTCCTTGTTATGTAACAGCATTAAAGCTCGCTTTGTAAGAACCAAAATTCTTTAGGCTATGTTTAATATTAAAACATTTCTAACGTTAGTACCTTGCCTAATATCAAAGACGTAGTAGCATATTAAACGATTAAAATCAAGGGTCAGAAAAGCAGATAATAGAAGAAAACTAGGAGTGCAATGTACAGAGAAACTGAAACAACTATCCAAGCAGCTACTTGCAGCCAAGAAATTGGCACAGGAGGCATTCCTAAAATCAGTACTAAGCAAAGAGGGTAAATGCTGGTCTGATTTCTACAAATACGTAAAAAGGCGTAAAGGAAATAGGGAAAATATTCCCGCCATCAAGGACTGTAACGGATGAGTCATTACAGACGCGATAAACAAAGGCAAATTCGTTTAACTCCTATTATTCGACAGTATCCATCAGCGAAGGTAATATTCTCCACATACAGGGTAAAAACACAGGCGATCCATTCACCACTGATATTAAAACAATTAGGAGAAAGATTAAAGTGACAGGGAATAACAAATCAGTAGGACCAGACCGGGTCTATGGAGAAATTCTTAAACTGGGTGGGCAAGCCATGATTCCGCCCGCACCTTGCCCGACTACTTGACCTGCGACCGGCCACCTCGACACAGGTTTTTCTTGGTTTCCCTGTGTCTAAAAGCAAATGCTGAGATGGTTTCCAAGATTCCAAGTTGCCACTACATGCTTCTTATGTAGCCCTCCTGACTTAAATTTAGTAGTAACCAATTTCATATTTTGTGTACATGTAAAATAACCACTGCCACCGGGTAACAAGCCAATTGAAGTAAATAATAATAATAGTTATTATTATTACTATTATTATAATTATCATCATCATCATCATCATCATCTCCTTTATGCAGGGTATTTATACTTATATTCCTGAGACAAACTATGTCCCTAGGGAATACAGTGTTGCAGCTATTCTGTTGTCACTATTCATGGTGCTCATATCATTAGTTTCAGTGTTCAATCTATTGTACTTTTACATATGTACTTTCCGAAGTACGTGTGCAGTGCCCAATATGGCTGTTTTCTGGAGTTCCTTGACTTCATGTTTTCCTGGTATGTAGCTCACGTATTTTCTAAATAACTTTGAAATAGTCCCAATCGCCCCTATTATTACTGGTACCATTTTTGTTTCTACATTCCACATGCGCCGTTTATTATTACTATTAATATTATTATTATTACACATTGTCGAACGTTTGACTATGCGTATTTTTCTCTACATCTCAAAGATGTCTTACCCATAGTTAGGCAGGTACTAAAATGCTGAAAACTCGAACTTGAAAGCTGTACTTTAGTCGAAATGAAATTCGCTAGCGCAGTACCAACACACTGGAACAGAATTTAATTCCCTCAGAAGCTAAACCTCTTAGTAACTGAAATTCCAGAAATGACGTCTCTCAGTACATCACAGGCAGTATCTGAAACCTAAACATTCCTATCGGCTAACTTGGCGGTGTATTCGCGAGGTAAGCCGTTTGAAATTCGGCTCGAATTAACGCTATTTTGCCCGAGGTTTTTCTTTATTCTTCTCTGTGTTTAGACGAACTATTGGTAGAATATTTTAAACAGGCCACAATAATTCTCCATCTAACGTTTCTTATGTTACTCTGTAATTCATACAGCGGCTTAACATTCTTGAAATCTCTTGAACCGTGAAAAATTATCTCTCCCTCTGTTCCACGTTATTTTTTTCCTCCTCTGCTCCTACTCAAACATTAATTCACAGTGCGGATTATCGTCACCTGTTCCTTTCCACTGCATCTCATAAACACATATTACTACTAAGCCAGTCTTGGAAAATGGAACATAACTATGCAAGAAAACTTGGAAAAACATGCGCCATACGAAATTGTAGTGGCCGAGGTTGACGAAGGCTGAGGCACTAGTGCCTCAGCCTGCATACGGATACCACACCACCACAGCCAAACCACAACGTAACACCAACACACATCAAACCAGAACAATACAACCCATGAAATAACTCAACAAAGCTCCTGAGGACGAATGTATTAACATCCGAAACATGTTGAGCATTAAATAAAGAAATAATAAAGCAAGTGACATCAAGTTGGTCTCTCTTTACTCGACAATATAAATATTCGAAATTCCAGCCGTCAAAATCAATGCACTTTGTAACTCGTGTGCGAAGATCGCATGTTCTTCGTCTGAGTTGAGCTGCGCGTTTTTTTTAATGGGGGCAGCACCATCCAAAATGCGGTCGAGCAATTAGGCTCGTGTTTCCACATTTCTTTTTTAAATTTCGCTCTTCATCCAAACCTATAAATAAAAATCTAATGGAGTTAGGTCTGGAGTTTCAAACAGCATTATCGTGGTAACCATTAAGAATCAGACATACGTTCATGTGAATTTTTTAAACTAAAAATGCCCGGTAACTTCACCTCCAAAAACACTAACATTTCCTCCTAAATCACCCTGTAGTTTGGTCCTATTACCACTCTCGGTAAGCTCACGGTCCAATCACAATCCCCTCACTTTCAGGTAAGTGTACTTTACTTGTATTTAGCCGCAACTCTTCGTAAACTTGTTTTGCACTAAACGAAATTTCCAGTGTTTAAACTCTAGCCAGACAAGGAAGAACAAGACACTTTCTCGACGGGAAAGTGAGGGTACCTACAGTGTAAGTCCGGCCTTACGATGAAATTAAAGCTGCCCTGTGCACGATAAGGAAGCATAAGTAATGAGTTCGTTGTATGGCATTATTCTTAAACTGGGCATTAGTTAGAGCTGACTGATTCAAGTCTCGGCCGCTTGACCTCCGGGGATAGAGGCGCCATTACTCGCTGAATATGTGGGCGTCACGGCCGGTCTAATGCTTTATTAGGGAAGACAAAAAACCTAACGCCGTACCTGCAATCGAAACACAACTCCATTATTGTCCAGCCCGCAGTTCCGTCACAACACCGCCTTTCCAGGTTCCTGGACACTTCTGAGGGGAAGAGTACAAAAATATAAAGCTAGGATCATGTCTCATGTAAGAAGCAAGATGTCATTCACGGAGGATATCATATTAAATAAGTGACTGACATATTGTTTTATGCACACAATGAAAAACTTGTCTTTCGATTTTTAATCAGTACGATAAACCCTGAGTGTACACGTAACTTGGATTTTCTGCACCCACTTCTTACACGTAACAAATTAATATGGATTAAGCTGGTTTCCATCAGTAATGGCAGATTTCGTTACCCGGATGTTTTTAAGGGAACATGCTTCGACATAAGCCCGTGGGCCTGTACCACTAATGTGTCATCTTGTCCAAGCAGAAGAGCAGCGTATTACCGAAGCTTTGTTCATGCAACAGGACTTCTCGTTGAAGGGTCGTAACCTTTCTGTATCTTCTTAACGCTTCTTCCATTTAATGACAATAAACTTTGCTCTACCTGCGTACCTTCCTATTAATTTCGATTTGTAATATAAGTCGATATTTACGATACTCTAGACTTTTGAATGTTTGCATTTTCTGGGATGTTATGAGGCGAAATTCAGCGAGTTTTTAGCGAAGTTCCGAAAGGGCGCGATGTTTCCAGTTGTGCGTAAAGTAGACCAAAAAAACTGGGTTCCTTGATCCTTGAAATGGATACAATTTGCTTCTCCGGCAACAGCTGAGAATATTTACCAATAGACAAGTCGGAACGTCCAATAATTCTTGATTCTTTACTTTGACAATTCTTACAACTCCACTTCCATTACTTGAAGTTCATTGACTGTTCTTAAGAGAAGGCCCAATTCCTTTCACAAAAACAGACTCCTCACGTCTATGCAAATTTATAAATCTTATTCCGTATGTTATCCACACCCACATATTCCTTCTTACTGGAGCATTCAATTAGGCATATCAAACTCAGCCGTATAAGTGGCGTCACTTCGTGAATTTAAGGTGAAGAGAGAGAACCAACAAGATGCAACTAATTCGATGTTTATTATTAAACTTCTATCTCAACATGTTTCGGGCATCATTATGCCCATCATCAGGAGAATAAGACCGTGTCCTACTGC
>Ga0123357_10012786_pt1 | contig 10839 bp, 6 predicted proteins | sample TergutEmb28metaG_FD_89873 | JGI IMG/M metagenome (GOLD analysis project Ga0123357, IMG submission 89873) | Embiratermes neotenicus P4 segment gut microbial communities from Petit-Saut dam, French Guiana - Emb289 P4 | ecosystem: Host-associated > Arthropoda: Insects > Digestive system > Gut ... | reverse complement strand
TACAAAATAATATACAGTCCATTGTGCTCATGCGATGAAGGTGAACAATCAGTAGATCACATCCTATATGAATGCAAACTTTTACAACACGAAAGGGATAGACTAAAAGCAGCGGTAATACGGTCAGAAAACCGGCCAGTTAGTAAAGACTAACTTAGTATAAAATTTTACAAAAACTTAAAAGAATTCGCGAACAGCATATTATTAGACAAAGTTCAGTGTGTAAATATGACAAGATAGATATGGAACCAAAACTGTAAATGGAATAGGTAGACAGCAGAAGATAATACGTAAAAGTTAACTTCAATGCATGTAGTATTACTCCATAGTAATGGAGCATGCAGAGTAATAAAATTTATAAATAAAAAAACTACGCTTCACCCAACCTCACTTCGCTCCACTTCATTACACTTGTCGACACTTCACTTCCTCTCATTTAAACTTCACCCAACTACACTTCACTACCCTCTCATTTAGCTTAACGCCATTTAAATTTCCTACCGCTCCATTCCACCTCACATCCCTACAATTCACCTCAATTCACTTCAATGCACTTTTAGACGATTTTCGCCACACTTCCATTCCTTTCGTTTCACTTCGTTTATAATTGCTTTCGTAAATCTGTTTCTAAAAATTTTAGTTTTACAAGGGAAAGTCCCAAACGCTTCTGCAGGTAGTTGGTTCCAATTTTTAATGGTCCTATTTCCAAAGGAATACTTCCGATATCCGTTCTTTGCTTCCTGTCCCTAATTTTCTGAACATGATCAACCCTACTCAGTTAGTAAGGCCTTCGTAACCTGTCGCGTATAGATTTCCAAGGCCGTTCCCAAGAGTACGCTTGAAAGAGTGCGCATAAGCGTGCAATCGTTCTACGCAAAGCCAAGATTTCCCAGTGAGAATCCTTTGCATAACTTGCAAATTGAGCAGCTTTCCGCTGTACTAGGTCTAACGCATTTATCTGTCCTTCTCTGCATGGATCCCATGCATGCAGAACCCATATTCAAGAACAGGGCGTGCCAATGACCTGTAGACTAAAGTTCTGCATTCCTATTTCCTTTTTGAGAACACGCATTACAAAGTGAAGTGCCTTCCAGGCTTTTTGCACTACGTAATTTACTTGGTCCACCCAGTTTAAATCGCTTCGTAAGATTATTCCCAAGTATTTACAACTGCTCGCTTCCGGAATGTTTTGGTCACCAAGGAAGTAACCCAGTGGATTTTTAACCTGAGCTCTCATAAGTCTTATTGCCGTACGTTTACCGGGATTTATTTTCATCCCATTTTCTGCCGCCCATTTCCCCAAAGTGTTCAGATCCTTCCGCAACTTTTCTACGTCGTTTTTAGTTGTGATTTTTCTATAAATTATACACTCGTCAGCGAAGAGTCTAATACACAAGTCGATGTGCCTCCCAGTATCATTTACGTACACTAGAAACAGCAGTGGGCCCAAAACGCTCCCTTGCGGCACACCTGAGGTTACTTTGACTTTGATAGTTGCCCTCCTGCTCTAACCCTTTGTGTACGACCTACAAGGAATTCCCTTACCCAAACGACTACCCTCGAATCCACGCCCGAAACCTCCAATTTCGTAAGCAGTTGATCATGAGGAATTAAGTCGAAAGCCTTGGGAAAGTCTATTATAATCGCATCTATACCGACCCCCTCGCCCAAAGAGTCCGCTATGTCCTGCACACTGTGATTACTTGACTTTCACACGAGTACTCCGGTCTAAACCCATGCTGTCCCTCGTACAACCAATCATTCTTATCCCAGACTTGCCTCAAATATCCTGCTATAACGTGTTCAGTTGCTTGCAGACCACAGAGGTTAAGCTTATGGGTCTATGGTATAGCTTTTTTCCGCTCATTTTTGATGGTACCATTGCTGGTCACCAGCAGGCAGTATCTTCGGTGCTTTATACCACAAGCTGTAAACACAGTCTAGTGCTCCTGAAGATGGACAAATTATCGCCCGAAACATGTTGAGCTGATTGAAATTATTAATAAAATTATTATTGTTGCATCTAGTTGGCTGTTTATATTATTGTATCAGTGACGCACGGTCACACAAACATCAAAACTTCTGACAAGTATTTACTGAGTAGAAACTTACTACATTTGCATTCACTGATGATAACGCATTTCAGCTACATAATCATGTAATTAAACCGTACCCTGGTAATCAAGAGGCAGATAAAAAATATTCCATTATCAATTATCCAAGTAAATATTTTTCGGGTCCGATCAGATGTGTTTCAGGTGGTAAGGAACCTGCCCATTTTATAAGCGAAAAATGTGACATTAATAGTTCTTTCGCGTGTATTCTAATACGAATTCCTGAAAAAAATGTAACATCACGCGAAACATACAGCCCACCAGGCATTATTTAACAATTAAGATGAAGATTGGTGTAAAGCGCTGGTAGAATGATCCTGAAAGGGGACAATCAAAGCACAATACTAGCAGAAAAGCCTGGTCCCGTGCTACTTTTTCCATAAAATATCTCACATGGACTGGCCCGATATAGAACTCAGGTTTGTAAGGTAAAATGCCTACGAGTCGCCAAAGCCATGATACGGTCTTAAAGAACTGACGTCCATATATTTAACATTTTAAGATTCAGTACCCACCATACACAAAACATACCGCGTCTCCATCACAGAGACGATCGGTTAATGCAGTTCGAGTAAGGGTCGGTGTCTGTCACTGAAATGCTCTACCTACAAATGCATCGCGGGCGTATTCTGTGACATTTTCCCCCTCCTCGCCCGAGATTAAGCGCTCACAAGGTCCAACAAATTACGCCTCTATAAATTACTTATTCGATCCATTTTTCCTTACGCCGCTCCTGTCTGGAGCTCCACGTACTCCTCCAAGTACCTCAGACTCTAAGTTATGCAGTCAAAATAACTCCGAGTCATCGGTAATCATCCCAGACGTACCAGCACTTCCCATCTGCACAACATTCTAAACACTGAGCCCATCCCCTGTTATCCACCGCCTTGCACCCAAATTTTTTGCTCACTGCCCCTCACACCCCAACCCCCCAGTCCAACAAATCGGAAATTACACTCTAGCCCACTTGACAAACAAGTACAGGAAATACAACCGACCGAAGTATATACTGCTATAATTAGCTTACCGAGAGTCGCAGAGGTTTTCTTAGAACTCTTCACTGCCGATATTTACACTTGTAGTTATATTTACTTGCTTCACTTTTGTCATTGTGTAAATAAGGTAAAGTGTTCCCGTTACAGGCCCGGTGTGGCCCAGAGGGTGGGTAGAGGTATAGCCCTACACTTCCATGACCGCGGCACTAGAAGGGGGTGAGTGATCAGCAGCACGCCCCGGCCGCACTTTACCCCCGGGATAGACCCGGTACACATTGTACATGAAGATGGGTGGGCCCCAGGGCCGATCTGGACGGGCGGAAAACCTCGTTCCCACCGGGATTCGATCACGGACCATCCAGTCCGTAGTCAGTCGCTATACCGACTGAGCTACACGGCCCACGTCATTGTGTAAATAATTATTCAAATCGGTTAAGGGAACGATTTTGTAAATTGTCCTTGTACATGTTGTATATACCTTCTGTGCAATAATTTTTTTTAAAAAATGCGTTGTGGATAAAAATTCGATACATTGTAATGTTAAAAGAAGATGGTGCATACAAGAAGATTCGCGAGGAAAGGTCAGTATATTGGGAAGTGATGATATCGGTCACTGTGAGAGAAGTTTATACGACCATGTATCTCATTCTGAATAGTTGAATATCCAGACCTAACTCCGTTAGATTTCTGTTTGTGTGGTTGAAGAGCGAAGTCTACAAAATAAAGGTGGATGCACGACAGGAATAGCTCGCCTACATTTCGGATGCTGCTGCCCGCATAGAGAAACTTTAAGATCAACTCAGACGATAAACAAGCGATCTTCGGAGAAGAGCTGCAAAGTATACTGAGTTTGACGGTGGGATTTGCGAAAATGTATTGTTATTTGTAATAAACATGTCATTGCCGTGTAACAAATTTGTCATTTAAATATTAAATTAAAATTAACTAAGTAATTTATCTGTCCTCATTACCATTCACAACGCCTTTGTATCTGTTGATTCAAACAGCTCCATCTCGGTAACCATTTTGAATTAGACACCTGCTCATACGAACTATTCTCACAATGACCAGTACGATCACCTTCCAAAATACTGGCCTATCTTCCTGAATCACCGTGTATAAGTAAATACTACGCTTTATGGATTACTCGCAACATAAAGGCATGTACGTGGAACGACGGCAAAGTTCTTCGCACTAGATGGAGGTGAGTGGTCAGATTCACGGTCCATAAGCTCCAGTCCCGGGTGAAGTGTGTACGATATACACACCACAGAAGAGGTTGGACTGGTTCCAGAACCAGTCTGCAATTGGTGGGAAAGAGAAAAATCACTGCCCCTGCTAGTGAAAGAGCCCGCAGACACTTTGCCAGTATAATTGTAACGAGGAAACAGTGTGCGGGTTCTCCACAATGGTTATCCTGTAAGTCCCCAAAGCACGGAAAGGAAACAGAGCAAAATGCTGACAATGGACACAAAGACTCAGCATGTAGCTCGCTGTGTATGTCATCAGGCGTTGCGGTTTGCCGGTATCAGAGAGCAACGAAAAGATAATTAAGCTACAGCTCCGTTATGCTCATATCGAGCTCCAGCTTCCATTACCCTGAGCATGCGCCACAAGACGCGTCTCTTAGCAGTTGCTTATCCCGTGTTAATATATTTTTTATGCATCAGCGGACACGAAGAATACGAACAGGCAATTAATCAGTGTAGTAAATGCAACAAACTCTGACATGCAGTACTACCAACTTAAAACTGTACTACAGCAGCTACTGAATATGCTTCAACAATCATTTTAGGTACAACAGCCTTAGGATAAGGCGCTGTGGCGGCAGCTCGTGAAGACGGGTTGAAGATAAGGTGGCGTTTTATTTAACGACGCTGCCAAATGCTAAGATTAAATACAGTCGGTGGTATATGAATAATATATGAGTATGGAGAATTGGTGGAATGATGTTCGTAGAGGAAAAGAAAAGTTCTCGAGGAAAATTGTACCCCAGTGCCCTGTCATCTACTATGAATCTGCCACAGAGTTGTCTGGGTTCGAAACCAGGCCACCGAGATGGGAGACCGACTCGGTAATGACGGCGGTAACCATCAATATCACTGCTTTCTAGGACGTGACGCCGTGTAGTTTGGTGGTTATCAGAATTTATGGAAGCAGCAGATTAATCCGAAACGTCGGTGGATACCTTTCAGATATCAAGAGACAGCAATCTTCACGGTAATTTAACCGAGTTACATGAAACTCAGGGGAATTTGACCAACTGATCTACAATCATGCATAGTCATTAATACATTCCAGAATACACTTCGACAGAATACAGCGTTTGATTATTGTAGCACAGCTATGATACGGGCTAAACAGAAACTGTCTCCCTCTCCCCCCTCCCCCTCCCAAATAAAATCTGCATAACCGATTTTTCTGCACAGGCACAACATTTATTACATAACGCAATCCATCTACCCCTTGGTAACAGAGTCCATCTTGAAAATCTAAAAGGTTCTCAGCTAGTCAAGAAGCTCCCCGCATTTTATGTAACCGCATTCGCAAAAGAACACCACCTGTCCTTATCCTCAGCCAGGTCAATCGGATCCGTGCCTGTCCATTTAATACTATCCTCCCGTCTATGCATAGGTCTTCCAAGTAGCGTCTTTCCCTCAGGTCTCCCCACCAAAACCCGTACGCACTTTTCCTCTCCCCATACATGCCACATTCCCCGCCTATCTCATTAATCTTAACTTTATCACCCCAATACTATTTGGTGAGGAGTATAGATCACAAAGCTCCTCATTATGTAGTCTTCTCCACCCCCCCAGCCTTACCTTGTCCCTGTTAGGCGCAAATATCCCCTCAACAGCCTCTTCTCAAACACCCACAGCCTAAGTTCCTCCCTCAACGTGAGCGACCAGGTTTCACACCCATACAAAACAAAAGACAAAATTATAGTACTGATGACACAAACAAAAGAAAAAACGCACCGCCCATACTGCCAAATTAAGTGAAGGGATCTAGGATAGGCCGTGTAGCCACGGATCACAAAACACACACAAACAACAACTTGTAGGGAATGCAATTAACTTTTTTCTATTTCACGCTAACCCACGACAATGTAAACAACACAGTCAAAACTAATTCGTTTTTTTAACTTTCATCGCCTGAACACTAATCTCAGTGTCCAAGCAGAGTAGCTTATTTTAGCGACAATAGGTGACGCCCTATACAAAAGAGAGGTACACGTACCGGACAGATCATTTAGTACAGTGACCAGGCGACGGACGGGATGATAGTCGAATCTGGGTGCGATTTCTGGCAAAGGTAAAACATTTATCTCGCCTCCAGATCGTCCAAACCAGGTGTGCGGTGCAGCCCACCCAGTCTCCTATTTAATGGTACAAGGGTTCTTTTCACGTTGGCAGAGTGGCAAACAGCGACCCTGACTACTCGCTTGCAACTGGTACCGAGGCTAAGTAAGTTTGCATTACACGTTTGTAGTCTGTATACTGTATATATCGTCCTGTACATACTGCATACGATATAAAACGGGTAGCCACAACGCGGCTCGCCCCCGTCACTGATGCGGTTCGTGCCGGCTACGTTTACTCAGGCAATAAGAAGTGTTGCTACCGTACGGTTTGACTTGATCAATGATGACTTGGCTACTGCCTAAGTTGCCTCATAAAGTGCGGTGCCGGAATCTCGTATATCTGGCTACCCGTGATAATGTACGGAGGAGGGGGGACCAAAATTTCCCGAAATTGTTAAAAAATATTTTAAACAGTCGTACCAATCTGAAACTTTAGTTCCCTTCTCGCCGCTTGCTACTTTTTTCAGAGGGATGAATCGGGATTTGAAATGGAGGCGTTTTGCTGACGTCGCAGAGGTTCAACGAGAATCGCTGGCGGGCCTTGACAGCATTTCCGCTGTAGATTTCAGACAATGTTTTCAGAAGTGGGGGCGGCGCTGGGATCGCTGCATCGAGTCACAAGGGGAGTACTTTGAAGGGGACTAAAGTTTCCAACTTGCACGAATATTTTAAATAAATTTTAATAATTCCGGGAATTTTTGGGTCCCCCTCGTTCAAGACTGCCGCCTCTAACTTCAAGGTGGTCTAAGAATCCTTACACCCAGGAAACTGTAATCTTCATCAACTATGATGTGACCTCAGGCGGCGACACAATAGGTGCGCAATCACACCGATGCCTTCAATGAAGTACACTCACCTCACTGGGGGGTCTACTTTCACTCTTAAAATCCCCACAGCTGAGTATGAATGCAATCACCATCGACTAACTTGCGGAAACTATAGATATATCCATTCTTCTGATAACGTGACGGATGCCAACTAAGATGCGTGGATGCATAAGGTTGTCCGCCACTGGACCTCAGGCCATCAATTCAGTAAGCATGGTACCAGCACATTCAGGCACTTGCTGAATGAACTGTAATCTGTATATGTAGTACAATTTACACAAAAACACAATCAGTAGGTCTGTACTTCTCAGTTAATTTCTCATTGTCTACGTCCTGATTATTCACGTGCTCATCGGTCTGGATTCTAGAACCACTTATTTGAACAGAATATCAGGCTCAGAAACGACAACCACACTACACTAAACGCCTCCGGCAGCTGTCGACAGCCAAAAGCCCCCCTAAACACCCACAGTTATAATAGAATTCAGCAGCGGTGCCTTCCGTAGCCTGTAGGGAGGCTGTCAAATATGGCATCTGTGCTCTGTTTTCCTTGTTCAGGGCACGCTGTTACTCAAATTTAGCGTCTTCACACCAGCCATCCTGCCCAAGAAATCAAATTACAAACCTTCAACTACGAAATGCTGCCGAGCATGTGGTGGTGTATCTCATTTATTTATGGTTCATTTTAAAAAAAAAAAAAGCAGTCAGATGGCTAGTCGTCCGCCTCTTACCACGGGGACACAGGTTCGATCCCAGGCCAGTCGATGTAACACATAAGGCGGACAAAGAGGCGCTTGGACAGACGTTCCGCCCGGTAGTTCGGGTATCCCCTGTCAGTACCGTCACGACAAGGTCTCACACTCAATCATTCCCCTATCACACAGGTTACATAACGTTAGAAACTGGCAGCATCGTTAGTTAACATGCTTAAAAATGAACTCAAATGATATTACCTACGCCTACAGCGTCGAATGGGAGAATAACCACTGAATAATGAATAGGAAAGTATGCGCAAAGAACCAGCTGTACCCCAGTGCGAGACACTATTCCGGCATTTGCCTGTAGGGATGGAGGAAACCCATGAAATACTTCAGTCAGGTTCCCGGTTGCCAGGTAAAGAAATGAACTCGTGACATCCTGAATAAGAATGAGTGCTACCCACACAATCGCGATGGTCGATGAGTCAACCATCACACCTTCCCCAAACTTTACAAATGTGGAACATCTTGCACAAAATCAAATAAAATACATTAACTAAATATTAATCCCTGGAATTAACAACAGTATCGTCAAAATAAAACTACGGTACGTGTAAAATACCGCGCCTATATCACAAAATGGTCCAACGTCAGCGGAGCGGTCTTACACAAACAAAACCGAAATGCCAATGAAAACAAGAAGAATAACGGCTCCATTTTGTTATATCCTGAATAACAAATACAGTGTGTAATTTTGAGAGAGGGAACACATTTTGTCTCTCGTTTTCATGCTTATCCATAACGAGGCACGAAACTGAATTTTCTTCTTCACACTGTATCCATTCCAAGTTCAACAAAGACGTCTGGCTTCATAGTTGCAGCGTATTAATTTCCCGTGCAATTTCTGAAGTTTTCCCTTTGAACGTGAACTCTTTTATGAAAGATGCTTACATAATACATCTCACAAATATTTAAATAAAAAGTATACTCAGTCAACAAATGCGAATAAAACGCAATACTAAATGGTTAGCCACGAACCCATTTACTGTATGCTTTGGCCTTCCATTCCACCTTAAACGACATAACTACAGGTAACAGGCGTCTATGACTCTGTACCGCCTTCAACGACGTGCACAGTGTACAGAAATGGAGCGACGTACACCTTGTGGTACCGGTAATACTTGACAAGTGTCCATTTTGTTTGCTTTTTTCTTTATATGGCGCAACAGCCAACAGTGGGCCAGGGCCTCCTCATTCAGAAGGCTTCACGGTCACACTCAAGACACACCAAACTCGAAAGGACTCCTATGGGCGAGTGACTAGCCCGACGCAGAGACCTCTACCTGACAACACACAACACTTACGACAGGCATCCACGCCCCCGGTGGAATTCGAACCCGCAATCCCAGCAAGCGAGCGGCCGCAGGCCCACGCCTTAGACCGCGCGGCCACTGTGACCGGCAAGTGAACATTTAGTTTCGTTAAAATTTGTGTAGCGGCTGCGTAACTGCACTCTTTACTGTTATAAGCATTATTTAATAAAACCCAATGAGATGGATGTATGCGCATAAAATTTAGGTTGAAAATCCAAATGCTACGAGGTTTATTGGAAGGCGTATGTATGGACTGGAAAATGCATCAAGAAAACAAAGAGGGCGTAGGAGTGTAGACTGAAATTATCTGATTCCGGATAGGCAGGCGTACCTGCCAATGTGAACGTGGTAATGCGCTTTCGGGTTTCACAAAATGCGGGAAAGTTTATTGAGCTGGTGTGTGACCAAGCTGGTGTTACCGGTTACACCCAAAGAAGTTTATCTGAAACTCAAATACTCAACGAGTCATTCATAATAAAAAAATATGTGCGACTGTTAGCTTCTAACAGACTCTACTCTATGGAAGTGGTTTGGTTTAGTTTAGCTTCGTTTAGTTGGGTTTAGGTTGCATGCTTGTTCGACTATTTAGTTAGTTATTCAGTCAGTTATTGACTGTGGACAGTTCGTAAAGTAAAGCAATCCCTACACAGAGCTCCAGGAGATTCAGGCTCCCAGAATTTATCGACAATCGGTCACGAAGGTGGCAAGGTTGTCAGCCCTAGCACCGGCCACCTTTACCCCCCAGGAAGTAGAGGCCAGTTGAAATGTGGTGGCACACGCGCAGAAACCAGATTTTGTCTATCGGCGAAACGGACGAGTCCATTTAAATCGGCGGGGGCGTCGGTTCAGTCGACTACTTGTAGCCAAGGTGTGCGCATCAGCGGTAGTAATGCTGGATACACCATGTTCCGAGGTAGTATGAAGAATACTGGCTACCCACTCCAGTCGCCAGTTTCCCCTTCACTTAATCTCCCTGCGTCACCGCGTGCCATCACATTTCAACTGGAGTCTAATCCTGGTTCTCATTTGTGTTAGAGGCTGAGTCGACCCCACAGCCATAGTAAGGTCGGACGGATTAAATAATTGAAAAAAAAATCCCAATTTACCCCTCGGGAATCGAACCTACATTACCTCAAACAACTGCTCCACTGCGTACCCCACACGTAGAGAGTTAACTCTTTTGTAAATAACTGATGAGTTCTTGCAGTTATTTGCAATATTAACATTTTGGACACGAGAAATAATATCGCGGGCTACTCGCAACATTTTAAACGTTTGTACACACACTTCACAGCAGTTACAGATAAGCGTTCAGTGTCGCCAAAAATGTGAAAGCAATAAGATATAATTTATTCCTTTTTTGGGTAATTCCCCGGCGTCTGAGATTTAATTGCCGACGTTTCGGAACTCACTATCGGTTCCATCTTCATAGGCAGGTGAATGAAGTATGTCAGTGGCAGGATTGTGG
>Ga0123357_10012784_pt1 | contig 10840 bp, 8 predicted proteins | sample TergutEmb28metaG_FD_89873 | JGI IMG/M metagenome (GOLD analysis project Ga0123357, IMG submission 89873) | Embiratermes neotenicus P4 segment gut microbial communities from Petit-Saut dam, French Guiana - Emb289 P4 | ecosystem: Host-associated > Arthropoda: Insects > Digestive system > Gut ... | reverse complement strand
TTAACAAGGGGAACTAAAAAGTAAAAACAGAGTTAAGCTCTGCTCCTGATTTATATGTTTTAGTGGAGAATGCATGAAAATGAAGTATGTAAATGGTTGTCATATTATTTCTGTTTGTTATGTTACGGTCTGTTTTACTTGTATCTTACCACATATTGTGCAGTCTGGATATATGTTTTTAAACTTAAAACTTATAATTTATTATCTACAAAACAAAAAAAAAAAAAAAAAAAAAAAACCACCCTTAAAAAAAAAAAAAAAAAAAACCCCCCCCCCCCCCCCCAAAAAAAAAAAACCCCCACTGTAATACTGTTTTTGAAAAAGAAAATACACAAATACATTTCTTAAATATGGTTTACCATTGTCCACATAAGTGACAAAGTATCCAAAATATGCCCCTTCATAAACATCCTGCGAACATCTCTAACATAATAGGAATGCCACTTATTATGGTAACATATTACTCTGTAACGAACAAACATGGCTATTTATTCTAAAATCGAGCTTTAGCTAGTTAATCAGCAAACAAAAACATACTTTACTACGCATACAATCAATAATACACACATAATTTGAAATCTGAGGCTAGGTATCAAAGACATGTTAAGCCATGGTAGAATTGCAATAAGCAAGGCAAGTATTGTACGTGTCATGAATGCATAATACTAGCCATGGTATCATATTGACTGAAACGCAAGACACGTTTTTTCCCCTCAAATTTGGTGCTTAAATATGTGAGGTCATCTTAAATTCGCATATAAATTGCAAAACTGGACTGTGCTGAGCTTAACTGAGGTATGCATTGCCAAAATGTCACGGGTAGACAAATGAGAGAACACAGTATGCTGTAGTGGTATTAGTTCTGATTTGTGAGCATTTTAAGTCATTTGTTATTCCATTATCATGTCAGGCCAAACACACAGAAGAATGCTACAAGGGCAAACTATTTTCCAAATGAAGCACGCAAAATTGTGACTCCAAATTTAAACAACTGATTATTAACAATGCCGAGGAAAGGAATAATTGCAATGCAGCAAGAAGTTTGTGTGCAGAAGCAAACGTACAAAGGTGGAGGCAACAACAGTAGAAGCCGATAAATGCAAACTCCACCCAAAACTCTTTCACTGGCCCCAGGCATGGATGTGGCCAAAAGTAGAAAAGGAAATTTCGAAGTCTGTGTGGTAGAAGAGGAAAATTTGAGTGCTGGTTGCATGTGAGACAATAAACCATAAAGCATGGGAACTTGCCGAATCACACATCATGTAGCATAATTTCAAGGCCAAAACAAGGTGGTGTGTGCGAATGGTGCAAAGGAATGAGCTCTCTCTTCACAGAAGAACTTCGCTTTGCCATAAACTGTCAGAGGACTTTGAAGAGAAGCTTCTTGTTTTCCAATGACATGTAACAGAGACGTCAAAAAAGAACAATTACCTCATGAGCCAAATACAAAATGCTGATGAAATGCCAGTGCAGTTTGGTATGCCATCCAATTATACTGTCGATGATGTACACGCACAATCTTTGGTGATTAAAACATTGGGTTATGACAAGATGCATGTAATTGTCATATTGGCGGTATTTTCGTGCATCAACGATAGCAAAGGAAAGCTTAAATGATCTACCACATACAACTCAAGTTCCTCCTGCTGCATTTCCTTCCAGAGAGCTACAAAGCAGAGGTAACCAACCGCAGCACCCTTTAGCCTCAGCAAAGCTTCACTGGTCCAGTATATCACATAACATCATTTTGTGTTCCAAACAAGCCAAAGAAGTATCTTAAACTACACTCGTATTAAATACACTACTAAATACATCTAAAATTCTACTTTCTTCATATTTTTACATTCTTTGGTGTTAAAAATACACAATTAAACAACAAATTTTAACAGAATTGTAACAAAGTTGCTGAAACATTCAGTATTAATTGTAGCTTGACCTAACCCTGCAAGAATATAACGCAGTGTACAGTTTCTTAAACTGCCATCACAAGTTGCCACAATGACATGGCAACTAAGTGTGACCACAAGAGATCATAAAATGTGTGACCACAAAAGATGAGAGAATATGCAGACATAATAGTGAAATGTACTTCCCTCATTTTATATACATCATATGAACAGGACAAAACCTGAACACAAATTTCAATAAGTGTTCATGCCCTTCTCCACCAAATGATTACAATATCTGAAATGTCAGTGATAACTATCACATGATTACATACCTGCAACTTTAAAGGAATCCACAGCAGGTACTAATGTTAGTTAAGGTTCCATCAGTATATTCAATACCTTCATTCATAAGTCAGTCAAGTACACAGAAGATGGATCAACAAAAATTCATGTCTTCGAATTTTCAACGATTTTCAGCTTTCCAGACACGAACTTTAGCGGCCTGGGAATAAAAAACATTACATTTATCAATTATCCCTTATATTTCATCCTAAAAGTAACATAGTTTCAGGTTTGACTTTATCTTTTCACCAGTATATGGTGCAATATGGCTACAATAAACTTCAGCAGACTTTCTTCTTCTCTGAAACTCTGAATTACCAAAATTAAAATCTGTATGATACAGGCACCTATAAATACAAGAAGCCACCTTAAAAAATAAACTCAATCCACATATCATAGCACAGTTTTTAGATCACACTGATTCACTAGTTCAGGGACCTACAAATGGCTGTTAATTGTTCACTGCTGTTTCAATTCTCCTGCCTTTCCTCCTCCTCCTATTCCTTCTCTTCCACCTCCACCTTCTCTCTCATCAAATGCACATCATCATCATCATCATCATCGATGACAACAGTAGCTTCCCTGCACTATACCAGTGATTCCCAAAGTCTTCTCACACACAGCCCATAACTGCACATCACATCAAACATGCAACCCGAATATGGCATCTTCAAGGTATGAAGCTGCAATGATGCTTGTAAAAGTGAGCAGACCTAGACTACTAGGAGGAGGAGGAGAAGAAGAAGAAGAAGAACAGGAGGAGGAGAAGTGGGAGAAAGAGGAGAAGAAGAAGAAAAGGAGGAGAAGTGGAAGAGGAGGAGGAGGAGAGGAAGGAGGGGATAATAATAATAATAATAATAATAATAATGTGTCATGTCTGTTCTTTCTTTTGTTTACACATGACAATTTGGTGATGCAAGCCTTGGTTTGGCTATGCATGGTTTGGTTCAGAGTGATCCAGTTCACTTCATACATGAATTTAAGAACACCTCAAATATTTAAGCACCAAATTTTAGGAAAAAACCTCACCTTGCATTTGAGCAAATACGGTCTGCATGAAATAAACTCATGTGAGGCTGGGCCCTGTCATGATAAATCTGCTAATGTGAGGTCAAGCACCATCATGATAAACTTCCTCGTTCATGTTTGGGTTGGGTTCGCTCGTTGGATGCAACACAGCTCTTTCAGTAACATTTCACTGTATGCTTGAAGTTAAATGCTGGCAGCCTTTGGTATAAGGTTCATAAACAGGATATATTCTTTGTACCAAAATGCAAGTATTCGGACTGTTTTTTGGCGATGCCAGAGATCAGGGATGACAAACGTTTTTACACTGATGTGTCAGATAACAATATGTTTCTGGTGTAATTGTATATGCCCACAGGTTTGAGTAAAATTTCAAAACCTTTATACCTATGACATCTTAGTGTATTTCCAATAAAGTAAGGTATTACTTACCAACTTTCTGAGGAGTCTGACAATGAATCTTAACTGCTAATGTTAATAACACATTTGTAAGTGACCCTCCGTGAAGTCATAGAAGCTTACGCATTTTCAGTGATACGCCTATCTCTAAAACTGGATTTCATACAACTCACTACAGAAAATGATCATTGGGAAATGATGTTTGAGATCTGAAATATTCATTTCCAAGTAGTTCAATGTGTGGACTATATCATCGCTCACAAATCTAGATCATAATCCACCACAAGTATCTTTATGTACCTCATTCCACAGAAGCATACTCTAGAAAATAATTTTTAACTTCTAATTACATTTTTATTCTTGTTCTTACCACCCTGAAGTTCACCACGAGTGGCCAAACCATGCTGGTGGTGGCAATGTAATAAAATTACATTAATAAATCTAAGTACACTGGTTGGTCTTTTTAATAAATTTCATGCCCCAAACTGATGTTTCATGCAACCAACACATAAAGCATAATATATACATGTATGACTGTTAAAAATTACATTTACATTTGCCACACCACTTTCAATGTGGATCACAACACCAAACCAAAATCAGTTCAAGTTTCTCAGAAGTAACACAAGGATAACCCTTTGATGCCTAATGACTCCTATAGTGGTCGTACCACACCACTAACCTCTAAGTGTTGCATTTTATAAATTTATTCAACAAATACAGGTACTGAATATTTTAAACATGGTATACACTCTCCATTTTTTTTTTCTCTTCAAAATGCAGTTTGTTTCATACTTCTAAGATATTTGGTTCCTGTTTTATTCACGTTTTATATACAGAATGTGCTAAAATTTAAAAAAATAATTCCAGCGCCAAAAGGATAATCTGACAGTGATCCCCATTCTATATTCACTTTGTGCAGTATGTTCAAAGAACACTTTGAAATACCTATGAACAAACGACTTGATATTCTATTGTCTCCACTGGACAGCAGTGTGGGAAGAGAAGCAATAACCCATAACTGACTGAAGGGTGACAACTGGTTCTTCTGGTCTGCCTAAATGCAAGCTGCACACCTCTTTTTCTCACCTTATGATTCCAACATATTGGCAGTTTCCACCATACAATTACAGCCACAGCCTGATGGACACTGAGTCTCTGTCTGAAACCATGACATCATGTGTTCTGAATGTCCTCCATGACCACACGCCAAACAGAAGTTTGATAATCCTACAGAGGAAAAAATTATGAAATAGTAATTCTGCAAAGACAGGAACGATACATTTCCATTTATTTGAGCAATACTACAAATTACCATGGCAAATATAATGAAATCACAATTTATTGTCCTGGCAATGAATAAAATCACACCCTCAGTGAATATTTTCCTGATTCCAGCCCAGAAAGAGTGTCTTTAACTGCTTACATTAAGAAACATTTGTCACATCAACATTTCAAACAATTTCCTAAAGTTCCTATTCATTAAAATTGCTTAAATCATGCCATAATGAAACAAATCTTTAGACCAATCTCCAAGGACATTTCCACATGTGTGTTTCACAGGATGTGATAAATGTGCTTTATGTGTGATGTGCCATTTGTTGTACTAGTGAGTGGGCTGTGTTGGTGAATCCAGTTAAAGTATTTGAAACAAGTGTGCTGTTATGAACCTTATGACAGATCATCAAGATAATATAAGCCCCTACCAACACATACCATGTAAGAGCTATCAACTTGTAAGACAGGTTTGGCATAATGCACTTTAACAAACCTTAAAATTTTACAGATACAACCCAGGCAATTTACAAGGTGAAAAAGCATGGGTTTCAAAAAGACCACTGTCACTTTATACCTCTTGTACTTTTTATTTACATAATTCAAACTACTCTGTGCGAAAATTCATATACATGTTGTGTTCACTTTACAATGTTTATGTGATTTCGCCTTAATGGAACTTGAAAATTTACAGCACTTTTTGAACCTTGCCACCACCGGGATTTGATCCCTGGACCATCCAGCCCTTAGTGAGTCGCATACACATTGTATATACTACATGATCATTACATAATATTCTTGATTTATCAAGTAATATTATGTGAACTGCCAAGGTAATACAGTGCTGCAGGACACACAGCACTGTGAATGATGTACAGGGAAGCAGATGAAATGTACTATTACAGAATGACTAAGGAAAGCAAGAAACCTAACAAGACAGCCCAGTTCTGAATTGAGTAGTTACCAAATACGAACTCGTGGTCTTACCTCTAACTGACAGATTACAAATTGAGCACTGCAAAACCAGTCTCTTGCACAATAGACAGCCTGCCCCTCTGACTTTATTGTTGCAGTACTGGCATTCAGAATAAAACTCCACACCCCGGTGCACTTCTGCAGGTGTTGACATATACTTCAATACCTGCAATATTAAATTCCACTTAGTGATAATAATGATAAAGTGCATTCAACTCAATACACAAGATCTCCAAGCTCATAAACATCCCGTACCTGTGCTCGAGCATCCAGAAGGTTCCATCTGTGCAGTATTTCTGCATATGCTTTTTTGTATGTATCATACAAATGTGAATTCTTTTCATCAAGCATCCTAAAACAAACAGCCTCATTACAAAAAGAACTGTATTCACATAAAAAGTTTTAATAAAAATGCCACCACCAAAATACTCATATACCAGTCCATTACATCTGAACACACTTACGTCACACTCTTCTCACTGTCCGTATCATTGATTTCTGTATGTTCTACAATTGTTGATGTAAACTTGAAATCATCCAATGAATCGGACCATGAATTGGAGCGATTCTGTTTGAGCATGGGGCAGTTCCAGCCCTCTAGACTCATATCAACTTGATGAATTGTATGGTATGGAGAACCTCCTGGCTGGAACAAATAATTTCCATATGAATCATGTTCACCTACTCTACCAAAATAATATTCAAATGCAATTAAACAATGTCATTAAGAATGGGTGCATGGTACACATATGTTATAAAACACTTATCACAGACTGAGAGTTCAGGTATCAAGCATGATGTCATAAATTGACACCATAGACCCTCTAATACACCTGTTCTAACTACACTTACATATTAAGATAACCACCAGTTTCTGTGACACTTTAACTATGTTATATACTTTTCCTTCAAAGTTCTTGCTCCAGAGCACTGCACCATACTTGTAGTCAAAATGGACCTAGATATAATCTTGGTTAGTTATTTTCTTGTGATTTCTTACAACTCGGAAACACAGTCAATATCCCACTTCTTTCTTGTTTTCACACCTTTTCACTAAATTCTAACACTACCAGCAGCAATTAATTGACCTCTCATCCTGCTGCTTCACTAAACAACTGAACAACAGTAGAGCTACATACTCTCTATTGTTTACAATCAAAACTTGAAAATTAAGAGAAGTGTATTTAAGTAGCCAATCCTTTCCAACACCTCCTAACAGGGTGTTACTGTGTATATTACCATTTAAGCAAATAAAACATAGAAATTTAAATTATGTGTTTCAGGCACACACACTGATCTTGTCTGCACCTACATCTAAATCAAACACACACGTACAGCAAACATTTAACATGTTAGGGATAAGCATAATATCTTTGCATATCTCAGGGCACACATGTCAGAGCTCAAATGTCGTTCCTTTAAAGCTTCAATTAAATTTGGATTTACAACTTAGTTACAACTTAGCACAATCCTGTGATGACATTCAAGGTGCATGCTACACTAATGTGTGGAGACTAGGCAAGGCAGGATATTGTCAAGCAAGATACACTGTTCCTCAGCCTCCAGACAGGAACTAACTAAGAAAATATCTGAAGACAAGGGGACAAACAGGATATAAATTAAACCATATGGGGAAAAGATGAAACAGCAGGTTAACTCAATGCTACTGGTAAGAGCTGTTCCACATTATCTTACTTTATAGGACAGTCCACAAATGCATGTCTACAAGAACACAAAATAACTATCATCATTAATATTTTCTATAGCCACAGATATCATTTTCCCCAAAGGAATAAATCTGCCTTGGCAATACCAATATGTTACAGGCAAAGCATAAATCTGGTAGTGTACAGAAATGCCTCATATCACCAGAAATTAAAAATGTTTCTTGATTTGCACATTGTGTAGGCATTTATAAAATCCCAAGCACAATTCTAGCAAAGTGCTGTAGCTGAATTATTTTTGTTATTTGAGGTCTCCTGATAATTATTTTTCATGTCATTAAGCATCTGCCATCAGTTACTTCACTGATCACAAGACATAACAAATTCCAAAAATAAATTCAGAAATGATTTATGCAAATTGCAGTGGCTTTTGCATTCGCAATACAACATAAAAACTATGTGTGGTCTGGAACTCAAATGAACTTATAAATTTACAACACTCACTATTTTATTGCACAACAGAAGACACCAGTTTTCGTGAAAGAAGGTAACACCTTGCCAGCACCAGTCTTCACATTCTACAATATATTTGGTACAGTATATATTTTCAAAAACCTTCATGTATTAAACTTTTACTAACATAGACAGACACTGTATAGATTGTCTACATATTGTGCAGAATGACTGGATTTCAGACTTTGCCTGCAACATATACAGACTAATAAGCATTATGAGACAAATAAAAATTCAAACCTAACAATTTCTGCAACTCTGTTTAACACCTTCCTTCCCAGTCAACTGTTATAATATGCATAGCATATAACTGCAGACACTTCATCATCACATTAATTAACTCACAAGTATTACACAAGCTTACTTAGATAACTAGAGAAATGAAATCACCTTCCACCTGTGAAGGCTTGTTATTCAATAAACTTACCAAATGGAAGTACATGAAGCTAAAAATGCTATGTATAAAATAGTTACTGTATATTCATCAAATGCAGTGTTTAACATCTGATGGAGCTTGGGAAACATGCAGTTATAATCGATCTTTCTTGCTTAAAATTCATGAATAATAAGTGTCATATGAAAAATGTGCATCTGTAACAAATACTATTCACTGAGATCGGTGTGAAAAGTTGTTTTTAACATGGTAAAAAAAATTATAGGCTAGCACGATCTATAACATCAATATGCACTATGGAACAAAGTGCAAGTTCCTACAAACAGATACTATACACTGAAGACCAGTTTTACACACAGATATGCACAGTGAATAGTCAAGTGCCATTTCAAATCAATACCTTTTTTAACACATACAAAGCAGTGCAAGAAAGAGTGATGCAGAAAGCAGTATTGTTTACATAAGCAGCCACAGAATATGTCTTTCATGCCAACAAGGACATCTACAAGTAGTGTGTGAACTGAGATTGTTAAACATATAAAAAAAACCCTCCATTTGTGTTAGTGATAAAGCACCCATACTTTACCTTGAGCCACCACTTCCCAGTTGCAAGTCGCTATAATAACAAAAAAACATATCAGTCCTAATTGAGAATTGTAGATCATACAGCTAGAATTAATTGCTTTAGAAAAATAATAACACTTTACATGCCACATCATCAAAAGGGATTCACTCTGTGGCATTCTGAGTTGGATCAAAAGAGAAAGGGGGTTGGGATGAAGAACAGATACATCATGATATCCTGACTGGAATACATGTGATTGTGATACAGAGACTAAGGAACCTAATGCAAAACTACTGTCACAAATATAAATATGGGAAGTCAGAGTTTATAATACTTATATTCATCAGCAATATAATAGCGAAAATGTTTCTAGTTGGACAATTAAATCTGACAACAAAACAATTAAAAATTTTGTTAGTATGATAAAACACTTATTGACAACTGGAAGGGTGCACTGTGACACAAATGAAGAAATTAATTGTGAGACAAAAACCAATTCACTGCATGCAGTAAACAGCACATGTAATCAGTTGGAAAACTCCAACTGTAATAAGTGGAACCTCCATGAGCCTATCTACCATATCCAGTCAACTGAAACACAAAAACAAATGGCATTAATGGTACAGTCATTGACAAAAACTGCCATATGATATATCTTTACTAATGACTTCTTTACACCAAAATATTGTAAACATATTATGGGTTAGGTTTCAAAACTGTCCATGACTGTACAATTCATTTTCAGATGTAATTTTGTCCCTAGGGCCATACCAATACACATGCAAGTACAACAGTTGATAAAAAATACATAATAAGAAGTGCAGAAACAATAATACAAAAGTTCTCTGCCAAAACACAAACATTACGTTAGACCAGAAATGCTTCCAGACACACCATGTACCAAATGCTCACCATGGTTAGAAGTCCATTGGAGGTATCCCAGACCATGCACAATACAACATAAATTAATGGCACTTACCTGTCATTTGCTCCAGCTGGTCATGTCTGATTTCTACATATTCCTATGTACTTGTAAAACTTAGTACTACTAGTAGTCCCATAATTCTAATACACTAAACACCAGTACAATCTTACCTTGTTTCAATACACTTAATGATGTTCAATTTCTATACCACGGGTCTTCAACTATTTATAGCAAAGGGCACCACCAGTTATTGCAGGCTGGTTTGCAGGCCACACAAGGAAAAACAACAGTAAGGGGTATACTGTCTAATTTATTGTGACATTTTTATAGTATATACACAGTCTACAAACATGGCAGCAGGCCGCATAATAACACCTGGTGGTCCACAGGTTGCAGACCCATGGTCTATACACATCTTAAGTTACAATATCCACACTATTACATACATGGTCTGTCTCAAAAGTAAGTGTATTGATTTTCCTATGTACGAATTGGTAGCGTAGAACCTCGTTGATGTATATTGGCGTGTTGGTAGAGACCTTGGCTACATGTTCATACTTGTTTCAACTGGATTGGTCGGGTCAGTCGTGCGCTACTGCTGTTTGTGTGTGGTCGTGTTTTAACACCTCGCTACGTTTGCGATGCAGGAAAATATCGAACAACGGTACGCTATCAAGTTTTGTGTGAAACTCAACAAATCTGCCACAGAGACATTTGCTTCTTTAACTGAAGCTTATGGAGATGCCACTTTATCGAGGACTATGGTTTTTAAGTGGCACAAAGCTTTCAAAGAGGGGCGAGAAAATGTTGAAGACGACCCTCGTTCTGGAAGACCAATCTCGTCAACAAATGATCAAAATGTGGAAGTGGTGC
>Ga0123357_10012783_pt1 | contig 10841 bp, 5 predicted proteins | sample TergutEmb28metaG_FD_89873 | JGI IMG/M metagenome (GOLD analysis project Ga0123357, IMG submission 89873) | Embiratermes neotenicus P4 segment gut microbial communities from Petit-Saut dam, French Guiana - Emb289 P4 | ecosystem: Host-associated > Arthropoda: Insects > Digestive system > Gut ... | reverse complement strand
GGACTCTGCACAATGGAGTAAGTAAGTAAGTGTATTTAATTTAACTTTAGACAAAGGCGTCCTTGAAAGCTGCCAGTTTCTGTCTTGGGTTACTGTTCTGACTTATACGCATGCAGTGCGGAATAACGCTTCCAAGAGGGAATGTTTCAATTGGGAATCTTCTTCGAAAATATTAAATCAAGTGCTAAAGTAGAAAAGTATTATTGTTTTGTTGAGAGATAAATTTAAATAGCTGAAATATTTGACACGGTTAGTACCAATGACTGACAGTCGCCTACAGACCAGCCAATTTTTACTAAGAATAATACTGGCTTCAAGGATCGAGGAAGAAATTTCCTGTCATTTTTGATAAACATCTGCACATTTGCACGAGTTTGCTTGCAGAAGAGAGTATTGCTCGTAAGATCTACAATGAGCGCATCACATATCCTGTGTAATTATTAGTTTACGCACTACAAATTTTACACTAAATGTAACAGGACATTGATTTTACTACTTAGACTTTGCTCGCTAAAGTATTAATGAACGGCTGAAGCATTCGCTTATTGCCCTGAGATAAACTTGTTGATTAACGTCAACGGTCTGAAACAGGGAACGCAGTTGTTGGTGTTTCAGTATCCCACAGATTAGAACTGAGATCTGAAACGCGTGCCATGTGTGTGTATGATTTTTCAATGTGCAAAAAATGACTGTGTACACACTGCTATTGTTTGTGCGTCTGTACCAGGTTTCTTCAAACGATGCCTCCTAGAAATATTTAATTTCTTAACTTCCTTAATAAAATAATAACTTTTGGAATTCTGTATTTTGTGGACTTTGTCCATTTTTCCACGATAAAAATAGGAATGTTTGCTCTGTGGTGGAGAGGCCGGTCTCCGTTCTGAGACGAAATGTACAATTAAAACCTAATCAGATGGGCCTGATAGGCAAAGCATGCCCTTGGATTGCCCGGAGGTTGACAAGATATTTCACTGTCAGGCCCAGTTCTTAGTAGTATTTTAGCCTGATCACTCTTTCCGATGTCCATTACTGCTGTTTACTTCTGTTACTTTTCGCGCGGACGTGCTATATACACGTATTTGTTTTCTAGCGGCGCAATACCCCTACTTGGGCCTAGACCGCCTCATTTTTGACGTTTCGAGATCACAATCCAGACACACTACACTCGGTAGGATTTCTCTGGACGAGGGATCAGTTTGTCGCAGAGGCATGTATCTGGAACAAAGACATTCACAAAAACATGCTTGCCCCCGGCGGGATTCGAACTAGCAATCCCGGTAAGCGAGCGGCTGCAAACGTACACCTGTGACCGCGCGGTCACCATGGTCAGCATGTACGTACATATTCCCGCGAAAGTGTAAGCTGTAGCTTTTATATGTAGCCTACATAACAGTTCGTGTTAATGTGTGTGTAAATATTTATTTATTTATTGAGTGTGTGTGTGAGTATTGTCTGTTACACGCACTGTAAACACTTCTACGGTATTTTATTTTGGTAAGAAAATTTTCTCAGATTCACGGACTATACATTTATATAAAATTCGAGACTTTTAAACCGAAAATGACTCGTTTTTAATTATTCAGTAGACCTAGTGTACATGTGTGTATGGTTTATACTGTAAAAATACGGTTATGAATGAAAGTTAATATTTAATAGCCTGAGACTGTGTATTTTTATAAAACTGTTGTCTTTCTGGTCACATTACACATTTCACACAAGCATATGCAGTAAGCGTGAATTAGGTGGGTTCACATAGTCGTGAAGAGCTCCTCTTAGCTTCGTCATGTCCGTCTGTCCATCTGTGGCATGCATCAGCGCGGCTGTGTCTAAACGATCTCCGTGGAATTTGATGTTGGTGACTTCTATGAAAATATTTCGAGGAAATTGAAATTAGGTCTAAGTATCGAGCAATTTACATGAAGACGTAAGTGAATTTTATTATTGCCGTCAGCATTAAATCGACCTAAAAGCACTTTCTTCGAGTGAAATGGTATCGGGCTCGTAGGGTATCCGAGGAGGTACAAACATTACGCGAACGCACTGCAATGTTACGTTATACGTACATTGCTTATCTTGTTAACGTAAAATTTTGCTTGGTTCGAGAATCCGAGACGTTTAGAATTCGTCGTGAGACACAAGTCTTTCTTTAATTTCATACGTTAAATTTCTATGTTAAGGGCTGGAGAAATCTGTGTTCCACAATCATTTCCTAGAAAGTATATTAGCCATATTTTCTTTTCGAAAGAAGGCATCGCGAATTGCTAGAATTAACACATAATGAACACAATTATATACGTCAGCACTACTTATTTATTAAAACATAAGCAACATGTTTCGACCCAACATTAGGTCATCTTCAGACCTGCGGCAGACTAAGTCATTAGTGCTGTATGTATATTGGGATCCCAGTATGTTTGACAGTCGTAAGAATACATGAAATCTAGTATCTATTTTTGGCTGGATAAAATGCGTAGCACCAATGACTTAGTCTGCCGCAGGCCTGAGGATGACCTAATGTTGAGTCGAAATATGTAGCCTGTGTTTTAATAAATAAGTAGTGCTAAAGTGTATTATTTTGTTCATTATACATTTTCTTTTGACAGTATCTTCAACGTAGGCAGCGAATGCTGTACCAAAGAAGCTCTTGAATGGCTTTAAAAGAGGAAGACAGTTCACACTGTTAAAAATGTAGATGACCTTGAGATAAAGGCCAACAAGAAACAGTGCTACACGGTATGACTGATACTGTAATTGAAAGTGGAAGATGCTATGGAATGGAAATGAATAAGGAAAATAAATACTGAGGTAATGACAATCTAAAGACAACCATCCCCAGTGCAGATTATAAAAAAACAAATGGAGAATTTGGAATATTTTAACTATTTGGTTAGTATGATAACAAATGATGCAAGATGTACGTGTGAAATTAAATCCTGGATTGCTATGGAAAGCAACATTCAAGAAAAAGAAGAAGACTATGACCAGACAATTGGACTTAAATTTAAGGAAGTCACTGGTAAAGTGCTGCACTTGGAGCATAGCTATGTATTGTGCTTCAACCTAGACACTTCGGGTAACAGGTAAGAGACATCTATAAAGGTTTGAAATGTGATGCTGTAGAAGTATGAAGAAGATCAGTTGGATCGATCGTGTGAGAGTTAAAGTACTGCATAGTCAAGGAGGAGAGACATATCCTTCAAACATCAATATGAAGGAAGACTAACTGGATTGGTCACAAGTTGTGTAGGAACTGCCTTCTAAAGACACTTGATTGAAAGAAAAATGGAAGGAAGAGATAGAAGTGATGGGAAGGCGGGGAGAAGATGTAAGCAGCTACTGGATGAATTTAAGGAAAAGAGTGTACTGGAAACTGAAAAAGGACGCTCTAGATCGTATTGTGTGGAGATTTCGCTTTGGAAGTTGTTATGGAACTCTCGTAAGACAGGCTAAAGGATGAATGAATGAAAGAAAGAATTAACGCAAGAATGAAAATAGAATACTTCATATTCACGGCCGTGATAACCTCAAATATCAAAATGGTGAAGTTACTTGGACTTTATACATAGGATGAAACAAACAGCTGGAGAAATTTTCATACAGATGATATAATATATTTTGTGCCTGATGTTAACCATAAGTCGTAAGGAACTGAAGGGGAAGCCTTTATTTCGAATACCAGGTTTTACAATGTGATTGTGTAATTACTTGAATGTAATCTCTGCGACTTTGACACCTGCTTTAATGCAGTATTAATTCCCCAAGAAAGATGAGTTCTGGTCTTATCAATTATTGATACATTTTTCAATAAGAATGAATTAGAGATTAATGCAGGCTTCGAAAACACGGAGCGCTTGAGAGCCTCGGACCACAAGTTCGGTTTTTCATTCCGGAATTATCCTTCAGAAGGCCAAATGAGGTATTTCGAAGACAAAACAAGGCGAAATGAAAACAATACGGTACATTTTATTTCCATTTACACAATACATTTTTAAATTTTTAGAGTTACGTTTTAGGAAACAATCGGCCAGGACCTGAAATATTTTCACTGTCGTAACTACATATACTGCAGAAATATGCCACCGAAATAACGAATGTAGACTGTGTGTACTCGTCTAACACAACTATATTTATTGGTAGAATATAAAGCATTTTCTACATAAGGTACAACTACATGATTATACTACCGAAATGTAATGTTTGGTCTCTTGTTACTCAAATGCCTATATCTTTATTTTTCTATAAGGAATTTATTTTATAGGCATATATTTGAAGCGCGTTCGCAAAATTGCAAAAGACGACTATTAGTTTTGTCATGTCCGTTTGTCCGTATGAAACAATGCGGCTCCCACTGGACGTATTTTCATGGAATTATGTTTTTGAGTATTTTTTGAAAATCTGTCGAGAAAGTTCAAGTTTCGTTAAAATCGGACAAGATTAACGGGCACTTTGCATGACGATCACTCAGCATTTTTGATTATATCGCGCTCATTTCTTCTCAGATTGAGAAATATTTCGGACAAATAAAACACGCATTTTATTTTCAATAACTTTTTTTCTGAATATCATGCCGTTTATGAGTTAATGTGGAAAGACACGATAGAGCTAGACTAGCCTCAGATACAGTACGGCACGCGTTTTTCATGCTGTTTAACTAAAGCTAGAACCACGTGCTCAATGTAATACCTATTGCTTTTCCAGAACAACAGTGATTTCGCGAATTTTCCGTGAATGTGACGATACACGTACATCGCTTGTCTTGTTTTTTTCCCATACGTTCTCTTTGTTCTTAATACTAACATCGTCACATTTTAACGGAACTCATTGCTTTTCGCAACGTGGCTTGCTTGCAATCCGCCACAAAATATTTCAGTCACGGACAGTAGCCTGAATTACAAATAGGTGTACTTTTTGTTTGAATTTGGTCTCGGTTGTGCTGCTGAAGTTAATTTGCACTGGAACAACAATTCAGCAGGAACGGAAATGAAAAACAAGGGAAAGGATAGGAAAGGAAATAATTTTGTTGAAGGTTGCAGGGTGATGCCTGAGGTGGGAAAGTAATACTGTTATTGCAAATTGTAATACAAAGACAATTTCCATTGAAAACATCTATACGAAAACTTTGGAGTTTTGTTTTAAATTTATCGTTATAACTAGTTACATTTTCAAACTTTTAGGCCATGCAACGTTTAGTACCTTATTTTTCTCCTGGAAGAAGGAGGTGAGATTAATGCTTTAAGTTGTTATGGCATGTTGTTTCCTGGGTTATTCTTTGCACACGTTTATGTGGTATTACTGCAACTACGACACAAGTAACAGCTGTACAGGAGATATTAATTTACACGAGATTCTGTAAAAGACATATCCACAATATTCTTTAGAAGCAAGCTGGAGTATAATATTTAAATGGATAAAAAGGAACAGGCTGTGATGTTGTGTTAGGAATGAAATTTGCTGAGGGTGGTGATAAATATAATTATATTGTCAACTTTAAAACTGCGAAGTTGAAAAGCTTTGGATTACCAATTTTGAGAACTTTGGCTCCTTCATAAAACTGTGGACCTATGGCCGTAATTGTCCCTGAAAAGGAGAATTACGATTTTATTGAGCATTATTCCTCTTCCCTGAATTTTGATAATAATTGGTTTGGTTATGTGGAATACCTTTGTATTTATCTTGGAATGTGACTTGGTGTATAGGGGTCGGCAAGGTCTTAGTTCAACGCAAGCACCTAAGTTTTGTTCTGCCCTGTTCAATAAAAGCGTGACCGAGAGCATTATCATGAAATCATCAGGCAAATAACGGTGGACAGTTGTTACGTAGGCCTTTTAGTTACGACGATAGAATATGCGGCTGTTTGAATTCACATTCCATGAAGATCGTGGCACACTTAACCAATTAAAGCTCTCTGGCAACTTCGTGCACTGCCTGTGTAACATTTACATACACGCGCTTTATAATAACGTTTGATGCGATTATCAGAACGAGCAACGATTATTTTCCTAAAGAGCATTTCTCGATGTGGCTTTATGATGTAAACGGACTGTGTTCTCTTCGAGGTACGAAAAGTAGTTTTGTATGTAATTTGTGTGAGTTTCAATCTTAGATCCAGTACCAGTCAATGTGAGGTTTGTAGTAGACAAAGTGACACTGGTACAGGTTTTTCTTCGAGTACTTCAGTATTCTCCTGTCAGTATCATTGCTCTAGTGCTACATTTTCTTCTTCATTTTATCACAAGTCTTACGAGAAAAGGCAAGGAGCCAAAGGCTGAGAACGTTCAAACAGAGGAATATTCTTGTCGATATCGGAAAGAAAAAGCACGCTTACGTTTTATGTTTATTTTTAACTTCTCAACCTTATTCTCTCCTTTTGTATTCATGTTAATTTCAAACTTACTCGGTAACAAATAAGTTTAAGTTCAGGTTTTATGCAGTCAGTAAGAATGACCGCTATCGCCACTGCGCAAGATTTCGTATTTCAGGACAAGCGAGTCTGTAATTCGTCAGGAATGAACATGCGCTTGGGCGGGATTTATATCTCCGCCAAAATCGTTAAGAATTTTTGTTCACCGATGTGATCGACCTCAATGTTTTTTGCCATACATTTGCGTTAGTAATGCAATCTGTTAAACTAATTACAGACAGATAATTTTCAGATATTTATTTCATTGTTTGTGGATGAGCAGTGAATAATTATTTAAATTTTTATATTTTAATAATCCCCTAAATTTTACCATAATCCTAAATACATCTCCATCTGTATTATCCGTATTTCTAGAGTTCGGAGTATTTTTCGTAGACCGTGCTGTACAAAGATAATTCCACTACTAAATTTCCCACTGTTTACCATTGATGTCAAAAGTAAGTTATCTAGAAAGTCCAGATTTTTTGATCGAAAGATTTACAACATTCCAAACAATAAATTTACTCACATTTACTTACCACGTCAGGGTAAATGCTACGGCTTTTGCGTTCCGTTCCGTTCATCTAACCGTACCAGTATAACGCCATGTCGTTACAAAATGTGCTGCCACTTGACGTTCTCTCGTAAGCACTTATTTCTCAAAGTACTCTTGATGGATGAGTTTCTTTCTTAACCCTTTGCTTGTAGGCACCATATCAAATCTCACTCGTTCGAGCGAGTTGATGGAATGAGAGCTTCTTACATGTCAACGGATCCTTTCAGAAATACACGATAGGACGAGCAAATTACTTCCATTAAATGCTTGTAGATGGTATATATGTATATATATGTATATATATGTTACACTTTTTACACAACAGTTGCTATATAAGTCTATATACACCTTCGTAACTTTGATTACCCATGATATTCCGCCATTATTTTTATGTTGCTTTTAAATTTAGAAGCATTTACAATCAAAATACTTTGGGGGTTGTTTGGAATTAAAAATGAAAAGTATAGGACGTATTATGTAATATAGCTGACTGGATACTAGTGATGGCTTGGCCCTTAGAACAGTCCTTGACCTTTTCATTCAGATTTCCCTGCTTCTCCTTCCACGTTACGTGACGTTTGCAATTGGAGGGGTTTTGCTGAATGAATTAATAATCACTCTGTGGACTTTATGTAACTCATGGTTTACCCTTAGTTTATAACGTGAACTGTGAGGGTCTGATTACCAGGGAGGAGAGAGAAACACATGTAGCATTGTGGTGAGGAAATCTGATGGAAATGGCTGTGATGTAGGGAAATAATAGTGAAGGAGATAATTAATTATTGGATTGTAAATATGTGAACAGAATTGACTGTTGGGATCGAAGGGAATTATGAATATTCGTCCGTGGTTTTGCCGAAGACTTGGATTGGGGTTTGCAGACGTAGCTGTTTGCTCAATTACTCTGTCAATGTAGATCAAGAAGTAGGGTTTTGCATAATTACTCTGTTATTGTAGATCAAGACGTAAATGTTTGCTTCATTTTTCGTAATTTGTTACTGTATAACAAGACATAGCCGTATGCGTAATTACTATGTTGCTGCCGATTAAGGTACTGTTGAGTGGATGATTCCTGTGTTATTGTACACTAAGTCATAACTGTGTGTGTATTTTTTGTGTTATTGCTGACCTGGTCGTATATGTTTGCGTAGTTACTGTGTTATTTTAAATTATGGCGCATCTGTATTCAAAATTACTGTCTCGCTAGAGATGAAGACGTAGTTGTGAGCATAATTAGTCTCTTACTGTAGAACAAGACGCAGATATGTAGCAATAACGACAGACTGAAATGTGCGCATGTTCGTTTTTCTCAGTGTAACAGTCGCTAACTTTTTGGTAAAATGGTCTGGACCCCCGCTACACATTCGATAATTTCCAATTTGAAATTTTGGCAAAAGCCGATGTAGTACTTAAAACCAAGGCACGGCCGGTCCCTTCCACGTTCTGTGCACTCCATTTTTCACTAACCATCCAGTTTTTCGCCGCTTCTTCTCTACTAGTGAAAACGCCATCAAGTGGACTACAAAAGTAAACTTTGCAATGGTTTTCTTATAGACTAGTTCCAGTAATTATGTAAGGGCTTTACATTTGTAACCTAAATCTAATCCATATTTCTAACATAGAAGTGTATCGCACGCAAATATCACAGACGAATCGGTGTTTCTCTTTGTAATATAGAATCCTGACTAATTTCTGTGTGTCTTGTTATTAACATTTCAAAGTGTAGTGCTTAACATATGACGCACCTGATTTAATATTACAGAAATTCTGTATTTTACTCGCAGGGTATACTGGTATTTGTTTCCACAAAGAGAACAATCCGTCTGGTCTTATGCATTAAGTATAAGTATATTTTGTGGGATAGTACCTGAGCTTTTAAAAATTGTTAAGATGAATCCCCGATTTCCAAGCTTAACAAAGCTCGACAATGGTGTCTATTGAACTCTTCGGCAAAGTACATAGTATAAGTTCTTCAGGGTAGGTGATGGTTACAAGTTTTTCCAGAAATGTGGTGTTATTTTTAAAAGTTCGCTATTTGACTGCAGCCTTGTGCAGTTCAGTTCAATAAAAAAAAATTAGTGTGTTGTAGGCAAAGAGCGAATCTCAAAATTGTACTGGCGTTCCGATCAAAGTATTTTATGCATCTCTCATTTCCTCCGTGTGTATTGGGGTCTACATATTCAAGTAACGTTACTTATTTTGTAATAAATGTAGTATTTACAAGTTATACGGCGATTATACATTATTAACATCGTCGTGATATAGTCGTCCGTATATTATTTCCTCGGTCCTTGCTCCGTGGCAATTCTCCAACACGTTCCTCTAAATGTTAGAAATTCAGTGGCACACGCACCTACAATTCAGTATATTATTTTTTGTTTTTTTTTTGCACCGTGAATTGTAATATAATTATACAACATAAACCAACAAAATGAACCTTATCTAAATTAATATTTATTTTTTTTAATTTTTATTTTTTTAATTTTTTAAATACTTTTATTATTAAAGTAATTGTATTAAAATATTACTTACTTACTCCATGGTGCAGAGTCCTTCTTGAGAAGCTAACTGGTTTGCAGCTAGTCAAGAAATTCCCCGCATTTCACGGAACCCAAAGGTTCATTACCGCACTCACAAGAGTTCGCCACCTGTCTCTATCCTGGGTCAGCCCAATCCAGTCCATATACCCACATCCCACCTCCTGAAGATCCATCCTAATAATATCACACATTTACGCCTTGGTCTCCCCAGGTGCATTTTGTTGGCTTCTATTGTACAATCAGTCAGTGTTGTTAACAGAGTGCGTGCCTACTTCATTACGATATAGTATGGATGTGGACGGTCCGGGATCGAATCCCGATGGGAACGAGATTTTCCGCCCGTCCAGACTGGCGGGGCCCACCCAGCCTCCTGTACAATGGGTACCGGGCCTTTCCCGGGGGTAAAGAGCGGCCGGGGCGTACTGCTGACAATTCACCCCCTTCTAGTGCCGCGGTTATGGAAGAGTAGAGCTATACCTCTACCCACCCTCTGGGCCACACCGGGCCTGTAACGGGATCACTTTTTTGTAATGTGGACGTAGTTGCCAGACCATAATGACAATGAAAACATTAGTGGAGAAATTATTTACATTTACGAAATAAATTTGTATATCCAAACATATTACCACTCCTATTTTATTTAAAGCCAAACAGCACATTTTTAAATTATTTCCGACCGTTTCGTGCATACGGTATTAGATTAATATTTGTTATGTATTTTGATTTTAGAGTTGTAGAATATGCACTGATTGAGAAGGGCGTTTTTACTCACTAGTAATAAAATAATGTAAATGGAATTTTATATCGTTTTAATATTTAAGCAGGCCTGTCGAACGACGAAAAAAGTGTTTAAACACCAGGCAAATTGCACTGTAGGTAGTTCAGAGACAACAAATAATATTATAAGAGGCTTCCTAATAAAATTGTAGTAGCAGTTATTTTAGAATATTTGTAAGAATCGACAAATGGAGGGGCTGCAAAGGGATAAAAAGACACACACATGCTGGTAGCTAGAGAATTATTTACGGACTGGCGTTGATATGTGGGAGTTGAGGCGAAATGGAGGATTGAAGTTTAAAGCTGAAGGCCTTATTTCGGGAAATTTCATTCATCGTATGAAAAGTATTATCGACGTTGTTTTTAAGCTTTCGCCGTGTTCTAAATGTAATTTATTCCTTTTTGGGTAATTCCCCGGCGTCTGAGTTCTAATGGCCGACGTTTCGGAACTCACTATCGGTTCCATCTTCATAGGCAGATGAATGAAGTATATTTCATTCACCTGCCTATGAAGATGGAACCGATAGTGAGTTCCGAAACGTCGGCAATTAGAACTCAGACGCCGGGG
>Ga0123357_10012782_pt1 | contig 10841 bp, 9 predicted proteins | sample TergutEmb28metaG_FD_89873 | JGI IMG/M metagenome (GOLD analysis project Ga0123357, IMG submission 89873) | Embiratermes neotenicus P4 segment gut microbial communities from Petit-Saut dam, French Guiana - Emb289 P4 | ecosystem: Host-associated > Arthropoda: Insects > Digestive system > Gut ... | reverse complement strand
GGTGGTGTTAAACGGGGATAGCTGTTACACGATGGTTTTACAGGTGATAACAAGGGGGCTTTCAAATTCTGCGGCGGCTCCCTACATATCTGTAGGTTATGGTATTGATGCTAACCCTGTGGATGATCAGCTTAACAGCGCCGGTCTCTATGGTTCCATCTATACTGTGAATATGAGAAACAGCAATAAGATAATGCTGTCGTTTGCGGTGTATGGGTTTTTAGGCGGTTCCTTGTTGGAGTTGGTGCAGGCGAACACCGAAAATCTATCATTACAACAATCTCTAAACAGTGCTGCAAGTAGTTTAGCCTGTACCTTTGACGCTTCAGTCAACACCATAAACACGGTTGAAGTGGCCTTTATATTTAATTCAACCGGTATAGTTACTACGGGGCCGCCTGACCCTCAAGGCTTAAAATGCCAGCTTTATGAAGCCATTCCTGACCCTGTTACAGCCGGTAAATGGAATGTTGGCGCGTTGTTGGGCACCAGTGTATCTTTTACTAAACTGGGTGACGGAAGCAGTAATCAGCCTGTGTATATTCAATTTAGGTTCCGTCATGCTATGGCAGTGCAACAAGGCCAAAGAGTGTTTTTAAATCTCATTACAGATGTGGTGCCTAACAGTTTAGCAGGTGTTAATTATCGTTATCAGTACATTCAAAGTAACACTGCTTTCTCCAGCACTATTATATCAGGTTCCAGATGGAGTAGTTTATTGCCGGTGTTTACCAGTTGGACGCAGACGGGGATTGCGCAGGATAGGCCGTTTGGTTTTCGGTTATACCAATACCAAAACAGTCAATATAGTGTAACTTATGATGCTAATCTGCCCTTGTCGGGTGTGTCTTCGGGTGCGGTTCCCACTGACTCCGCGCAGTACAACTTTTTTGACCCTGTAGCAGTTGCTAACAACACCGGCGGCCTCTCAAACACCTTGAATAATTTACTTGGATGGGCGTTTGCATCTAACGCGGCTCAACCGGATTTTTATATTGTTAACCCCTCTACTGTTTCACCCGCCAGCTTTCCCATAACGGGGTTAACGACTTTGTTTGCGGTTTGGGAACCTAAACCCGTATTCACCATGACTTATAACGCTAATTTCCCCTCTGGGGCCACCACAAGCGGCACTGTACCCGTAGACCCTGAAACCTATTTTGTTAATGATTTGATTATCATTTTAGATAACAGCAGTGGAAATTTGACGGCGGCTAATTATTTCTTGGCAGGATGGGCCTTTAACCCTAATGCCGCGTTACCCGATTTTCGGTTAACGCCCTCCGGTGTGGTGCCCTCGTATTATCAGATTAGCGATTTGGTTTCTACTAATTATGTGTTGTATGCGGTGTGGAAACCGGTTAGTTCTGCGTTAACGGTTACGTATGTGGCTAATAGTCCCGCTCCGGTTTCTTATGTTGAGTCTATGAATTTTTTGGGTGATACACAGGAGCGGCCTATGACTTCTATTTGGCGGCAGGCAACATCCATAACGCCCACAACCGATATTGTTGGGGTTAGCCGTGTGACTATGAAGTTAAGGTTAGTTAATTCGTCGCCGCCTGCCTCCAGCACTTTAACTTGCGCCATATATGCAGCGGCCTCCAGCACTACCCCTGAGATTACACCGTTAGTGACTTCAAATACAGTCATAAATTTTGATGCGATTAGTGATTTAACTTCAGAGGTAATGTTTGAATTTGACGGTTCGCTTACTTTATCTGCTGGAACGCTTTATTTCATATCCGTAGAACGTCATCCGTTTACTGCCTCAATAGGTGCTTTTAATGTGCCCTATATTAATGGGGGGCCTTCTACTGGTTCCCGTATTGTTTATAGTAATACTTCTGTTTCCGGCTGGTCGTCTGCGTATACTAATGTGGCATTGTTTTATCGGCTCTATGTTTCCGATGGCGGCGCTTCCGGTGTGGTTCCCGTTGACCCTAATGTGTATACTACCGGCCAGCAAGTCACACTGCTTGGAAACGCAGGGGTGCCTCCTTTGGAAGTGGATGGGTATAAGCTGGGCGGCTGGGCATTCCGACCCGATGCCGCCGCGCCGGATTTTGTTTTTGACCCTTCCGGTAATCCTTTTCCGGCAACGTTTACGATTATTGATTCTTCGCCGCTCTACGGTTTCTGGTATCCGATTCTACGGGTTATTTATGATGGAAACGGCGCAACCGGCGGCACAGTTCCGGTTGATCTAACGGATTATGTGCAGGGCCAGCAGGTTAATGTAATGCTAAATACAGGGGGATTAACTAAACTTAGTGCGGTTCTACTCGGCTGGGCTACTGACCCCTCCGCGATGCAGCCGGATTTTGTGTTTGACCCCGCGGGTCAGAATGTGACTCCGTCTTCGTTTATTATTGGACAGGCCATAACTACTTTGTATGCGGTTTGGCGGCAATTATTTTTACCTCCGGTCAGCGAGCATGGTGTGTGGTTGATTGAGGCGCAGAATCAGGGTGTTTATGAGCCTCAAACGTTATGGCGGTTAGACTCGATTAAAAAGGAGCTTCCTTCATGCGGCGGGAAACAGGAAGCGTCCTTAACTACTCCTAATAGTCCTGAGATGCGCCAATTTCTACAGGCTAATATTTTGGGCCGCTGGCGTATCAGCTATAACGGGTTAGTATTATTTCAAGGGATTATGACGGAGCGGTATTATTCGAACACTGAAATTAACATCCGATTAGTAGAGGTCGTGTTAGCTAACATAATTAGTACCGGCGGGTTGTTGTCGTTTAAGGCGGTGCAGTCGAATGCTTTGTTTGTGGCTCAGCAGATTTTGGCTTCGGTTAGCGGGGTGTCTGTGGGTTTGGTGCCCTCTGTTGTTATCAGCGTTGATTTTACTAATGTTACGGTGTGGGAGGCGGTGCGGAAATTTGCGGAGGCCCTCGGCGTTGATTACTATACGGATAGTGATGCGATGCAGATTAATTTCCAGCCGCGAAGCCCCCGCTTGTTTGCTGAGCCTGTTTGGTTGACTTCGAATAAAAGAAGCATGAACGATCTTAACAGGGTGGATGTGGTGCAGGTGTTTGGGGTTGATCAGAACGGCGCGGAGATTATGGGGCAATATCCAGAGATTGGCTCCGGTGTTATTCGTGCGTTCAGTTCTCCGACTGCTCGAAACGTAGCCAGCTTGTTGTTGATTGCGCAGTATCAGTTTGAGCAGTTGAATAATCCGTCTACTAATGGGAATACGATGAGTGTGTTAACTCATTTTATGTTTTTGGCGGATGCGGGAGATTATGTGCTGGTGAATCAGCCGCGGCTTAATTTTGTGTCGGGGCCGGAGGGCTTTTTGATTCACCGCGTAACCATCCGACCGGTGGATATGACTTTAGATGTTGACAGCCCGACTCCTACGGACATTAAATTGTTGGCGGAGTTGTCGGCGCAGAAAATAAGCAATGCGTCTACAACAATTTTACCTACGCAGGTTAGGTAGGAGATATATTTCTATTCTAATCTTATTTTTGCTTTAAACGATTCTTTTTATATTTGTTTTTTCTAGTTTAGGGTATGGTGTTATCAAGTGATAGTTAGTGAACAAACAGAAACATTATTTATGGCAATTGTAGGCTTTTTCATAGCTGTTGGAACCTTCCTCTTAGGTTTCGCCGGTTCCATCCCCGAATTTGTGGGAATTGACCCCGCGATCGTGTTGAGTACCGGTGCAATGTTTATCGGTATTGGCGGTTCTATGGCTGTGGCTTGGCAGAAATTCTTAAACCCTGAAGCAGAACTCAAAGCCAACAAAGAAAAAGACGAGAAAATTAAGCAGTTAACTGAGACCGTGGATGAGTTAACACAGGCTGTGGATGAACTGCAGGCAGAGGTTAACGAGAAAACCGCGCATCTTAACGATACAATCAAAGAGTTAACAGTTATGACGGAACAGGTAGAAAAAGACGCTGTAGTTATCGAGTCGCTCCAAGGGGAATTGGACGAGAAAAACACAGATCTAAGCAGCCTAACCGCCTCAATCGCACTCTTAACCGACCAGCTAACCAATGAGAAAGCAAGCAATAAACTGTTAGCCGCGGGAAACACAACCCTAAATGATCAAGTTAACGATCTGGAACTCCAATTGGGTATACTTGAAAAATCTATCAACAAAAAGAACAAAGTAATAACGTTCTTAAAAACAAAAATCGCTAACATCATGGAACAAATCGCAGACCCCGAAGAACCCGAACCAGAAGAGCCGGAAGAGCCAGAACCAGACCCCGAACCAGATGATGACGAAGACCCCGAACCAGATGATGACGAAGACCCCGAACCCACAGAACCCGAAGAGCCGACCGAGCCAGACGAACCCGAAGAACCAGAGCCTGACCCAGATGAGCCAGAACCCACAGAACCGGTCACACCTGACGAACCAGAATTAGACGACATAGAAGAACCAGAAGAAGAAGATAAGGAAGAGCCTTAGCTCTTCACATTATTTATTTTTTCTTTTTTTGTAGAGTAAGCCGGTTTTTGCGTAGTTGTCGAGTTTTGAGCAGTTGTGGCAGTAGCCGCGGGGTTCGCCGTTGATTTTGTCGCCTTTGCATGCTGTTAAGAAGATTTTTGGGTTTACGATTCTGCCGCAGGGATAGCGTTTGATTGGTTCCTCTTCTTGTGTGGTTTCTTGGTTTTCTTCTTGGAGTTCTTGGAGTTCGTTTTGTTTTAGGGCTTTTACGACTTTGTAGCGGTAGCTGTTGCCGTTGTTGCTGATAGAATATATGGCTACTATGAAGTAGTTGGGGGCGGCTGTGATGATTTCGCAGGTTTCGCAGTCGATGATTACTTCTAATCCGCAGTCGTCGCAGTTTATGCGTTCGGTGTAGTTGTTGTCTAATTCTACGTTGGCGGTTATGCCTTTGGTTTCGCAGTGGGGGCACTTTACAGTTATGGTTTTCGTTGGTATTTTCCTAACCTCGTTTGTTTTGTTATTTGTTGTTTTAGATGTTTGGTGCAGAGCATAAGTTTGTTTGTTCTTACTGTCCATTGATGAGAAGTTATGCGTTGTCCGCATATGGTGCATGTTCTGAGGGTTGGTGTTGGTTTGTTTTTTTGATGGTGGTTTTTTTGGGGGCTGTATTGCAGGGTCATTGGCGGTTTGCCTCGGTGGTGGTTTTATTGTTGGTGTTAGGTTGTGGTGGCTGCTCCTTTGTTTGAGAATTCATGGTTTACCCTTCCCTTTTGTTTTCCTATTTCACTTGACATGAGTTTTACTCCTTCAGCAGTCTACATAGTCTTTGACACTTAAAAACGTTTCGTGAGTGTGTAGATTTGCTTCTTATCGTTGAGTAGGTGGTGGTTAAAAGTCTGCTAACATGCGGGGCCGCAAAATAGGAAGTGGAGCGGCGCGACCCCCAAGTCATGTCAGGTGAAACAAAGATGCGAATCTCTGCAAACACCTTAGACGTGTCATAGCTTTTAATGGTTGTGGTTAAAAGATTTGAGCCTTTTACTGTGATGCTCAGCACATAACTTATTCCCCCGAAGGGTTTCGGTTATTCAGATTTGGAAGGGTGATGTTGCGGCTGGCTTCGGCCATGTCAAAACCGTTGCCCGTCAGTCAGGTTTGACGGTTGCCGCAACATCGGGAAGGGCTATCCATTAGTGTTATGAATGATTTGGTTAATAAATTTTCTTGGATTTAAAATTGTATGGGTTCCACACTGCACACACCTTTAGCAAACAAATTTATTAACCAAAGGTGGGTGCAGTATGTTTGCAAAGAACCAAATAAGGGAGCCGTCAAACTCTTAAATAAGGTTTTTGCTGAACCCAAAAAAATTGATGTGTCATGTCGGGTAATAAATGTTTCGAACGGTTTAGCGGAGACTTTGCCTTTTGGCTTGGGGATGTGACCTATGAGTAATGTCACACCTTTTAGGCCGAAGCTGGCAACCCGCCACCCCTAAACCCTGCAACTCTCCCGCCCTACGTGAGGCGCTGAAGAGAAAATCACACGGTAGACACGTAAGCAAAGCCGAGATCCCCCACACTAAACTTTTACGATGCGAAAAAGCCGCCTACATCAAAATGTACCGCGACCACCAATGCAGCATACAATACATCGCCCAGCTATTCTACCGAAGCACCTCAACAGTTCAACGATGGCTTAAAGCCGCCGGAGTAACCGGAATAACTGTTTCTGGAGCGGGAATTTATGCACGCCGCGAATTATCCAAACTCGACGGACGGAAGAGAAAATCAACCGAAAGAAAACAAAATCACACCGGTAAAGTAACCGCGGAAATGCGTAATTTATGGTTAGAATTCGCCAGATCTGGAGTCTTTAAGGGCTTTTCTGCAGAAAACAAACGGATACGTGCAGAATTGGACGATATTGGCTGAGTGTCACCGCCGTTTTGGGTGACTCCCCATCGCATGTGAGGGAGTGCCAAAATGAGTGGGTTACTGATAAGTAAAGTAGAGTATAGTAAAATAATAGTAAAACTTTTAATTTTAACCTTAAATTTTAACCTTATTTCTTTACTTTTTTCCTTAATTTTCTCTTCTTTTCCTTCCTTGGTGAAATCCTTATATTCTCTTGCATGTGTAGTGTCTATCAGGTGAATATTGTTTGGCTTCACAGGAAGAGCGCGACCGGCTTGTCGTCATCGAGACAAAGCAAAAATTCTTTGAACAAACTATAGTGGAGAACATTAACCGCGACACTGCCCAGCTTCACGAGATCATTATGCAGCAGAACAAAGACATAACCGAACTCCGCTTGCTCTACAGCAAACATGCGGCGGTGCAGACCAGTTGGCAGCGCTTTATCGTACCGATTATCAGTTCTTCGGTTTCTGCTGGTTTGGTGGCGGTTGTGACTTTTCTTTTAGTCGGCGGCGTGTAATGGCGTGACGTATGACAAAAAGGTAACAGATTTCATTTTGGCTTGTCAAGCCGCGCGTATCTCAGGTTTGCGCACGCAAAAGTTACTTGCCCGCCAAGGTATTAACATGAATATTAACACGGTTTTTCAGCACCGCAAAAAGGCTTCGGATTCTGATTTTGCTAATGCTTTGGTGGAGCGTCAGCTTGACGACATCGAAAAAAGCTACAAAGGCAAGGATGACTCCGAAGCCCGCATCAAATACCGTGAAAATATTATCCGTCTTATATTTCCTACGACGACTAAATCGATTATCAGCGCGGAAATCTCAGAGGGTCCATGTGCGGCACCTTTACCCCTTGATAAGATGAGTAAGAAAGAGAAGCAAGCGGCGTTAGACTATCTCGAATTACAGGCCAAGTACAGTAGCGGCGGCAACAGCGAAACAGTACCTTAGCGCATTTAGCCGCTATTTAGGGTACCAAAACACCGCATCTTTTCAAGATGACTGGTACAATTTTTTATCACCGGCTGACAGCCCCCGCCATTTCTCCCCCTTTGAAATTCATCCGCGGGCGCAGAAGAAATTTGTTTTCTTAGGGCCGCGTAAGCACTCAAAGAGTGAGTGTATTAGTGTTAATTATGTTAGCTGGCTCATCGGCAACAACCCCGACTTGCACATATTGATCATTTCCGCCACTGATAAGCTGGCTGATCAGACCGTGTCAATGATACGCCGCCGGATAGAATTTGACCAACGGTATAAAGCGGTGTTTGGTGATCTCAAACCTAAAAACCCTCAGTTGTGGACAGATAACAGCTTCATAGTTACGCGCAAAAAGATAAGTAAATTTCCTACCCTTTCAAGTGCCGGTATGGGTTCCAGCGGCCAAATAACCGGTCAAGGCTTCGACCTCATCGTCTGCGACGACATCATCAGTAAGGATAATGTGATGACGGAGTATCAGCGTGAGAAGAGCCGCGACTGGTTCTTTGAAGTCGTACAAACAACCCTGTTTTCTACGGGGGCTACTTTAGTGGTGGGTTCAAGGTGGCACCATGACGATCTCTACAATGATCTGATTACTGAGCGGCCCAAGGGGTTCGGCTGGCCGAATCAGACCTTAAAATCAGTGTTAAACGAGGCTGAGATCTTACAGGGCGCTAAACCAAAGGTGCTTTGGCCGCAGGTTTGGAGCTATGAGCGTTTAATGCAGAAAAAAGAGGATTTGGGCACCATTATTTTTAACTGTCAATACCTCAACCAGCCGACCGCGTTACAAGGCGATGTGTTAAAGGCCGATTGGCTGCATAGCTGGAATGAAGCCGATAATAGCTTTTATCCCTCCCCTAACTTGCCCGTTTATGCTGGTATTGACCCCTCTCTTGGCGAGAATGACTTTTTTGCGATTGCGTCTTTAGCGGTTGATCGGCCTAATAACCGCGGTTACTTGCTTGATGTATGGTGTGAGCACATGAGTTTTGGCGAAATCCTCAACCAGAAATTGCCGGAACTGTTCAGCCGATACAAATACCGCAAAATGTATCTCGAAACCAACTTTTGGCAAAAACTCCTCCTAAAGTATCCTGAGATGCAGACACACAAACCAACCGGCGAAGCCTACCCCATCGTCCCCATAAAGACCATGCAGAGCAAAGAAGCCCGCTTTATCCCGCTGTCGTCACACTTCGAATCTCGAAGGGTACTTGTTAACCCTCAGCTTCTCAGCAAGAATAGTGAGTTTTTGCGGCAGTGGGTCGAGTTCCCACGCGGCGAACATGATGATGCTGTAGACTGTGTAGAGATGGCGGTGGCCAATGCGTTCGCGTCTGATTGGGAGTTACCCGATGCTCAGGTCGCGGGGGCTAAGTTTAGCCGTGATTTCGGAAATTGATTACTGTATTGCTTTAATGTATTGCATAACGCTTATAGTTTAATTGAATGCTTTAACTTAATGGTGAACTTGATTTGAAGCCCTCTTATCAAGATAGAAATCGAGAACAATGTAACAAGCCTGTAAAGATTTCTTGTACACAGTGCGCGAAGTATTTGTTTAGCTGTGAAGGGGGCCGCAATTAATGACGGCGGTTCCTTCTTGGGTGCCTGAAGTTCATGTGCAGAAAGGCGGCGGCCAGCAGCATAACGGTCAGATGATTATAGTCGCTTGTCCGCTGTGTCATCATCATAAGATGATTGTGGATTTTGGGCAGAAGGTGCCTTGTGAGGGCTGTGGGAAATGTGAGAATATGACACGGCTTGACTTAACGGGTAGCTAACACTTTTTAGCATGTTTGTGTTTGTTTGTGTGAGGCTTATAAGTTGAAATTTGGCCCTATTCGAATTACTCGCGAAAAAAAGCAAGTTAGCAAGTATTATGAGGCGCAAAACGGCTTAGTTAAACTGCCTGAAGGCTGGAATCATTCACAAGGAAAAGTAGCCGCAATATCACAAGAAAACGCTAACATAATTATGGGGTCAGGCCTCACCGAAAACAAAGAAGGCTACAACTTTGGATTGCGTATAAAAGAAGTGGCTAAGGGCCGCATAACTGAGGGCGACTTAGCCATCGCGCAGACTACGATTGTTTTGGGTCAGTATGCGCCTCAATTCGGCTGGCCTGACGACTGGGCACTATATTGGGAATATTTAGATGCTCGGTTATTGGTGCCGGAGGTTGCTTTTGCGATTAAGCTTAAAAAGAACTTGATTTGGAAAACGGGCTACGAAATAGTGACTAAAGACGAAGCGTTGAAGGAACGGTTTAAATATATTTGGGAAAAGTGCCGAATGGAGCGCGTTTTCAAATCCCTAACCGAAGATGCCTTAACCTTTGGTAACGGTTATGCTGAATCGGTTGATAATTCTATTGCTGATTGGAGCACTCCCTTTATCCCCAATGCGGGGGCTTTGGGTGCAGATCAGGGCACCGACTACACAAATCTGGTTAAATTCACCGAAGCCACCGAATTCTATGGCCTCAAAAAGCTTGACCCGCGCACTATGCGTGTGCAGGTTGACCCCGCGAATTTCGACACAAGAAACGCCACCATAGCTGTCCAAAAATATATTCATCGTGTTTGGACAGGGCCTCTTGCGCCTCAGCGGTCAAGCACCAACACGATCGCCTCAAGTGAGATCTCTTTGCATCCTAAGCAATGTTATCACTTGAAGTTTAACACGGTTGTCGGCGGCATCTACGGTTATAGCATGATTAGAGAGGGTTTCTACACCGCTAAGGCGTATTGTATGATGATGCAGTATCTGCCAGCGATTGTGCAGAAACGCGCCGATGTCCGCCTGCACTTCAAATATGGCGGGGAAGTGAAGCATGACGGCCAAATCGACACGGTTCTTAGCCCCAGAAATGGGTTTGATGCTTGGATAGCCCGCACATCAGCCGTAGCGCCTACTGAGGATTTGTACACGGATATATTGACAGATATACAGCAAATTTACAAGAGCGACGGCCCCCTCCGCGGCTTAAATGAGTTAATCCAAGTATGGAAAGAACGCTTACTAATTGCATTAGGCATTCCTACGGCATTGCTTGACCCGCAAGGCAATAACACCCAAGAAATCAAGTGGGGCGGCCTCAAATTTGAGATTCTGGAAAACGAAATCCGCGAGTGCCAGCAGACCGTAGAAGATCTCATCAATGAGCAGTTTATGCCGCATTGGGTCGGAGGCGATGCCAAATTCCGCTTTAACCCCATCACACCCGAAGACTGGCGCGCCAACGTAGCGCCCCTGCTGGAACTCTACAATTCCCGCGTTATCAGCAAAGAGTATGTGCTGGAGCGTCTGCAGATGCCGACTTCTGCGGGTGAGGGAACAATGTTTGAGGACGTGAAAAAGCAGATACGGGTAGACGATACCGAAACCGGCGAAGATCAATCGCTCGAACGTTTCGAGGTAACGCATCAGGGAGGTAAAACTATTGTCACTCAACACCGCGAGCATTGTTCATGCGGCAAATGCGGCTAACCTTTATAT
>Ga0123357_10012781_pt1 | contig 10842 bp, 5 predicted proteins | sample TergutEmb28metaG_FD_89873 | JGI IMG/M metagenome (GOLD analysis project Ga0123357, IMG submission 89873) | Embiratermes neotenicus P4 segment gut microbial communities from Petit-Saut dam, French Guiana - Emb289 P4 | ecosystem: Host-associated > Arthropoda: Insects > Digestive system > Gut ... | reverse complement strand
TTAGTCGAAACATGTAGCCATTATATAACTACACTATAAATAAATAATTAGATTGTGCTGACGTACACTTATGTTATAATATTTGATTTCTAAGCACATCGTGATGCCCTCATTCAGAATATGACCGTCATGTCCTGCCACAAGCCTTAACAGCCAGCAAACCAATAAGCCCTCGATTATGACCGGCTCACAAAGTGTTCAGGTAACGCGAAGCTGTACAAATAAAAGAGTGGTTGCTGTTTACGGTAACAAGATTATAAATGGCGTAAAAGAATTTAATCAACATCTGTCCAAACACAACTAAATTGTATTTATTATATAGAACTGCATGTTTCGCCCTCAGGTTCATGATTGAAATTTACAGCGTACTGAGGAAGAAATGTACAATATGTTAAGTCCATAATAACTCAGTTAAAATTATTTTTAAAAAAAGTGTTAAGGTCATGAACAGCAACAACATGTGTGTGTGGATAGGCGTTCTGCCACAACTGGTACAAATAGTTTTATATATATATATATATATATATATTGCTGACCGTGCGTCTCAGTATAATCTTAGCAACTAACCGTCCGACCACCTACAGGATGTGACGATACCAGATGCTGTATAACACAATTTGACCTCCTGATGATGAGCACAACAGTGTTCGAAACATGTACAGGAATATAATAAGCTTATTACAAAATAAGAATTTGTGCATTAAGTTGGTCAGTTGCTAAGATGGAAAAAATAGTATTCATAGATTTTACTTCCTTTGTCATTCCAAAGCTGTCACTGCATCGTCTCTTGTCTGCGTATCACGGTATGTATCACAGTATGTATCACGGTACGTATCACAGTATGTATCACGGTATATATTCATTCCTAATATAATTATGCAACCGAACTTCCTTCTACATTTCTGATCCACGCTTCCAGCAGGGGAAATAGAAAAGAATAATTAATAGGCTCTAGCTCTTTCGGTCCCGATGCACGTAGGCCTTCCTGTGGCAGGCCTTTTGTGCCCCTTAGACTGATATCCAAATCACGTGAGCCCTGTCCCTTTAATAAAGTTCCCCTATACTTTGACTTCTAACATCCTCAGGTCCAAGAAAACAAGGACCCCCACGTAGGTATGTCTTGATTGTCGCCAAAGCTACACACTCACACAAAACGTGAGCTGAGGTTTCCCCCTCTTCCCCACGCCTTTTACAAGGGACTCTCAGTCAGCCCCATCATGTAGAGACGTCTTCTCAGGGTGCTGTGTCCAGTAAGCGGGCCAGTAACCACCCTGGATTGCGTCCTCTCAAAGGACAGTAGCTGGGTCTTAGAAGTCGGACTGGGGCCCGAGATCATTTACCGAGTCAGTCTCTGGAGGCCTTAAGACCCCGCCACATCGCCATATGCAGGTTGTCAATTCAGAGTTTTTTATCTTTCTTCTTGTAATCTGCCTAGAGAACCCCAAGGCAGGTTCCGGTCCAACAAACCGCTGAACGGTCCCCTCCTTTGCGAGCTCATCGGCAATTTCATTTGCACGTATCCCAGAATGGCCGGAGACCCAAAAGAGTCCCACAGAATTGTGGGTGGAAAAGTCAATCGTGGCCTTTTGGCACTGCTGTACCAGTAGGTTGTTGTTGTAGCAGCCTGAAGAGCTTTCAGAGCCGCCTGCCTGTCAGACCAAATACTAACGTACTTCTCTGTTCTGGTTAAGGTAGTTTGGAGCACTGAATAAAACAGTGGTAAGTTGATAGGTTTTGAGTATACAGCTGGGGGAAAGTACTTGCATTAATATAGCAGCATAATAACAGAATTTTGTCGACGTTAGGACGGTTGCATTTGGGATGCAGTTTTGATGTTTAATATTTGGAATGGCATGTGGGAAGAAGCATATAGTTACATGGAATTCGAGTACCAATACATCTGCTTTAGAACCACCAAAAACATTGAACTCCTTCATTGAGATTCCTGGGAAAAGCGAGGATATTATAAACAAGATGTAAAATATAATTCCCCACCTCACATGATGCACATAACGTTTTACATAATAAAAATCCTAATGTTTACAGAAAAAATGTTTGTTATAAAAAATCATACAAAATTCATATACTGTGTGGTCAAAAATTAAGAGAACCTAAGTGTTAAAGAAGGTGGTATATATAGTAACCACATCCTGTAACATGTGTTGCTGTTGCAGCTGTCCGATATGTGGCAAGTAGGAACAAGACACTTTCTGTGCTAATTGAAGGGGATGACTTGAAGGATGTCAAACAGGACGTGTGTTCGGGTGGCTCGGTGTCAGCCCGACAATTTCTGGTCGCCACAACACTGACTGCATTTGTCCTGTGGGTTCTTGTTTAAATCAGAAACACCATCCTGCCCACATAATCTGTTATCACTGCATAATTCATTATTATTACAATTGTAATAAATAATTCACAGTCAAAACAGTAAACATACCACATCAGCAGTTTGCATCACTTCAAAACTACTTGGTTGGAAAAATCTCAGTGCCATCCTACATGCCATCAACTGTCATCCAACAGCTCTGTTGTATTTAGAGCACTAATGGACTGCAGTGACACTACTGTATGCTGACTGGCCAGTAATATTATATTATACTGTATTACATCACACATTACCTTACATTATACAATTATATCTCATTATATATATTTTATCAAAGTCTGAGGACTTGCATAACATTCCTTAACTTGTTTATTTTTTGTGGTGATGTTAGCCTCTCGCCCAACCCCAAAGCTGGAGGACTTCCCTTATCAGCTGTCTTGCTTATTCAATACGTATATCCGCAACTACCCCTCAAATCTGCGAGCCATCTAGTGCACCCACAACTTGAGGATGCACCACACCACAGTGACAGCTTTTTATTATTTGTTAAATTTTATTTTATGGAAGGTCGCTGGTTTGATCCCAGTTGGTGTCATTGGAATTTTTCATTGACATAAAATCCTTATGGTTGCACTATGGCCCTGGGGTCAACTCAGCCTCTAACAGAATGAGTACCAGGAGCATTCCCTAGGGGTAAAGGCGGCCGGTGCGTAAGGCTGACCTTACCACCATCCTGTGCCATCATGAAATCTGGGAACCTTAACTTCCTGGAACCCTCTGAGTCACTCCAGGCCCTAACAGGACTGCTTTATATTTTATTTTAAATTGTTATATTGACTTAAGTGTGTCTGTTCTAGGCTTCAGCTATTAGCAAGCCCTCTAATAAATTAAAAATTACTGTTTTTATCATCACCACAATCTTCTCCTTTCCATGACGCAGCATATCTGACACAATGTCCTGCTATCACTCTCCACCATTCCACGCATTCAGTTACCTCCACTTCACTTTACCACACATTATTTCCCTCACTAATACTATCCTACCATCTACATGCTGGTCTATCAAATGCCCACTCTCCCACACCAAATTCTGCATTCATCCCCCCAGCCCAAATCATATATCCAGACATGCTGTATGCACAATGAAACTCCTCTCCTGCAACACTCTCTGCATGCACCTCTCACTGCACAGCACACACTATACAGTCCTGTAATCCTGTTGCCCATTTGAATGCTGCAGTGGCTGACCTCTCCACTTACAGTCTTACCAACCTTCCCACATTCATAGATGACCCCACCTCAGGTATGAATGCCACCACTATCATGAAAGCAAGTACAAGCCAGGTGAGAATCGCCTAACACAACAGACTGTCATCCGAATTTGGGCAAAACCTTCCTGTTGTGTTGGTCAATCATTATCAAATACAGTGCATGTGTGTGGCTTGTATTTGACAGAGACTGTCATCCAGTAACATTATGTCACTTCGTAACCTCTGACTGCCCTCGCATTAAGAAAACGTTTCTGCAGTGGGGACAAAACAGATGAGGTGGGTGCCTTTGTGCACCAGGGTCACGATGACAGACAGCAAACGGGGTGTCAAGCCCATTACATCAGTCACTTTACTAGGTCTTGCCATAAGTTCTGTTACAAGTAGAATGTGACCTAGAAGGAAAATTAAACAAAACATCCACTTTTCGAGCCAAATAATTTATTTGCAATAGTTTTAGATCCTCATTTATAACAATGTCACTCAAACTGGCCGCCCTAAGCCTCGATGCAAGCCTTGAGACGCTCTGGCCACTCTGCTGTCGCCGCATGCTCCGTCTCCAGGGGGATCTCTGCTGCTGCCTTCACAAGGGATCTCCTCAGGGTCTCCAGGCTGTGACGCTTTCGGCATGCCACATCCTTCAAAACAGCCCACAGTTTACTGTCCAGTGTTTTGAGGTCTGCACTCCCCGAAAGCCAATTCTCAGCACTGATGAAGGCCAGAAGGTTCCTCCGCAGCCACTCCTGAGTCGTCTTGGCCTTTTGGGCACGAACTGAGTCCTGCTGGAAGACCCATTCCTGACCACTGAAGGTCATGTTAAGCTGTTTCACAACTCCTTGTAGCAAGTCCTCTTGATACACTCATACACCAGTTTCTCCCCTTTCTTGCAGAAATGAAAGTTGTAACAGAACTTATGGCAAGACCTAGTATATCACTTTCCATTCTGCATGATAAATTCAAAACATAAAGCTTGTATTGAGTTCAAAAATTAGGAAGTAAGGCTATAAATGCTACAAATGTTGTTTCATACCAAAACAACAAACAGTAATTCACAGTGACTAACCCTGACTCATGAAGAAAGCCACTGCTGCAGTGAAAACACCCCCATAACTTCAAATGCTCTGACAGATAAAAACCATCTGGCTTCACTCCTCTCCTGCAACACCTCCATATCCACACAGCTCCTTCCCATTGAAGAAAGCCACAGTCCGCACTCCCCCCCCCCCATCTCCGCCCATTACTTAGTAGTAACTACAGAACTACTTAGCTAAGCTCCCTACCACTGTACATTGCTGCAGTCAGCATAAGGTGGTCACTGGCAAGCTTATTATGGAACAATAAGGCAATGTCATATCACTGTAGAGGTCAGTGGAGTCTGATCGCTATTTGGTAGCTTGGCCCTAAAGGGGGTGGGGGAAAGATCGGTAGATTTGCTGCCACCAGTTGCTATGACCATGCTGGACACAACACCTGTGTAGCTACTTGATACCAGGACAGGCATGGAAGGAATTTGTACTGTTGCCAGTTCAGTAAGCTATGGTCTGTACTAACCACTGTACTAATACTATTTCCACCATTCACATTAGCTACTACTTGTACCAAAGTAACACAATTTATCACCCAAACATTACTCTCCAGACTGATAATACACTGGACAAATGTACAGTGCACTGATTGTATGCCACCTCTCTCTAGGGTAACAATTGTGGTACTGATGCCAATAAAGGGTTGCAAGTTTCCCAAATCTATTTCTAATGAGCACCTGAAATGCTCAGGCTCCTTAAAAAGGTTCTAAGGGATAGTATTAATTTAGTCATACAGTCAGTTCCTTTAACAACACCTACCTTGGCACATCAACAACAGCACCATCATAATATTCACTTGTAAAAAACACTGCACCATACTTCTAAATATGCACTGAGAGGTACCACGTGGAACTGACACGTAGCTATGCAAAAGTTAATCCACCAAAATTTGGAGCCCAAAGACAACGTGCTTCCGGCACGGGGTTTATATCACCTCCGCCCAGCATCCAGCTTTGAGATTGTCGCATGACAATATACACCACCAATGATCTTACAATAGGCCAGCCTCAAAGCCGCCCACTGGCAATACATCATGTGATGTCTCCCCACACAAAACTGCCGACCTACATCCGCTGGCGGCTGCCTGTGACTGTATGTTGCCAGGTTTCAATAAAGTTATATTTACCCATATTTACAACAATCTTATGATTAACAATCATTCACTACACCACTTTCAAAACATTTACTCTAATGGAAGTACATTCATACTTTCCTTCACTGAGAATGTTTCCAAAACAGAAAGTGTACAGTGGCACATATGTGCAAAGTACTTCCCATCTTACCAGCCCCAACAGCTAGCAAGTGATCTGGTCACCGCTATACCAATGCAGGTATTGACTGGTACACTTCCTCTTTCTGGCTCACTAACCCTGAAGATGTTGACACTGTACAAAACTCTGCCTCATGGAATTATCAATGGAAACGATTTCATATAAATAATTTAATGTACTTTATTTCATATAACAATAGACCACAGATGCTTAATATAACATACAAAAAAATATCACCAAAAGGCACTTTTACAAATGGACTTTTATCTTTACAAATTTGTGATTAGTATAAAAACATTCCCTGCATACATGAATGGCAGTTTGAGTTCACTATGCAATTGATAAACAGCTGCCCAAATATCTACAGTACAACTATTTATTGTTGAAAACAACAAATAGTTGTGGTAAACAGTTAATTATTTATAACTTAACTTGCAAAAACGCAATATGATGACCCACTTTAAGTTACCTACAGACCCAAACATTCTACCTAAAATCACAGACATGGAAGAAAAGGAAGAATTTTGGATGGTGCACAAAACACATAAGAAATTAAGATCAAGGTTTCCTCATCATCATAACCATTTGTGATAATAAATTAACATTATCTCATATCCTCTGTGTGTCTGAACACTGATTGAGACACCAAGCAATTTTGCAAATAGGTATCGATGTTTCAGAGAAACGTACCACCTCCACCTTCAAGGTGGTAAAGAGTTGGCAGAAGCTATGTTCCTCTGAAAGGCTGGTAGCCGTCTATGAAGTTACACTGCGGCATGTCCCAGAACAATGCAAATTTAACGCTTACTGCTGTAAAAATCTCAAAACTTATATATTGCTTCTTTTTTCTTTCAGCTGAAATAGCTTTCAAAGATCTTAATTCAAAACAGAATTAGTTTTTTAATTTGTCACCGTAAAGGAAAATTCACTGTTAGATTATCCCAGAACTTCTCATGGAAGGTTCCACAACAGTTTTGGTAACAAGAGAAAAGGCCAGTAAAAAGACTCATAACACTATGATAAATAGCTGCAAGGATAACCATACTGTTAATTGACTGAATAACTTTCCATGTTAAAAACTCAGTTCCCACATCATTTAAGATATCAAATAGCAGGCATTGACCTCTTCTCAGCTTCTGTCAGTTCTGGATGCCAAACATCGACTATAAGCACGAGTCTGGTAGTTGTCCCGTTGTGCCACACCTCATGCTCAAAACTGTCATCAAATATAAACAGCTTTCCCTCTTCCCAGGTCCTAAAAAGATTTTAATAAAACCTTATTAAACATATAAAAAATTATTTACACAACATAAAATTCATAAACCAGAATTCCCCCAGTTTTCACAATCACACAGAAATTCTGTGACCTCAGACATTCCTGATGGTACTGTAAATACAACCCTTTCCAAGCGAATGAAATTAGTGAGCCAATTAAAGCTGGCTCTCCTTAACCACTTTTCAGCATGATGGATTTTTAACCCTTTCACTCCCCTGAATAGTCTAGTCCAGCCTCCTATGTTTACTGATTTATGAAACTTTCTCTAAAAACGGAAACCCAGAAAAATCAAGAATTAGCCATTACATGACTGCCTTGGTATTTAAATTTTAGCACATGGTTTATGAAAAAGTGAGTATTATTTCAAAAGAAAAAGACAGTTATTAAATGAAGGGTATTTTGTGGAAAACAACAATGAGATTAAGAAGCATGTCTTTAAATTGCAGTAAATTTCCTCATTGCCTAATACATATAATGAATCTTCAGAGGTGTTTTTTACATGCATTCATATATCGCGATGTAAATCATTTAAGGGTAATACATAATCTTATCTTTTAATAGAAAAATGGTTTCAGAATATTTTGGACATCATTTTTATTGACTCTGTGTACGGTAAGCCAAATGCCACATGCAGCAGCATCTGAATTCTTCTATAAATGGAAAACAAACCAGCAGAAATATCTGAGGTGTATCATGTCCATCAGGTGTAGAAACATACAACCAGCAACTCTGAATGCATTCATAACATTTCTCTGGGAAATATATATGTTTCTTATGTTGAACATGTGACACTGGCACAGCTAGAATGCAGCACTGTGGCTGGTCCCAGTGGTGTGTATAGGGTATTAGATGGTACACCATGGCAAATTTTACCTGACAAACAATAGTTCTCCAATTAAATAAGGCCCCTGTATTAACTTCCAACACTTTCTGCTTCATAACTTCAGCACAGATCTCTCAGGGTATTGCACTTCTATTAACCTTTTGACGCCTGACAACGACTATAGTGGTCGTACCGCACCGCTAACCTCTAAACATTGCATTTTATATATTTATTCAACAAATATAGGTACTGAATATTTTAAACATGGTATATACTCTCCGTTTTTACCTCTTCAAAATGCAATTTGTTTCATAAATCTAACGTATTTGGTTCATGTATTATTCACATTTTATATACAGAGTGCGCTAAAATTAAAAAAATAATTCTGGCACCAAAAGGTTAAATAACCTGCAGCAATCAGCTTGACTGTGTCAGCTGTACCTTGTCAACTGGCACTCAGCAACTGCAGTCCTGTGCCTTACCTCGTTTCTTCAGCCACACGTATGTATGTTCCCTGAGGCACAATAAGACCAAGATGTGATCGCAAGCGACAGTTTGTGGGACCACAGTGTGGCCAGACATGTGTTCCAGCATGCATCACGCTGAACTTAACTTGACCACGGCGACAGTCACGAGCCGCAGGGAACTCGCTTATTAACTGACAAGTGAAGGGAGCTTTCTCACAGTTTGCGGCAATCTTTCGACCTAAGGGAACAAACAAATGCTCAAAACAAGTTTGAGAAGTACATCCACACAGTTGTAATCCAGTTATATAAAAGTACTGACAGGACTTACAACACAGTAGTCAGTCGTCCTTCAGAATAATACAGGCTATGACAGAGTCGCAGTAACATGAAGATACAAGTCTTCTGTGATGTGATGCTCTGTCACTGGGCGAGCAGTTCCAGACTTTTAGAAGGACTGTAGTATCTGTATCCTCAGGGTGACTCAGTCCAAGAAGACTGACCCTGAAGATGATGGTACTACAATCACTCAAAATTTCTAGAAGCACTCATCCAGTGTCACAATATTACATCCCAGAAAACTTGAATCTTCACGAACACAGCTGTAAGAACCTCAAATCTTTCGTGACACTAACACCTACTCACACATTATGAATACTGTGTAACTTATGCTCAGGCTAGTCCGGTTTTGGTCTGTAACTCACCACGAGCATACAGCTCAAACTGCTGCCAGTTCCCAACATCTCTCAGATTCTCCACCTCATCTTTAAACACCTTGTTAGCCAGAACAGCCAAGCCTTCTTCCCTGATATGCTGCCAATTGTCCTGCAGCTTCCTAGAATGTGCATAATGTTATTGAATGCAACATCACTGATTACAACCACAATGTATATTGGTAAGTAGGAAGTTTACTTTATTTCAGACGAAAAAACGCATAAAGGAGAAAGCAGCACAAAATATTAACTACAATCACAAAACAATGGGCTCACTGAAGATCCCAGTTTACCTGGATGTTGAGCCAAGCAGTCCTTGACCCAGTAGTATTCATCATTTGACAAGGTACAACATCCCAAAATACTTCAAACTTAAGCAACACAGCTATGTGAACATCAGATCTCACAAAATGATCAATGTCCAGACTGCACAGTGGAGTTCATACAGTAAGCCAAATGCTTACACAATGAAATAAACATTCTGTTTTGTGGATTATGGCTCCACCACTAACTCTGTTCCCCACAAGTTAAAGTACAGCCACCATCCCACTAGTACTAGCAGATTTAGAAGTCCCTAATCCTGGACAAATGTTGGTGGCAAGCTCCCAAATCCCTCTGATGACAATCTAGTAAAGAAAACATGAAAACTCACTTGAAATATTTAGAATACGTTGTCTCCTCTGGTGTCCACCATGGCTGTCCTTGGAGTCTATCAACATTGTACAATGAACGCTGGTACTTTGACAGGAACAGACCCTCCCTTACTCCCAATTCATAAACCTGCACAGATACAAAAACAAACATCCATGTTGTCAAATGCTCTGAACCACAAAACAATTCAGCTGTGTAACAAAGTAATAAGTGGGCTGGGTAGCTCAGTCAGTATAGTGACTGACTACAGGCTGGGCAGTCCGGGATTGAATCCCGGTGGGGACGAGATTTTCCGCCCATCCAGACTGGCCCAGTGGCCCAACCAGCCTCCTGTACAATGGGTACCAGGTCTTTCCCGGGGGTAGAGGCAGCCCAGGCATGGGGCTGACCTCCCCACCCCCATCTAGTGCCGAAGGTCCTAGGAAAGAGTAGAGCTATACCTCTACTCACCCTAAGGGCCTGCATGGCCTATAAAAAGGGTGAAAACCTACCTACAAAGTAATAAAGTAAGTAGTAATCAAACATTTACATGACAGAGAGCTTTGTCTTCTGATATGTGGTACTGCAGTTCTGCAGATACATACCTGTTTTACAGAGGAACTTGATACCTACATCTTCACAGCAGAAATTCTTCCACCCTATCCACCTACCAGACTACATCGCATTACATCACATCACATTCCAGAAGAATATAATTCTAACACTCATCATGTAAGGTTAAAAATGCTATGAACTAATCATCCAATCAAAAAAATTTGCCCAATGAAAAAAGTAATGAAGTTAATGACAAAATGTGTGATATATTTTCTTGAAAATCAAATCAGCAATGAATGCCCATTAATATTAACCCTTTCCCCGTTCCATTCAAATCGCTAGTGCCTGGGCAGAAGAGCCGAGTTTTTTCACGGGACATTTAAATTTACGTACTAAACCAGAAACGCTTTAGAGCATTTAGAGGGGGAGGG
>Ga0123357_10012779_pt1 | contig 10843 bp, 7 predicted proteins | sample TergutEmb28metaG_FD_89873 | JGI IMG/M metagenome (GOLD analysis project Ga0123357, IMG submission 89873) | Embiratermes neotenicus P4 segment gut microbial communities from Petit-Saut dam, French Guiana - Emb289 P4 | ecosystem: Host-associated > Arthropoda: Insects > Digestive system > Gut ... | reverse complement strand
GTTACAACTGTCGTCGATACATTCGAATGGTTTGCCGATGTATGATTTCATTTACAATGGAACCTGCGATATCCCGTACGCATCCGGTAGAAGCGACCACTGGGGGTATATAAACTCAAATGAAATAAATTCCTACACAGATTATTTCGAAAACTATTTCAATTATAAATACTCTTATGATGATATGTTTTATTATCAACCTGATGTATCAGCGCTTAATTCTTTTTATAATGAAAGAAAACCCAGTGCAGGCATCTGTTATGGCGGGTACTTGAAAGCGATCAAATACCCTACCGGAGGGACAAAAGAGTTTGTTTTCGAGCAGAATGGCTATTACAAGGTCGTAACAAGAGATGCGTTCACTGGAGATTTATCCATTAAGAACAGTTTGGGACCGGGAGGCGGCTTAAGAATTGCGAAAATAATTGAGAATGACAATAAATCAACGACCACCACTTCATACGAGTACAGTGGCGGAATACTGAACGGAGAGCCTCAATATTGCTTCTCCCAAATGGGAGAAGCCTATTCCTCATTTGGTGCAGATGTCAACTTCGAATCGGAAAGATTTATATCAAGTTCTACTGTGCCGGTCTCCACCAACCCTGATTTCTCCAGTGTTACCTATTCCAAAGTCATTGAGAAACAGGAGGGAAACGGCAGGGTGGAGTACACGTTCAGCAATCATGATACCGATGTCTCCTTCCTGGATAAAAACAGCGAGGGGATCATTACATTGATTCAAACAGTCTATACGCCCCTGACAAGCCGAGTGGACATGCGAGGCAAGCTGCTTGAAAAGAAAACTTTCAAAGAGGGAGATAATACGCCTGTGAAAGTAGAGACGTTTTCGTATGAATTGTTGGACGATGAATACATAAAAGCTGTAAGCCTTCACAAACAACAGTATCATCCACCACTCCTTAACGAAGCGTTTTCCATCATAGAAGGCGCCGCATACAGGATATATACCGCTCCTTACGTTTTAAAAAAGAACACCGAGCAGTATGTATATCCGAGTGGGAGCGCCAGCGATACGACCGCATATACTTATGACGATTGGTATCAAATTGCTACAAAAACCGAGACCGGAAGCGGAAAAACGACGACAAACGAGTTCATATATCCATACAATTACAACGGTGGAGCGTGTGGTTATATGGTTTCCAGAAACATGATTGCCCCTGTCATAGAGCAGATAACGACCCGTAACAGCAATGTAATTGCGGCGCAACTAACATACTATGATGTGTTAAACGGACTGCTTTTGCCCTCATCTTTATACAGTCTGAATACGACTTTGCCTGTTTCACAGAGTTCATACAGTCAATATTACGGCAAAGACCTGAATTTCGACCGCTACGACTCGCATGGAAATATTCTTCAATACACAGGTAGAGACAGTATCCCGATTACATTCCTGTGGTCTTATAACTCCCAATACCCCATCGCCAAAATTATAAACGCCACTTATGATCAAGTGAAGACTGCGTTAGGTTATAGCGATGATCAAATAGAATCCTTGCGAACTCAAACAAGTCCCGATGTTGACAATATCAGTAATCTATTGCGCGCAAATCTTCCCAACGCCCAAGTTGCTGCTTACACCTACAAACCCCTCTTCGGAATGCTGACCATGACCGACCCGCAAGGCATCACCACCTATTATAAATACGATGCCGCCGGACGGTTGAATGAAACATATTATTACGAAAACAACGATAAAAGCAAAAAACGGAAGGTGGTGACGTATGGATATCATTATAAGAAGGATTGAGGGATTGATCGGGGCGCTTCTAAACAAACCCCCTCTGCCTCATCGCCTCGAACGTCAAAACCGCCGTAGAAACCGAAACATTCAGCGAATCAATTTCTCCCCGCATGGGAATTTTTATTCGCGCATCGGCGCTGTCTATCCAGAACTTGCTCAATCCGTCGGCTTCCGTTCCCATAACTAATGCGCAGGATTGTGTAAAGTCTGTATCCTGATACCATTGAGAGGCTTGCAGTTCCGCTGCAAAAATCCGTATCCGTTTTTCTTTCAAATATAAGAATGTATCTGATTGGGTTGAAACTGCTAAAGGCACTGTGAAAACACACCCTACACTCGACCTGATGACATTGGGATTGTAAATATCCGTCAACGGATCGCAAACAATGACGGCATCGACTTTTGCCGCATCTGCTGTGCGAAGAATAGCGCCCAGATTTCCGGGTTTTTCTACAGCTTCCAAAACAATCACAAGCGGATTATCTGGCAAATCTAAATCATTCAAAGTATGCGATTCCGGTTTGGCTAATGCCAAAATCCCATCGGAATGTTCGCGGTAGGCAATCTTTTCAAAAACCGGCGGCGAAACTTCAAAAAGGTTGGAGGAGGATATTTCCGGCAGTATTTCGGGATAATCGGTTTTGGCAAATAATTCAGGACAGATAAAAACGCTTTCTAATGAATAAGATCCCGCCAAAGCAAGATGTATTTCCCGCAATCCTTCGATGACAAAGAGATTTTGCTCCTTCCGTTCTTTCGATTTCGTAAAGAGTTTCTGTATATTTTTTATCCTGCTGTTTTGAGCGCTTTGAATTTTTTCCACGTTTCAAATATTAATCAGTACAAATTAAAAAAAGAAAAGGTTGTCATCCCGACAACCAATCTTCATTGTTAACCTTAAATCTAATACCATGAAAAACACGGTGCAAAGGTAAGTAATTTATGTTATACAGCATAATTTTTCGACGAAAAAAATCAATATTTAACAATATTTAACTTTTATGGGCTATAATTTTAAACTTATCCGCATCCATCCATGCCGGAAATCGCTCGCGAAAATCGTCCAAAAAGTCCTTCCTGAGTACTTCTGTGGCTATTGATTCTTCATTAAGTACCGTTTCCAGTATCCGGTTGCCCTTGAAATCAATCAAAACGGAATCGCCATGATGGTTAGTCTGTTGTCCGTCTTCTCCGATTCGATTAACGCCGCAAACATAGCATTGATTTTCCAAAGCGCGGGCGGCTAATAAGGTTTTCCAGACGTTTGCACGAACGGCAGGCCAGTTTGCCGGACAAATCAACACATCGTATTCGTTTTTCCTGTTCCGAATCCAAACCGGAAAACGCAGGTCGTAACAGATAATGAGCCGGATATTCCAACCTTTGTAAGGCACTGTCAATTGCCGGTTTCCGGCTACAAACTGCTCCTGTTCCAAACCCATGCGGAAAAGATGACGCTTATCGTAAAAGCACTCATTCCCATCGGGGTCGATGAAAAAACCGCGATTATAAATCCGTTGGAAATCATCTTTCGCCAAAAAACTTCCGCATACGGCTAAACGGTATGCTTTCGCCCAGGAATGAATAGTTTGGATAGTTGTTCCGTCGTTCGTTTCAGCCAAATGAGGAACATTCATCGAAAATCCGGTGGAAAACATTTCCGGCAGAACGGCTAAATCGCTTTTTCCGGAAAGTCCTTTCAAAAGATTTCCGTAATGCTCAAGATTCCGGTCTTTATCTTCCCAAAAGATACCGGCTTGTACAAGGCTGATTCTTAATTCATTCATTGAATTGCGAATTTTTGGGGATGCTTAGCCCTGACGTCTTTATAATAATCCTTGATTTTATCAATGTCTTCTTTGACGTTCCCTGTCGGATAAAAGATTTCTTTCACGCCGACTTCCTTTTTTGCATAGTCGATATAAGCCAGCGTAATCGGAACAGCGGCATTCAATGCGATATAGTAAAAGCCGGTCTTCCACTGTGTGGTTCTACTTCGCGTCCCTTCCGGAGCAATAGCCAGTTGGAAATTGCTTTTGGAATGAAACAATTCCACCATCTGGTCGGAAATTGATGTCCGTTTTTTCCGGTCAACAGGGAGAACGCCGATTGATTTTAAAATATTGCCTAAGGGGAAGAAAAACATTTCTTTTTTCATCAGAACATACGGTTTTCCGCCTATCGATTTATAAAAAATCATGCCGATTATAAAATCCCAATAACTGGTATGGGGCGCAACGCAAAGAACGCTCTTATCGGGAATCTCTATCGCTAACTCATAATTCCACCCGAAAAACTTAAGAACAAAAGTATATATTTTCCACATTTATATTTACCGTATTGTAATTTATTTTTGCAAATATAGTTATTTTTTGAGCGTTTCCAATTATTTCCCTTGCAAAATTAGAGTTTTGAAAAAATAATACTACCTTTGCAGCCTGTTTTGAATTGATGTTTTTATGACAGAAACAATGCAAATAACGCCGGATTATATCTTTGAATGTAGCTGGGAAGTTTGTAATAAAGTGGGCGGAATTTATACCGTATTATCCACTCGTGCAAAAACCCTTCAAACACTTTTTCCGGATAGAATTATTTTTATCGGACCTGATTTATGGAAAGAATCGGATAATGTAGATTTTATTGAAAGTAAAACCTTATTGAAAGGGTGGAAAAAACATGCGGAGGGAAAAGAAAACCTGAATGTGCGGATTGGACGATGGAATATACCCGGCGAGCCAATTGTCGTTTTGGTTGATTTTCAACCGTATTGCAAAATAAAAGATGCGCTTTATCTTGAGATGTGGGAAAAATTTGAGGTGGATTCGCTGTCGGCTTACGGCGATTATGACGAAGCATGCGTGTTTGCCTACTCAGCCGGTCTGGTTATCGAAAGCCTTTATCACTACCTGCATTTATCAGGTAAAAACGTAATCGCTCATGTCCACGAGTGGATGTTGGGAATGACCGCCCTTTATTTACAGGATAAAATTCCGAATATCGCAACGATTTTTACAACGCACGCAACTTCCATCGGTCGCTCTATCTGCGGAAATAATAAACCGTTATACAGTCAATTGGAAAATTACAACGGCGACCAGATGGCGCGGGAATTGAGTATGGAGGCAAAACACTCGCTTGAAAAACAGACTGCCTTGCATGTGGATTGTTTTACGACAGTCAGTGAGTTGACTGCCATCGAATGTCGCCAGCTACTCGAAAAGAGTCCCGACATAGAAACGCCCAACGGATTTGAGTTCAATTTTGTACCTTCGGGAAAGAGTGCCGGCGTTAAGCGAAAAAATGCCCGCCAAGCCCTGATTCGGGTTGCAAGCCGTCTGACTGGCGCATTTATTCCGGAAGATGCTTTGCTGGTGGCGATTAGCGGTCGTTATGAATATAAAAACAAAGGAATTGACCTTTTTATTGAAGCAATGAATCGCGTTCGCCTGACAAATTCCACCAAACCGATTATTGCTTTTATCATGGTTCCCGCCGATATAGACGGTGCGCGAGCCGATTTGCAAAACCGGTTAAAGGAAAAGAAAAATGCTCAGTCGTCGCTGCCGAATCCATATTATACGCATAATTTGAATTATCCGGAAAATGATAAAGTTTGCCGCTACCTGCTTTATTTGAATTTTACCAACCAAGAACCCAATCCTGTAAAATTATTGTTTGTACCCTCCTATTTGAACGAAAATGACGGAATATTCAATCTTTCCTACTATGATTTGCTTATCGGGTTGGACTTAACCGTATTTCCTTCTTACTATGAGCCTTGGGGATATACGCCGTTGGAAAGTATCGCATTTGGCGTTCCAACCATTACCACCAATCTGGCGGGTTTCGGATTATGGGCAAAAGCAGAAGGCGCGAAAGGAACCGATTGGAATCAGGGCGTAAAAATCGTTGAACGCACGGATACGAATTATTTTGATGCGGCTGAAGAAATCAAAGAGAGTGTCATTGACTATTCCGGATTTCCGCCGGAACAGATTTGTTCCATTCGGGAAGCGGCACAGGCATTGTCGCGAAAAGCGGATTGGGCGCACTTCATCGAGTATTATTTGAAAGCTTATACGATAGCATTTGAAAATAAAGAGAAAAGAATAAATAAAAAGATATGAAAATTAAAACAAGTTACGCGAATGAACCGGTGTGGATTGAAAGTAACGTTCATTCAAAAATGCCTCAGGAGTTGAATTGCCTTGAGGAAATTGCTTACAATTTATGGTGGGTTTGGAATTATGAAGCAACGGAAATATTTTCCACTATAGATAAAGAATTATGGAATAATACGGAAGGAAATCCGGTTTTATTCCTGCAGCGGCTTTCTCAAAACCGCCTGCAAGCCATTGCAGAAGATAAAACATTGATGGACAATATCCGGCAAGTATATGCGAAGCTTAAAGCATATATGGAAGAACCGGTTCGGACGGATATACCTTCTATCGCTTATTTCAGCATGGAATACGGATTATCCAATATCCTCAAAATATATTCGGGCGGTTTAGGCGTTTTGGCAGGCGATTACATCAAAGAAGCGAGCGACATGAATGTTGACTTGACGGCAATCGGATTTTTGTACCGTTACGGTTATTTTACCCAAACCTTGTCGATGGACGGTCAGCAAATTGCCAATTACGAACCGCAACGCTTTGAACAATTGCCGCTTAAGCAATTAGTAGATCTTAACAACAATCCGGTAGTTCTGGAAATACCTTATAATAATTTTTTGGTACATGCTTATGTTTGGTTAGTGAAAGTAGGGCGGGTTAAGTTATATCTTTTAGACACCGATTTGGATTTGAATAGCGATTGGGATCGAGGCATTACACATAAACTTTACGGAGGAGATAATGAAAACCGGCTTAAACAGGAATATTTGTTGGGAATCGGCGGAATACTGCTTTTGAATAAGTTAGGAATTAAAAAACAGATTTATCACTGCAACGAAGGTCATGCCGCATTTATTAATGTGCAACGGTTGGTCGATTATATAAAGAATGACAAGTTGACTTTCGATGAAGCTATGGAAATTGTAAGAGCTTCTGCTTTATACACATGCCATACGCCTGTTCCGGCAGGACATGATTATTTTGAAGAACCTTTACTTAATAAGTACATGAGCCGGTTTCCGGATCAATTGGGAATATCGTGGCAGGAATTTATAGATATGGGGCGCACCAATCCGGGAAGCAATGAAAAATTTTCCATGAGCGTATTTGCGTTGAATACCTGTCAGGAAGCGAACGGAGTCAGTTTCCTGCACGGCGAAGTTTCCAAAAAAATGTTCGCTCCGATTTGGAAAGGTTATTTTGCGCCGGAACTGCACGTAGGATATGTAACCAACGGCGTACACATGCCTACTTGGGCGGCTTCGGAATGGCGGCGTTTTTACGAGCAGCATTTTGGCGCCGGTTTTTACGGCGACCAATCCAATCCTGAAATCTGGAAAAGAATCTATGCCGTTCAGGATGAAGAAATATGGAATGTCAGAATGACGCTGAAAAAACGCTTGATAAATCATATCCGCGAATCGTTCAAAGACAGCTGGCTGAAAAATCAGGGCGATCCGTCGAAAGTAATATCCATACTTGAAAAAATTAATCCGAATGCTCTGCTGATTGGATTCGGACGCCGTTTTGCAACCTATAAGCGCGCCCATCTGCTGTTTACGGATTTGGATCGCTTGGCGAAAATTGTAAATAATCCGAATTATCCGGTGCAATTCATTTATACCGGAAAAGCGCACCCTGCTGACGGAGGCGGACAGGGACTCATCAAGCACATTGTGGAAATATCCCGCCGTCCCGAATTTCTTGGAAAAATTGTTTTCCTCGAAAATTACGACATGCGCTTGGCAAAACGTTTGATTTCCGGAGTAGATATTTGGGTTAATACGCCGACCCGCCCGTTGGAAGCATCGGGAACTTCCGGCGAAAAAGCGGAAATGAACGGCGTACTGAACTTTTCGGTATTGGATGGCTGGTGGTATGAAGGCTATCGCGAAGGAGCAGGATGGGCTTTGACCGATAAACGGACATACATTAATCAAGACTTTCAGGATCAATTGGATGCAACAACAATCTATTCCTTGCTGGAAAACGAAATCATTCCTTTATATTATGCCAAGAACAGTAAAGGTTATTCGCCCGAATGGATTCAGTACATTAAAAATTCCATAGCGCAAATTGCTCCTAATTATACAACCAAGCGTATGTTTGACGATTACATCGACCGGTTTTACCATAAATTGGCAAATCGTTCCGCCGAACTGACGAAAAATGCTTTTGCCAAAGCCAAAGAATTGGCGTTATGGAAAGAAAACATGGCTGCCAATTGGGATTCGATTGACGTGATTGGCTTTGATTTTGATGATAAAATGCTTAATAGAAAAGTCGAAGTTGGCGATTCTGTCGTAACTTCTTTAGTTTTAGACAAACATGAAATTACGGGAAATATAGGAGCCGAACTCGTAAGGTTTCATGCCGACACAATGGACAACAAAGACGTGATCAAAATATTCCCAATGAGTATTGTTAAAACGGAAGGGACTAAAGTGTATTACGAACTCAAACTGACAGCCTCTGAAGCCGGAACATTCAAATTTGGACTGCGAATCTTTCCTGATAACAAAGATCTTCCGCACCGGATGGATTTTGCTTATGTGAGGTGGTTGAATAAATAAAACGGAGTTATTTTTGAATCCGATGCTTATTCTTGCATATAGCGGGAAAACAGGCGTTTTTTAGCCAGCGCCTCATATTCCGTTTCGGGTTTTCCGTAATTGCAGTATGGGAGAATGCTGATTCCGCCTCGTGGCGTAAAAATACCTGTTACTTCAATGTATTTAGGCTCCATCAACCGGATTAAATCATTTTTGATGATATTTACGCAATCTTCATGGAATGCGCCGTGATTGCGGAAACTGAAAAGATAGAGCTTTAAACTTTTACTCTCAACCATTCTAATGTCGGGAATGTAGTCGATCAGAATAGTTGCAAAATCAGGCTGTCCGGTAATGGGGCAGAGGCCGGTAAATTCAGGACATTGGAATCGTACCCAATAATCGTTTTCAGGATGTTTGTTGATAAAAGTTTCCAACACTTCGGGAGCATAATCCTGCTTGTATTCTGTTTTACTTCCAAGCAAAGTAAGATTGTTATGTTCTTCCATATTTGTTTTTAGTTGCAAAAGTACGAAAAAATTTCTTTCAAGACCTTGAAAAAACTATTTATCTAAGACGATGATACTTTCCTTCTTTATTTCTATTTTGATTTTCTCAGATTATTTATTTAACTTTGTCTTTTCTTTGCCCATAATATAGTTTTAACGCAACAACTTTTTACCAAATGAAAACGATTTGCTTATATTTTCAGATTCATCAGCCGTTCCGGTTAAAGCGTTACCGTTTTTTTGATATAGGAAGCGATCATTATTATTATGATGATTTTTCCAATGAAGATATTATTCGCGGGATTGCGAACCGGACGTTATTGCCGGCTAATGCGATGCTGCTTGATTTGATAAAAGAATATAAAGGAAAATTCAAAGTTGCTTTTTCTATTTCCGGCGTTGTTTTGGAGCAATTGGAAATCTATGTGCCTGAAGCAATTGACAGTTTTAAGGAATTGGCTAAAACAGGAAATGTAGAATTTATTGCCGAAACATACAATCATTCGCTTGCTTCCCTGAAAGACCTTGAAGAGCTTAAAAATCAAGTGAGCGCCCATTCGGATAAGATACAGCTTTTATTCGGACAGCATCCGAAAGTTTTTCGTAATACCGAGTTAATCTATTCGGATGATATTGCTCAATTGGTCTATGGAATGGGCTACAAAGCAATGATGGTTGAGGGCGCTAAGCACGTGTTAGGCTGGAAAAGTCCGAATTATTTGTATGCCTCTGCCGCTTGTCCACGTTTGAAGTTGTTGGTACGCAACATGAAGTACAGCGATGATATTTCTTTCCGCTTTTCCAATTATGATTGGAGCGAATATCCGCTGGTTTCGGATAAATTGATCAATTGGATTGCTACAGCTCCCGAATCGGAACAAATCATCAATATCTGGATGAATTATGAAGTGCTTGGAAGTCTTCAGCCGCATGAAACCGGGATTTTTGAATTTTTCAAAGCGATTCCAAGATTTGCTTTTGCCAAAGGAATCGGTTTTTCTACGCCGTCGGAAGTCGTTAACGTATTGAAACCGGTAGGGGAATTGGCAGTTCCTTATCCCTGTTCATGGGCGGGCGAAGAAAAAGACGTCAGTCCGTGGATGGGAAACAGACTTCAACAAGAAGCCATTTCTAAATTATACGATATCGGCGAACGTGTGCGAATGGTGCGCGACCGTCGTCTTCGTCAGGATTGGAATTACCTGCAGGCAAGCGACCATTTCAATTTTATGAGCACCAAAATTTTTCCCGGACCCAGCGTATATAGTCCTTACGAAAATGCCTACGATGCTTTCAATAATTATATGAATGTCCTGAGCGATTTCATCGATCGTGTGAACGGGCAATTCCCCGCAAATATTGAAAATGAAGAGTTGAATGCGTTATTAACTACGATTCTCAATCAGGAAAAGGAAATCAAGCGGTTGAAAAAGGAGTTGGAGGGTGCAACGAAAAAATCGGAAAGTGAAGGGAAACGTGCAACAAGTGATAAAAAGCTGGTTGTGTAATGATTATAAAATATGGTGTATTAAATTCAATCCAATTTCTTGTTCTGAAATACATTGACCTTTTTTCGTGTTAATAATTGTAATATATTCACTTTTGTTTCGATAGAAATGAATAGAAAAAGTTTCATTACCTTTGCGAAATAATTTTTAACTGTGATGAGAAAGATAAAAACACTGACCGGTTTGTTAAGCGGAGTTATTCTGATAAGCGCTTTTACGCTTGCGGGTTGCAATGGAAAAAAAGATCAAAAAGTTCAGGCGGCTCCTGCAAAATACAAGGTTGAAACCGTAAGCAGGGCGAATGCTACTGTCTATACCCTGTTTCCCGTGCAAATTCAAAGTGAAAGCAATGTTGATATTTACCCTCGCGCTACAGGCTATG
>Ga0123357_10012777_pt1 | contig 10843 bp, 7 predicted proteins | sample TergutEmb28metaG_FD_89873 | JGI IMG/M metagenome (GOLD analysis project Ga0123357, IMG submission 89873) | Embiratermes neotenicus P4 segment gut microbial communities from Petit-Saut dam, French Guiana - Emb289 P4 | ecosystem: Host-associated > Arthropoda: Insects > Digestive system > Gut ... | reverse complement strand
TTTTTTTATTGTTTTTTTTTTTTTTTTTTTTTTTTTTTTTTTTAGTTCCTGAACTCTGGACGAGACATAAAAGTTGAGTGCTTAGACTACTCTTTATACTCCAGAGATTCTGAATTCAAATCTTGGTCCATAAACTGGCTGTATTGTTGGGTTTTTCATCTTTCCCCTCAGTTCTTCATTAGTACCTTAAATTAAGTCATGATGCTTCCTTCCATATTTCAAAACAGTCTTGTTTTTCAATGTTTTTAATAATAGCAATTGAAAGGATCATTAAATGAACAAAGAATAACTAAGTACTTGTTGCAGTATAAGACTGATAAAAAATAAGCACTCATTTTTCAGTACTTAATTATTAACATTGCACCCTGGCCAAAGAAACTTGGAAATCTGTGTGATAATATTGGCCCATTTGTTATATGTTATGTTTCAGTACATCCGTGAATATTATCTTTCATGTCAGTGTATAAATGGGGTTTGCAGTTTGGTGACAAATTATGACAAAAACTAAAAAATAAAAACTCGAGCCAGTGATTCAAAAAGGCTCAATTAACTCTTAAGATCATATTACAATTATTTGCGATACAATGTTTAAAAATGTCATCTCTGGAAAATCTCGTAGAATTACTTGCAATAGGTACTGCCAAGTACATTAAGAAAATATGTCACATTTTCAATATTGTGAAAATACCTGATCTGACCAGCACACTGCACTTCATAAATACTCAGCTGTAAAAGAGTTAATAAGCTATAATTTTTTGGTTTCATAATTTTGCTGCATTATGTTGCTTATCTAAAGAAACTAGGTACATCAGCTTCTCTCATTACATCCTTCATGTGAATAAGGGAGCCTTCCTTTAGATGGATGTAGCAATCATGAATTAGCATGATGAGGTAAAGAATGGGGAGTGACACGGATCAGCACCAGTTGGTGACAGAAACATTAGTAAGTAAATTAATTTGGGAGATTTTCTTCTATTTTACTAACTTTAGGTTCATACAAACACATTTAAAATTAACATTTGAGCATCTGGATTGTTGTGCCCAGGGTTGGACACAGTATTATGTTGTCTATGGTTACCAAGGTAAGAAATCTGAATTTGGAGTATCTGTGATGTTTAACACATTAATGATGTAGCAGTTGAAATGTGTAACAAAGAATAAGTCAAAGGCATGCAAGAACAGTGGATTTCTTGCACGTATCTTGGTGGTTTTTAGTTTCTGTTTGTCACTCTTATTGCTGCCTTTGGATATTGTGTAGTTTTTTTCTCAATACTCCCTTCCCTGGTAATTAACTGTTTGTTGAAATGTCATACCTTTGTCATTGAAATTTTGGTTGTGAATTTCTGTATAGAGTTTTGATTTTAGCCTTCCTTCGCCAATTGTAAAAGTTACTTTCATGAGAAATACTGTGGTTGACAAAACTGTTGCTGCAAGTTGCGTGTTCCTCACTATACACAAGCGTACAATAGGCACTAATGTGATTAGAAATACAGTAGATATAAAATGTTAACAAGTGTCACAAAAACAAATTACATTGCTAAACTGGAGTATAAAAAGCTGGTTCTCAATGCCATTGCAGTCATGCCTCCAGTTAATGTGAATTTCTTCGTGCAGAAACCACCAAATTTTTCCTAGAATACCCAGAAACTGTGATTAAAACCAAATACCGCAGTTGAAGAAACTGCATTTGGTGAGGGAATTTTGTATTTAATTTTATAAGAAATGTTTTGGTTAATAAATGGGCTGGGATTGCATAGTTGATATAGCAACTTGCTATGGGCTGGATGGTCTGAGGATTGAATCCCACTGAGGGGTGACATTTTCCACACCTGTTCAGACCAGCCCTGGGACTTACCCAGCTTCCTGTACAGGGGGTACCAGGTCTTTATCCTGGAGTAAAGCGTCTGTGGCGTGGCATTGACCACCAACTCCATGTAACACTGAGGTAAAAGGAAGAGTAGAGCTATACCTCTACTTCCCCTTCAGGCCTTCAAAGCCTCTTCAAGGGTGAACGTTACCTTTTCTTTGGTTAATAACACCAGCTTCTTCGCCTGATTGATGCCAGCTGAATTAAGTATTATTATTACTAACCTTGGCAAAGTAGCAGGCAGGTTATTATTCAACAGTGATAAGAAGTATTGGACCGGGTACTATATTCTGTTATATGACTTGGGACACATTGTGTAGGGCACACATGACAAGTGGGTCACAAAAGTAGCTAGTCTGTTATGGAATGTAAGTTTATTTATGTTTCTTACATGAGCCATTCTGTTTCACATTTAAATGTATACAACTAATTCTTTGTTAAGATTTGAGTTTTCGCAGTGATGAAGTTTAAATATTGTCTTCTCTATCATGGCATGTAATTTCCAAGGTACTGACATTTGAGAAGTACCTGTTGCCTCTACCTTCAGGATAAACAAGTAATACAACCACTGACTTATGGTTTCTTCTTGTTTTTCTCCTGTAACTTTAACAACAGCATTCCTGAGCAGTCACAGATACCAAGATAGGATGGATTTCTACTTTAGAAAAGGTCACTGTCTCCATCACAAGGGATTGGTGTGAGCAGTCCCACAGTGTAGGTCATATTATAACTATGATTCATTCATACCATCTAATGATGTCATCTGGAAGTGACCAACAGAATGAGAGTGGGTAGAGTCTGACATTCACTTACGTATCTTACAACCACTGTCGTTCCTCAGCCAGCAAACACCTGCATCCCAACAGTTTGTACAGACATGTGGTACGAAATCTGAGACAGTCCATACACATGACAGCATGGTGCAACGTGACAGAGAGGCCATGATAGAGCCAGTGGAGGAATTAGCAGTTTGGACACAGGAAAAGAAGTGATAGATTTTGTGCAAGGCGACGAGCATCAACTGTGGTCTAAGGTGAGTGACCACAGGCTCTGCCCACTGGTCCCTTGTCGGTCCGCTTATTAGTGAGGACACTTGGCAGTGACGAACAAACTGCAGGGCCATTTATCACAACAGTTCCTTATGATGGAGATGTTTAACAAAAAGTTGGAAATCCAATGACATAGCTGACCACTTCACTGTATTTACATGTTGTCAATGTTTCAGATCATACATTAAGAACAGGACCTAACCTTAATATATATACACACACACACACATATAAACACACTTTTTTTTTCATGGCCTGACAGCCCTAGCAGGCCTAGGCCCCCTCATTGTTGAGGTTTCTAGATCACATGCAGACACACCACACTCGGTAGGACTCCTCTGGATGAGTGATCGGCCCATTGCAGAGACCTCTAACTGACAACACAACACTCACAACAGACAGACATGCATGTCCCAGTGGGCTTCGAACCCGCAGTCCCAGCAAGCAAGCTGCCGCAGACTACGCAGCCACTGGGATCAAAAATGTGTGTATAGGTTCATTATTTTACCTGACAAATACCATTCATCACTTTCATGTCACTACTCCAGCGCAGGTGTGGATGGGCCACTCAGCAGCTATGGTTTATATCATATGTGAGTTGGCTTGAAGTGACTAATGATATCACTGTACAAAACATAAATAGTTCATAGCTTCAAGGGTTAACTCCGACTACTGCTACGCAGTAACACTTCAAAAGGTGAAGGTGCAAACATATTTTGTGCTGATACATAGAATAGTGGGAACTGGGGATTTTTAAATATCAGTATATAATGAGATATTTGCTGAATGTAATTAACAGGAGAGACTTTTTGGCACTATTGCAACTTTGTCACTTGCTGTTAAATCTAAGTAGAAAAATGTGGATTATGTAATTTGTTAAACTTGATATGTGGACTGCATTTCAACCACATTCTTACAAGAGTTGAGGTGGAGACATGACACAAGAGTAAAAAAATATTGAAAATGAAGATAAATAAACTTCAACACCAGTGATAAAGGTGGATGTTATACAGTACGAGAATTCATGCAAAGTGGACTTGAAAGTGAAGTGGCTCATGTAAGAAATTGTAGTAATTTATTCTTTTTGAGCTGTAGAATATTAATGGTTCACTTCATATTGTACATCTGTGTTTTAAATTAATGTCTAATTTATTGTGTATGTATTTGTACTATAGCTGTTGATGGATAATGAATTTTATGTAGTGATGTTTAAAAAATATTACAGTATTTATAACCTTTGTATTATTATTATTATTATTATTATTATTATTATGCATCACATTATGATCATAATGTTGAAAACGTCTGTCAGTACATATAGGGTTTAAAATTTACATAACAAATAAAAATTATTTGAGAGCTGTGCTCTTCTGGGTTATTACCTGGCGAGTAGTGGTAATTTCTTAGCGACATGTTGGGACAACCTGTAGGTCTCTGAGGATGGGACCCAATAGGTTGTCCTGAAACATCAGTAAGAAATTACCACTACTTGCTGCGTAATAACCCAGAAGAGCGCAGCTACTTAGAAGTATGGTCTGATCTACAAGCAAACCTTACTCTTTCACAAGTTACAAAACCTGTGTATACATTGATGAGTTTATTTCCTGACAGCTGGGTGCCTCAGAAGTAGATATCTGCAAAAAAAAAGGCTCATATTTCACTGTTAAGTATATGGCAACTGTACGTCACCTGTGCTATACTATTTGGCAGAAACAACAATAGCCCTGTACTGTGTGAAGACATAATTTGGTTGGTATTTTCCAGTATTTGGAGTTGAAACTCAAATATCTGTAGTTTACATATAACAATATGACTGTAGTTTATACTTTTTTGGTGCATTCATGAAGTGGAAAAGCATCTGTTAGCTTCATAACATCTTCCTTTTCACCTGTGCACGTGTATCAACTCAGCTCCCGCTCAACAGATTTTCATTAAATTTGAGATTGTAGCCTTTCATTAAAATCTAACAACAAAATCTAAGATTTGGTTAAAATCAGACAGAAATGCCAGGCATTTTGCATGCAGACCTAAGTACATGTTATATTTGTGACAGTGCCACATGTTGATCAATAATACAAACAATAAATCATTGTTGCCTTTCCATGGCAACACTTTCAGTAATGTTTATTGTTTAATGCAGCACACATACCCCAACAGCACAAAAGGAGCTCACTGTTCATTTTTCTTGGCAAAGATGGTTGCACAAATGTCACATTACGTGTATGTTGCCTGTCTTGTGTAAACTGAAGATAGATATTTTAACTTCTGTTGTACAGGACAAGGATTTTAAGTAGCCCAATACTACAGGGTTGGCAGCCATATTTTAATTAAGGGGCAAGAGTATGTGGTCTGTGAACTGGAGGGAGTCTTGGCATTCGTACTCAATAAATGTGACGGACAGTGAAGTGGCAGTGGACAATTGTAAAGTTTGAAGCAGATCTGTAACAATCTCAAATTGACTGATGTAATTTGCTGGTTTACTTCCATGTCTCCTGTTTGTATACAGGTTCATTTATTGTATGTATAATTTTCCAAAAATCTAGGATCCAGAAAGGGCGACATGAAGCAACTTCCATACTCAGGTCCCACAAATATTAGGTGACACAGTACAAAATTTAATCATCCAGTTGGGTACCCCCATGTAATAAGGCACTGAAATAACTGTACTACTACTCTTGCCTTTATACACAATAAGTTAATTGTGATTTTTATTTTTTGTTCCAACTAAATCTTGCTCATGTAATTCCATTAGATTAAATTAAAATATAGAGGGCCTTTTTTTATCATCACACCAAGCATGGCAGCCTTAAACTGCACAGAAAGCCTGCATTTGCCAGGACATCCCATGACAGCTGTAGTGCTCACAACAGTAGTGAAACTAACACACCTTATGAAAATTGTAATTTTGCCTGCTGGGTTTTGAACAGATGTGAAATTTGGTCCTTCACATTAAGGGAAGACTGTACACCAAGAATTCTAAAACAGGATACCGAGGAAAATATTTGAATCGAAAGGAAGGAAGTAATAGACTGGAGAAAACTACATACTGAGTAACTTCATAATCTTTACTCTTCACAAAATGTTTTTAGGATAAAACTGAGGAGGGAGATAGATGGGCTATGACAGGTGAAAAATTTGTACAAAATTTTGCTGGAAAATCTAAAAGAATTAGATCACACAGAACACCTAAGTATATGACAGGACGTCATACAAGAAGAGAATGGGAGATGTAGACAGGAATTCATGGCTTAGGAGAGGAACCAGCTTTTGAATATGGTAATGAACTGTTGGGTTCCATAAAATCCTTGGAATTTAAGGCTGAACTGAGCAACTTGTAGTGTTTCAAGAGTGACTGTGCAGTTAGTACCATTATATAATGCAGTATTTGGAAACATGGATATTGGAAAATGAAGGAATGAACAAAGACTGGGATATCCTGGATTATGACCAGCTGGTTCTTTCAAGTACTTTTTTGGTAAAAAAAATCTCTGTATTCTTCCCACTGTGTAACAAATTATTTTACATCACACTGCAGTAAGTCCCCCCCCCCCCCAAATGTATACCATTCATTGGAAATGTTACAGCATGAAAGGCCCATGATTTTTGTACATTTTTAATTCATACAACGCCCCACACCTCCTCGAAACCACAACACAATTTGGTACATGTGAGAGCTGCAGAAAGTGGGTAGTTGCTGATTGACACACTACTTTCTACATATTCTGGATTAACCTGCAACATCAAGATAAGGCCATTACATTTTAATATAGTTAAAACACTTGGAAATTAGCATATTTATAAATTTTAGAAAAGTCATTCATATAAACCATTTTGTACATGCATTTGCATAATAAAATTGACATATATGTATCTACATGAGTAAATACAGTATTTTCAATGAACTTCATAAAACTTCTAAGTCATTATTATCTAAAACTTAGGAGTCATACTTTTCAAAACATACCTGGCCATGGGCAATTGCACCTATGACAACAGTGACTGGTTCATCACTAGGTACCAGATCTCTGGGATTTACCAAGGTAGTTGCCGAAAATGAGGTGCCAAGTTTGCGACAACCCACTGGAAGATGATCTGTAATCGGGTTCCGAATTACTTTCAGCAGCTTCATTGGACTATCTGTTGCTCTGACACTGAATTTGTGAAGTAGTTGCACTGAAGTTGAGAAAAAACATTTATTGTTCATTCCTGTTCATTGTCAAGAAAGAGGGACAGTGTTCAGATTTGAAGTGGGGGAGTAATGGAATTAGCAATGCCCAGCTAAGTGGATCATAAGCATGTGCTGTCGCAGTAACGTTACATACTGTCACTGTAGGTTTAATTTTCCTTCATAATATATCATGTTTTAAGTACCAAGAGTCTACTTGCAAGGCACAACAGTCACCACATTCCTGCTATGTAAAATTGCATAATATAGTACTTACACACATATAATACAAAAAATACTAATGATACTAATAGTCCCTAAGCTAGTCCAGAAGTTTCTTATAATATGTTCCATATCCACATATTAAAGGAATATTTAAACTTGTGTAATAAAACCAACAAACGCACATGTATAGCAAGTTTAAATAGATGTGCATTTGTTGTTTTATTGCATACGTTTCCTATGTGTTATTGTACCAAAAGGCTCAGTCCTGTGTTCACAAGTGATTCCTATCCTGAGCAAGATAAATCCAGTCCAACCTCCCACCTAATTTGTGTTAGGCACATTTTAATATTATCCTCCCACCTATGCTCAGGTCTCACAAATGGTCTTACCTTAAGGTGCCAAATGCCCTGTCCATCTCACCCTTCATTTTCATCATCATACAGTATTTGTTACAAAGTACAACTCATGAAGCTATTTGATATTCAGTTTTCTCCATCAGCCTATTATCAATTCCTCCCTCTTAGATCCAGATATTCTTGTCAGAACCCTCGCCCCAAACACCCTCAACATATCAGCCCCATTTTTTAAAAAGGGGCCAACTACCACTTTCAGCTAAATTGAGTTAGGTGTAGCAAATCATTCAAAGAATGGTCATCTCTGATATGTAAAACAATTATAATTCCATCTTGAAGAGTAACCAGGACTGGTGGGCGGTATCCTACACCTTAAAGCATCTGTCATGTGTAAAACAGAGCCACTATCTTGTTCTCCTGTAAAACTGATATTTTGTGGGTAGTCCCTTTTTTACAAAATGGGGCAATATGGTCTTCTCTTAGTGACCAAGAGATCAAGTTGCACATCCAAGCAAACAACAGGCAAAATTAGTTTGGTACATTTTAATATTTACATTTCTAGACAGCACACACATTTAAACTATTCTGAAACGAATGGTAGCAAACGTTCACCAAATTTAATTTAAGGGATATGAAGATTGTACATTTTATATTGCCCAAGGCCATATATAAAGATCTAACTTACCCATGAGCCCAGCAAATCTCTTAAATGTGCGTGGTATTCTTGTTTGTGGATTAATTTCTATTAATACATTCTTTTCTGTATGTATGTAAACCTGAAAAAGATAATTTTTGTGTTGAAGTCTGAAAATGGTAGCCAATGAAATGTGCACCCTTGACACAACCAACAATCACTACTAAGTGATGACTTCAGGATAGCCATTAGGAGCAACACTATCTCAGTACAGTGCCTCAGCCTTCTGATGGATGACCCAAAGATTTGGGGTTTGACTCCCAGAGAAAGCAGAAGTTTTTCTCATCCTTGAAGTGTCCAACCAATGAATTTTATATACATGGGTCTGTGCATCATGAATCAAATTTAATAATTTTCCAACAAGATGCGACTTATTCAGTTTATTATATTTCTGTAGACAGCTCTACATGTTTCAGGTGTTGACACCCATCATCAGGAGCTCGTACAACTGTAATTACAGCTTCTGGTATTGATTAACTGCAATGAGTAAAATATGCTGCTATTAATACTAATGTATAATTTAAAATTCTAGATTGGTCATATTGAATGTTACTAGCCTTGACGAATGTGTATGTAAAATATTGGTGGATGGTTAAAAGTAGTATTTTTAAATTATGTACAACAAAATATATAAAATATATAGCAATATATATATACACACACACACACACACACACTTACATACATAATTTAGGTTATGTTGAAGTTCTATCGGAAAATGCAATAAACAAAGTCAGTTAATACTATTGTGTGTATACCTGATTTAGTTATAAAATACTTCGGGAATAACACTATTGAGATCAAAAGAATAGATCCGGGTACGTAAAGACAGTCACATAATTTCTTGAAGAGTAAGGGGGGAATAAAATCATATTTGTAAATACTCCAGAAGAACTGGGTGCATTGGAAAAAGGTACGAACGCTCTAGAGGACCACACAGTGAGAAATTTAAGTTTGAATAATGTTTTCCATCCCTCAACAATGCAATTTCATTACACCGGTCACTTTTAACCAGTGGCCATATACTCCCACTAAACACAATGAGATTTAACTCACGTGTCGGGTTCCGTGAAGTGTGCAAAATCTAACGACCCAGTACAGATGACGTGTATGCAGGGCAAGCAAGCTGCACGTTCTACATGTTTACATCTTCACAGCCTGCAAATGCAGTGTATATACGCTTCCTGTTAATGTGCATTCACATCTTAAGCACTATCAATTACCTGAAGAAGACCTGCTCTGTTAAGGGGGCTATCAAGTAACATAAGAAGACACTGATGAACAATATCCGGTCGACACGAGCCGACTGCGCGATTGTACTTCTTCAGTATGCTCACGTGATCATCGCAATTTAATAGCTGAAAAGAACTCCCCACCTGAAGTCAAAGACAAAAAGGTACCACAAATTAGCACTATGCATACGGGTTCCAAATACATCAACCTAACCTCAAAACACGTCTCACTTTCACGGTCTCCAGTTGTGCACTTTCGAGAACAATTATCAAGCGTTTCTCTTGATTTTTTAAATGTGCTACCACTAGATGCTTAGGCACTGGGTCGATTTCGTATTCGTCCTCTTTATTCCCAACTTTCCTCTTTTTACCCATATTTGATTTCCTATTACACACCAAAGCATGCACACAACTATGCAGGACTGCCAACTATTCTTACAAGGCATTGTTAGCAAATTTCCCAAATCTCTGTAATAATCTGCTACAAACTGGAATGTCTTTGCTGTATATTAACTTCAGACAAGTGCTGTCTAGAGCAATGCCACTTTATAAGAGTGCTTTTACTTTTGTGTACATTAATTTTGATAATATATAACAGTAAAATTCCCTAGTCGCTAGAATTAAAATTTTGCGGCAAATTTGAAAGTATGTGCACGAATACAGATCTTCATAATTTACTTAAACCAACCACTACTAGACAGAGCTGTAAACAGTCTTTTCTGACTAACGCACCTTCAGTTATAAAACAGAACGATGTGTTTACTATTCGAAGAAAGGATAATTCATACACACATCTTGTGGTGAACCTTTTCTGAGTAGGCTGAATATGGGAAGTAACTGAAACAAGAAAGTACCTTTTGGGTACTGACAAATGCTATCCTATTAACGCCTCTTATGTAATGTTACCTGCGAAATTAAAAATCGATATAATTTTTCGCATATGACTAAAATATATACATTTCCAAGAAACTAAATATTGGTGTCATTAATGTAGTATGGTGTGTTATGTGAGTATTTAGTTTTGTTAGTTTAAATAAAATACAAACTCTGAGAGAAGGATGGTCACGGAAATACTATATTCAACATGGCGGATGCACTCGTCAGTCAATCAATTTCGAGCTCGTCTTTTAATGACATGTGTTGTAAATGAGGGAAGTGAGTGTGCTTGTTGCCATAATCTCAAACTAGAACTGGAATTTGTTATTCAAGAATTAAGTTCGGCAAGAGAAATTATTCGGATGTTACGGGAAGATGGGAA
>Ga0123357_10012775_pt1 | contig 10844 bp, 10 predicted proteins | sample TergutEmb28metaG_FD_89873 | JGI IMG/M metagenome (GOLD analysis project Ga0123357, IMG submission 89873) | Embiratermes neotenicus P4 segment gut microbial communities from Petit-Saut dam, French Guiana - Emb289 P4 | ecosystem: Host-associated > Arthropoda: Insects > Digestive system > Gut ... | reverse complement strand
GATACCAAACTCAATGAGAATCTTATATAAGACCTCCCTCCTAACTGAATCATAAGCTTTCTTGAAGTCTGTAAAGAGCTGATGAACTGGTTCATTGTATTCCTATTTTTTATCAAGTATTTGGCGAATGCAGAATATATGATCAATAGTCGACCTGTTGCGTCGAAAGCCACATTGATGATCCCCGATAATTTCCTTCGCATATGGAATTAACCTTGAGAGAACGATTTTGGATAAAATTTTGTAAGTGGCTGGAAAAAGTGATATGCCTCTATAATTATTGCAATCTGTTTTATCCCCCTTCTTATGAATAGGTACTATGATTGACTCCTTCCACTCTTCAGGCAGTTTCTCCTTCTTCCAGATATAAGTAACAAGTTTATGAATCTCCAAGCAAATTGTCACTATACCCACTAATCTACCTTGACTCCTAATAGCAAATAATGAATAGATTAATATCCGTGAGGAGTTGCTAGTCTTCCATCGGGTGCATCCCCTGGTGGCAGATAGGGGAATGCTCACCAGATATGGCGGGTACCAGGGAAATAAAACACCCAGGGCGGACCAAAACTAGCACTGCTACCTTGCAGTTTGATACTGGCATATCAAGGGCTAGAGGAAGAAAACCTTGATCAAAAATCACCTGGTCCTCCAGGCTGGGGGTTGATGCAGCAGGCCAGGCCCCCTGCTCATCGGAAAAAGAAAATTGCTGAAAAGCCCACTGGAAATACCCTAGATAGATGCAACCAACAATGATATGAGCTACATAAGAGGACTATACAGTTGGGCTCACTGAATGTACAAGGAATAAGAAATAAAACAGGAGAAATTACAAAGGGTTTGGAAGAACTAAACCAAGACATTACAATATTAACAGGAACAAAGATAAAAGGAAATGGAGTAGAAATACTAGGACCTTACTTACACTTTTATAGTCGAGTTTCAAAAGAAAAAAGAGCAAAGCGAGGAACATCTATTTTAGTTAAAAAGAGATATGAGAGATATATTAAGACTTGGGAGGCAATAAATGAAAATACGATAAAGTTATATATGAATGTGTTTGGGAAGAAGTTATGCATTTTAGGAATTTATGCAATAAGTGATGACAAAAATGCTTTAGTAAAAGAAGATTTTTCTGGGAAATTAAATGAAGTAATAGTTGAAATAGAACACTCCAGGGAAATTTCAATTGCAGGAGATTTTAACAGTAGAACAGGGGGGGGGGATATATATAATAATAATAATAATAATAACAACAACAACAACCTGGTTGCAGGTCCATTTGGAGGAGAAGTAATAAATGATAATGGTGATAAATTGATAGATATATGTGAACAAATTTCATTAAAAATTTTGAATGAATATTTTAAACACAAGAGGATACATCAGTATGCTTGGCACCAAGATACACAGGAGCTAAGATCTATAATAGATTAGATTATTGCTAGACAAAATTCAGGTTTAAAATTTCAAGATGTAAGAGTATTTAGAGGAATGACTGTTGGAAGTGACCATTACTTAGTGAATGCAAAAATTTTGTTTTCATATGGGAAAAACAATGCATATGAATCAAGGGAAACATAAAAGACTGTGCATTAGAATTATCACAATTACCATTATATAATATCATTAGTTTAAGGGATGAAAGTATTAGTTTTGTAAATAAGAAGAGATTAGATGAGAAACTTGGAGAGAGTAATTTTAAAAGTACAGAAGAATGTTACCAACATCTTGTTAAAAGCATTCACCAAGCAGCGAAACAGGCATTAGGAGAAAAAATTTTGAGAAGTAAAACTAAGCCATTTTATTACTGGAATGAAGAAATTGGACAATTGGTGAAAGAGAGAGAGGGAAAAAAAAGGAAAATATTTGAAATGGATTAGCTCCAAAGACCCACAGGACAGGGTAGAGCTTAGAAGGATGCAAGGAAAAATTAGAAAAATGGTATGAGAAGAGAAAAATAAATGCTGGGAGAAGACATTTCTACAGTAGAAAGCTACTTGGGTGGTAAACAAAGCACAAAAGCATGGAGAATACTGAAGAATTTATGGAAAAATTAAACTGGAGGACAATGTTTTAACCCCATACCTATTGGCAAGTGAGAAACCTATTTTAAAGGACTTTTAACAGAAAATAGGGAACACTATTTGGGACAGCAAGAAACTGAATTAGAAGGAGATAGGAATGGATAAAATTACTTTAGATATAGAAATAGTTAAAATGACAGTCAAGTCCTTAAAACGTAAAACATCATGTGGAGTTGGAGGAGTACCTGCAGAATTACTAAAATCAGGAACTGAGAAGTTATATGAGTTATTAAGACAAATTTTTGAACGTTGCTTAAATGGTGACAAAATTCCAAATGATTGGAAAATAGGACATATTTCAGCTATTTATAGAAAAAAGAAAGAAGGATGAATATGAAACCTATAGAGGAATTACAGTATTGAATATTTTTAGTCGATTATATGAAAAAATTATAAAACATTTTTTGGAACAGGAATTCTCCCAGATAGAAACAGAAGAACAAGCAGGATTTAGGGTGGGTCAATCCACAATTGACCATATATTTTGTTTTAAGCAACAGAGATAGAAAAAGATGGCTGTTGATCTACCACTATACTTACTATTTGTAGATTTAGAGAAAGCATATGACAGTGTGCCCCTTAAAAATTTACAAAAAGCATTAGAACACTACAATATTAGTAATAGTATTATTAGGGCAATAAAGAGATTGTATGAGAACTCTTTTTCCAAAATTAAAATAGGGAAACAACTTCCTTCAGAATTTTGACTAACAAAAGGACTATGACTAGGATGTAGTTTATCGCCCACTTTATTTAAAATATATTTTCAGAAGGCTTTAGAAAATTGGCAGAAGAAATGTGCAAAGATGGGATTGGAGATTCAGGATATGACAATATATCCAATGCTATTTGCAGATGACCAGTTACTAATTGCACAAGATTATGAGGATTTACAATACATGACAAGGAAATTAATAGATGAATATGAATTGTGGGGCTTAAAACTAAATGTTAAAAAAACTAAATATATGGCCATAGGAGACACATCAAGAGATTTACAACTGGAAGACAGGAAAGGGATAATAAGTCATGTAAATGAATATACTTACTTGGGGGTAAGAATAACCAAAGATGGAAATCACAAGCCAGAAATTAATGATAGAATTAATACAGGACGAGTAGCTATAACAAAGCTCAACAGCATTGTGTGGGACTGTGATGTGACCCCCAAAACAAAGACTCATATTTACCATGGAGCAATTAAAAGTACAATTACATATGCAGCAGAAGCATGGTGTTTAAAAGCAAAAAAGGTAGCAAAACTAAATTCCACAGAAATGGACATCTGGCAAAGCTCAGCTCAAATTTCCAGGAAGGACAAAATTAGGAATACTATTATTAAACAAAAAATGAATGTAGTAAGGTTTCTTTTAGACGATATTAAAACCAAACAACTTCAATGGTATGGATGAGGACAGGTTGCCAAAAGAAGTTATGAAATGGCGTCCACCAGGAAGAAGAAAATGAGGTAGACCTAAACTTACATGGGCAGATGGGATTAGAGGACTGATGGGAGAAAAGGGATGAATGAAAGACATCTGGAATGACAGAAGTAACTGGAGGAATAAGATAATAGAATTGTTAAATGGGCACAGGAAGATGTGGAAACATTGTACAACCTGCTAATAAATAAATAAAATATATCTGAGTAACATCCCTAATACCATATTTTAATGTGCGACAGTACAAACTTTGACTGTAAAAACAGTTTTTGTTGCCCATCTTTATGCATTTTCATATAACTGTTGAATGGCCTAGTCACTGGCAGTGTCATGACACCTTTTCTTTAGGCCACTAACTGTAAAGGATAAAATTACAATGACTATGCAGTAATAGTGTATTGTGATATCTTACAATCTCATAAATATAAAAACCTACATGGCATGCTATCAGCATCATCAAACCCATTCTCCTTGCAACTCGCAGAAGGCATCCTCAAGCCATCCTTGCTGCAGCCTGCCATCATGCGGCCTCTAAGGCAGTCCTTACAGCTGTGAGGACCCATCAAGACACCCACACAACACAAGTAGCCACACAAACTGAACTGAAACACATCACAATTTTACATGCAGGTGTAAATGTGGGTCTCATGAAATGTGCATGGAGAACACCTGCAATGTACTATACTTTCAAAAGATTATCTGTTATTTTAAAGCATCCTCAATACTTTGCATTCAATAAGTTCACTGTAATTCTCTTTGCACCCTCCCGCCATGTAAAAACACACCACCTTAAATAGCGATGTGTACATACAGCACTATCAACCTCAGGATATCTTGCAATCCTCAAAGCTGCTTCGTCATCATGTGCCAATCTGCGACACTCGTAGTGTTCTTACCGAAACAAATACGTAATATTTAAAGTGCGCGGCCTTGACCTTTCTTGTTGCAGAAATTGTTTATGTTAACTATAGTTGCTCCTATTTGCCACAATCATGCCCCATCTAAATGCAATCCCTCCCCCTTTTTTTCCCTCCCAGTGGCACTAAATGCCATGTCATACTGGCCAACAAATTCGTTACTTTCAACCCAAACATGAAACAGGCGTAGTCACTTCTGTGTCAAGAAACGAAAATGAACTTACATTCGTACATTTTAATAGTCACTTATTATGCACTGGACATGGGCAAAATCAGTCTACACACGCAAACCTTGGAAGCTAGTGCGAAAATAATTTCAATCATCACGCCCTAACTTCACTTGTCATACTGCCACTTGTAATCGGTTACCAACTAACACTTCCGCAATGCACTTCCTCGGCGGCCATCGAGTTCCTAGCGGATGTACCGCGCTCTGTGTGTACTGCTATCTTTCCATGCCAGTAGGTTTCATGGTATCCATGGATCAAACGTTTCTGACACACGAAGCGCGGGGGCGTTGGGTGTGATGCAAATCTGTTCTGTAATCGCTCGAAAATATGGCCGCATTGGTTTAATGTGACGATGAACTATTGTAAAATATAAAATGTAATTCATGATAATGGTATTCATGCTGTGAATGTTTATTTGCTAAATGTTGTGTAAATAATAAAAGTGTTAAAATATTACATGTGTTTGACTTATTATTTAAATAGATTATACCAGACAGAATGGAAACCGAGTTTAGTAAAGATGAGGTTACGACAGATAGTGCAGTGCATCTTTTGCCAGAGTCGAAGATACCCGAATGTTGGAATGATGATACGAGGATGGATTACTTATTTTCAAATTTTCGCCCACATACTGTAAATCCCTTAGACTGGGAATCAAAAATGAGATTTTGGACAGCTTTGTTGGAGGAATGGTGTGTGCACAATACCAAACCAATGTTCACATTATCTGATTTAAAAAAGGCGTTTCAGCGTAAAGGAAGAACACCAGTGTGCCTGCCGACAGTGATAGAGACTATGCATAGGTGAATACTCACGGACTAAAATTCTTGGCTGGTCTTATTTTTCCGTACAGCTTTTTGGAGACTGTAGTGAAAAAGAAAAGTTGAGATGTTTATAAAATGTTTGGAAAATTTATTTTAATTTAAAATGTATCATGTTATGTTCTCTTTCATATAGGAGAGGTTTACTGGTTGTACATGCAGAATTCGTTCATTTTCCTCCCCAGCAGACATGGACTGGGTGGACTGTTGATCTACTGGTGAAGAAACCTGTTGTTTGGGTACTTAATAAAGTTAAAGACACTGTTTTTAAAACAAAGGAGGTAGCAGAAGATACAGCTTATGTTCATGTTGCAGCTTGCATGGTGAGTGGCATATCAGAATCCTGACTTCTTTGATTATGTATTTTAGAGCATTGCATAGCCAGAAAGTCTGTGATTTATATTTATATACAAGTGTACAAGTTTGCATGTTGCAGAAGATATAGCTTATGTTCATGTTATATCTTGCATAGTGGGTGGCATATCAGAATCCTGACTTCTTTCATGAAGTATTTTAGAGTATGCCATAGCCAGAAAGTCAGTGATTTATATTTATATAGAGGTTTACAGGTTTCTATGGTTGTATTTGTGTAGAGTGTGGTCTTGGATTGATACTATATAGTGTTGTAAGTGGGTACCAAAATTTAATATGGACGTGCTGCCTTCATACTCAGGATTTAAATGTGTAGGGTGAGGATGCAATTAGGTTATACAGCTGCACTGATAGTCAGTCAAATCTGTATGAATGGGAGAGCAACTATAACCAAGTCTGGTCCAGAGGATAGGACTACAGCAGATGGTGTCACATAACGTCAGTGAGGGAGAGATCAGATAGGCCTTTTTTTAGGGCCACAGTAGGTGGGAAGAAAGAGAAATGGCAGTCCTTTTTGGACGTTGTAGGTAGAGGATTACCACCTCAAGAAGAAGTATCCATACTGTGCGTGGAAATAATATTTCTTTCTTCCTTCCAAAAATGGGTAGGAGGCTTTCATAGCCACTAAAGGTAAAGCCATATTTGCTGTCTTGTATGGGTAGAGCTTGATATCTCTTGCTTCCATTATGAGTTCTTTATACACTTGGACTTTTTGGCCAGAATGCTAGTGTTATTGTGCAGGATACAATTACTTAGGACAGTGCTGTGTTCCACTTTAGTTTGCTTCTCCTGTCAGTACAACCAGATGTATGATGATGTTCATTGTCCTTGGTCCCAATGGAATGGAGAGCTGGAATAATGTAGTCAGTGTAGTGACAAGGGTACAGGCTGGAAGATTGTGCGTTCAATTCCTGGCAGGGGCAGGAGATTCTTCTCTTTCCCAAAAGTCCATATTGTCTCTGGGGCCTACCCAGCCTCCGTCCTATTTGGTGAGTAACAGGAGTCCTATTTTGACATTCAGAGAGGACCGTGCATCATGATATATTCTTATAATAATAGCCAACAAGAGGCACTATTTCTCAACTTTATTTTGGTAAAGAACTCTACATGTTTCAGACAGGCTTACTCTCTGTCATCAGGAGTCTTAATACTGTATTCACAGCAAATGGTATTTGTCATACTAGTTATGTTGACTGTCTGCTAGCGAGGTTGGGATGGACCTCGCTAGCAGACAGTCAACATAACTAGTATGACAAATACCAATTTCTGTGAATACAGTATTAAGACTCCTGATGATGGACAGTAAGTCTGTCTGAAATGTCTAGAGTTCTTTACCAAAATAAAGTTGAGAAACAGTGCATCTTGTTGGCTTTTTTTATAAGAACAGGAGTCCTTTCTCTGAGGGTAAAGCAGCTGGACTATGAACCTGACCACTCACCACCTTGTTGTACTAAGTTCAAGAATGAGTGGAGCCTACTGCAGCATAACTGTATGCCTTCATAACTTAGACAGGAACAACTTTACCTTTTCACCTTTATTACATGGCTGGTTTCTGCAATTTACACCTTTCCACGCTTGCTAGGGAAAACCACTCACATGGGATTTTGTTTGGGTGGTCTGACTTACTGTTGCAGTGGGTTGAAGACACTGTCATCTTGTGCATTTGGTGTAACAAAGGTTTCTTAGGAGTGTGCCCAGTTCTGTATGGAAACTCTGGGTCACAGATTTTGAAGTTGTAAGGCAATGTATAGAGAAGAGACTGTTGCTTGAGGGGGTGGTGTTCTGATCTATCATTCCAATAAAGACTGTTGTTGGTTGCCTTTCCAGGTAGTGAATGACCATGCCATTGATCTGGTCTGTAAATGAGGTGGCCATCAGTCTCAATCTTCATAGCAAATAATGTTGTGGTGCATGCTGTTCAGATTGTTTAAACCACCCAGTGGAGCTGTCCACAATCTCTGCTGCTGGTTTGCTTACATGGATGACACATTTGTGATTTTCTATCATGGACTCTGAAAGCTGAGAGGTTTCTTGGACTACATGAATGGCAGATACCCTTACCTTTCTTTCTTATTTTTCTGTGTCCCTCCTTTTAGTTCCTAAAAGGGCTGGTTATTTTGTGTTCATTTTTGTTTGTTTCTTTTTACATCCAACTGTGTTCCAGTTTGCTCGCACTATGTTCTTACTGCTATCCCATTCCAGTGGCTTTGATGGACTGTTTTTCTCGCAACATGCATGTGCCAGTCACCTAACTGCATTATTATGCTTCCACTTGTCCAGTTGGAAGCAGCATGTTCCTCTAAAATGTTGGTATCTGCCTAGAAGATTGCATGATGTCAGAAACAGTACAGTCTGGCTGTACATTCCTATTCCAAAATTGTGGTCATAGGTCTTACAGTACAATAATATACACATTAAGAGACAAGTTGACAAGACTGTTTTTGGTTTCACTGCAGGCTTTAGGGAACAAATTACTGGCTTCAGTCAGTCATAAGCAACTTTTAGCACTGACTGAATTGGCAGCACTGAATGGCCAGGATGATGTAATGCAGCTGCATGTGGTTGTGTGTGGACTGTGTCAGCAGGGGAAGGCTGCCATGAAAGAGGCCAGTGATGTGCTAATCAAGTTGGGAGATACACACATTAATGACATAGATCTTGGAGTGTACACATTGAAATGTAATGAACAGAAGCTCATAAGGCACTTAGAACAGGTGGAGGCTGAGAAACAGAAAATGGTGCAAGAGGCCAGGGTATATGCAGGAAAGAATATGCGACATGTGGTGAGTAATTTAATGCTTTATACATAAACACAGGTGGAGAGAGTTATCCACTTCGGCACACAGGAATCAAGTTAGATTGTGCACTGAGTGCTTTTATACCTAACTTAATCATAAATATAATTTGTATTCCCATACACTTGAATTTTGTTATATTTTGGAGGGATATTTTGTATTGTCAACTATTCAAAGCTTTATTGTGGTTTTTCTCAGGCCCAAGTTAATGCTGATATAATATAAACTGAAATCAGTATATCTTGCATCCTTCTCATTTTACTGTTAATAATCATTTCCCCATTCAAAGCAGTACAATTTATGTAGCTGCCACACCCACATTATGTAACCTACAAACATATATTCATACGATGTGGAATTGAGCATGTTGGCTGAATTGTGACTTGTGCTTGTGAAGTACATGTTTCAGTCCCCATTTGAGCTATTGTAGGGTTTTTTCTCCACCTGCAAAGCATATGCTGACAGAAATAGCAGCGTGACATAGGCCACAAACTTTTTCTTCTCTCTTCCCTATAGTTATCTCATGTGACACAAAACCTGTCCAGTTTATGCAGCAGTAATTTTTAATTTCCAATTCTGGGTAACCAAAATATTGAGAATTTTCTTTTTTGAATCATCTGTTAGGGTTTCCCCAACACAGATTTTTTTTGACATAATAAATCAGCACATTATGTAGCTAGATATACTGCTACTTTTTTTTTATCTTATTCTTAAATGACCAGTGTGGCCATTGTACAAGAAAGTTTAATTTGTTTACATTTTTATTGTAAATAAATAGTATCTGTACAAGGAGGCAGGTGCAATTTTATTTTATTTTATGGTAAGAGTTAAATAACTTATAAATGTTTATGCATGTAAAATTAATGTTGTGGGTGAATGTATCAGATTTGCAGTTTTAGTTCCAGTTGTCAGACAGCTTCTTTACTTGTAAAACCAAATTAGATCAGAGATCATCTTGTTGACTCTTACAAATCATGTGTAGCATCCTGTACATACCTGTTACAAGTTGTGTTCTGTTAACACTGGTGTTGCTGTGCTGCCAGCTTACATTCATGTGGACTCGTGTACATGCATAGTCACTTATGTAATAGGCCTTAAGCATTAAAATTTCCCTGAATGTGTGTTTTTATTTTTCTCTCCTTATTGGCCTAGATTTTATTATACGGGTACCCATGCTTTATCATGTCCTCATGTCTGACCCAGAACTGAGACAGAAATTATTATGTGAACTGTCAGTGATTCATCAGAAAACTGTCTACAGGTTTACCATATTGTTAGTCTTATCAGTTGACCTTAGTGCTAACACATGCATCAGTGTCAGAGGTTATTTAGTACCTAATACAATGAATAAAGCGACTACATTTAATGAAGTGTAAAGGCCTGGGAAGGGATTGATCTTGGCCTGTTTGAAGCTTTCTGAGCTTTTTAATGGTATCCTGTTGTGTTGTCAGGTATATACATACACTTCTGTCTAACATGATACTTTTTTATTTATTTTTAAAGCCATGTGTTTTGATTAGTGATGTTCACAATTAAGTGTTGTTACAAGTCTTCAAAAGCAGGGTAAAAATGTTACTATTTCTAAGATCTCTAAAAATATTACAATAACATTGTAACATTGATAGTATCACATGTTGCTAGTAAGTTGTGTCAGTTGACATCCACACAAGATTAACCAGCACTACACATTAAAAATTAGAAAGCAAAATAATGGTTGAGATAATGGCCAGCTAATTACTGTACACAGCATTTGGATTTTTAACTATAAAACTTTTTAGTCATATTTTAACCTTTACTTAGGAACTATCATCCTTTAAAGAAAATTATAAAATACTACTGTGATTGACACAGCTTACTAGCTGTGTGACACCTGATGATGATCAACATTGATCAAAGCATGTAGCTTTAAAAAGAAAGTAGAAATTGTTGTGTTAAATGGGATCAGAATGCAGGACAGATTCACAATGTGAGGATTGATAATAGTACCTTCGAGAGGGTGGAAGAGTTTAAATATTTGGGAGCAACTTTAACAAATCAAAATTCTATTGCGGAAGAAGTTAAGAGCAGATTGAAGTCAGGAAATGCTTGCTATCATTCGGTGCAGAATCTTTTGTCTTCTAGGTTGCTATCCAAAAATGTAAAGATCAAGATATATAGAACTGTAATTTTGCCTGTTGTTT
>Ga0123357_10012774_pt1 | contig 10844 bp, 5 predicted proteins | sample TergutEmb28metaG_FD_89873 | JGI IMG/M metagenome (GOLD analysis project Ga0123357, IMG submission 89873) | Embiratermes neotenicus P4 segment gut microbial communities from Petit-Saut dam, French Guiana - Emb289 P4 | ecosystem: Host-associated > Arthropoda: Insects > Digestive system > Gut ... | reverse complement strand
GCGAAAATTCCGCCGATCGCCGAGCCGTTCCAATTAAACCAGCTGGTCTGATAATTCAGCACGGTCAAGATGCCGGCGATCGGGAAGAACACGCCGAACCACCACAATCCGATTAGCGACGCAACCACGATCACGCACAGGAAAATCATCAAGATCAGCCACCAGATGTTCATCGCGAACAAACTAAGCCAGCCGAAACTCGTTGCGACGACTAGCCCTGCCGCCGCGATGAACAACACGCCCCAAAATACGCGCCAAAACAGACTGCGCTTGCCCACTGGGCGCCGCAGAAAGATCGGCTTATTCCAATCTTCGCGGTTCCAACGTTCCATTTTTTCGTTTAGTCGCGCTTCGCGCTGTGCATCATGTTCGCGATACCTTTCTTCGCGACGATCATCGGCCCGATGCATTTTTTCGTCCATTTCGCGAGTAATTTTGTCCGCGATTTCATCCTCGGTTAAACCTTCGTATTTTTTGCGGTAACTTTCCGGTCCATCCGTGACTAGTTTCGCGAATTTTTTCGCGAGGTTATCTTCATGTTTTTCTGCCATAATTCCTCCTTTCGTTTAAAAATTATTGGCGTTAAGTCGTTCGATTAATGATTTGTAAAAACTGCGGCTGAGCGAAATCTGCTTGACTGAGTCGCGAAACTGCACGACGCTTGGTCCCGCCAAGTTGCGACGGATCGACCAGATTTGCGCGGTGTTCAGTATCGCGGATTTGCTGCACCGCGCGAAACTCGGCGGCAGGATTTGTTCCAGTTCGTACAGCCGCGAAGCTATTTGATAGATATTCTTCGCGGTGTGCGCCCAGGTTTTGCCGTCAACGCTCTCGAAAAACAATACGTTTGCGCTTGGCACGAAATATTCGCGCGAGTCGCGCATGAGCGCCAGCTTTTGCGAACTTCGCGAAGCTGTCAAAATCGCATTCTGCAATTTCGCGATGTCGGTCGAAGTCCCGCGCAGCGCGATCTCCGGCTCAGCTAAGTTTTCGTCAATGTCGATACGGATGTTCATTGCAATGTTGATCCTGGGTAACATTGTAGATATTTCGCGAGAGGTTGTCCAGCGATTTTTCGCGAAAGGTTAGTTCTGGCACCTGAAAGGTTGATTTTCGTGGGAGCAGTTGCATTCGCTAATCATTTCGGTTATGATTGTTACATGCGAAAGTGGTGGCGAAAAGTTATTATTATACCGACGGTGCTAGGTTTGACGCTGGCGATGTTTTTGCCGCTGTTACAAGCCAGTACGGCAAACGCGTTTGATTTCACTAGCGTAAAAGCAATTCAGCAGAATGTGGCATGGAGAATATTAGATGGATGTTTTGGTCCTAACTCAAGTTATACAGGTCAGCACACTCTTAGTGCAGCAAGCGGGACCTTGTGGACTAATACACCAGCTAGCTGGTCTTGGGGGTATAGTGCTCAGACAGCGAACTTCACTTTCGATAAAGTGTTTGGGAGTGTGAGCTCAAATAACACATTCACTCTTTTTATGAAAGATAGTTCTGGTGATCTGGCGGCGACGGATAGTGCAGATATATCAAGCTTAGCAGGCATTAAAAATGGTTGGTATGATTCTTGCTATGATCTGCAACATGATCCGCACATATTACAGGCGGCCTTTGCTGCACTTGGCGTGACTGATTATGCAACCGCATTATGCGGTCTGGGCTATATGCAAAGTTCTTCCAATACGGTGACGGCGCAAGAATCCAAATGTCCAACAAATAATTTTGTATATCAAGGTAAAGATCCTAATACTGGTGACAAAAATACGGAAGTCTTTGTTTTAAGTAGTTTAAACAAGTCATATATAGATACTCTCCTACCAGCATCACAAAGAATGTCTAACGGAGCGTTGAATTACGCGGCCGGGATGACGCGAATGAGTGCGTTGGGATGTCAACAAACTACTACAAACCCCGGCGGCTGGAATGCAGTCTGGATGCAAGACTGGAATGGTCAAAATCTGATAGCTGAGCAATGGATGTGCCCGAGTGGTATCCATCCTGTGCCGGCGGTGGACGGCGGATCGGACGGTAAGACAATCAGCCAGGACGCGATAGACTTTCTAACATTTTTTAACCCAAGTTTAGTGAGCCAGTGCAGCAACTGGCAAGTGAACTATTCAAGTCAAAGTGATTGTATCCTAAGCGCAAGCAACCAGCAGGTTCAGAATAATACTACCACTGGTCAGTGCGCAACAACTGCCAATAACGGCGCACCTTTTGATGATACTACGCAAATTTCTTATACTCTTTACGGACCCCAAGGCAGCAGCAACCTTCAAGCGACTGAGCGGCAAGCTTGTGTAGCTGGCACCAACAACCAGTCGAATGCCACTTACTGCACGACTACTTATCAAAATGACTCAACTGGTAAGCTGGTGGCGGCATGTCAGGTGGGACAAAGCCTTACGGATGCTAACGCACCAACGACTCAGCCTGGTGGTGGTAGCGGCACTGGCACCGGTGTTGACTGTACCGCTAATCCTAGTGATCCATCATGTATAGATCAAGCCTGTAATGCTAACGCCAGTGGTTTTGGCTGGTTCATGTGTCCGCTGGTCGACGGCATTCAAGGAGCTGTTAATGCCATCATGAACTTCATCGACAGTGAGATGCAGTACCATGGCTTCACGCAAACAGTCACCATCAACGGTCAAACCCAAAATCCAGTCATGAGAGTTTGGCAAGCTTTCTTGCCGATTGCCAACATAGCTTTCGCGATAGTTTTTATGATAATTATCTATTCGACCGCGACGTCAACTGGTATGACTAATTACGATGTCAAGAAGATCTTGCCACGTCTGGTCATCGGCGCAATTTTGGTTAATATATCGTTCTATATCTGCGCGGCGCTGGTGGATCTGAGTAATATTATCGGGGTTGGAGCGAAAGGAATATTTGACGGTATAACAGGTCAGATAAGTGGCTCCATATCAGGAACAAGTGGAGTTGTTGGCGCGATTTTTGGCGGTATCTTTGGAACAGTGTTCGGTATCATTGCCGGAGTTATAGGCATAGTTGTTATATTGCTGAATATTGGCACCGTCCTGCTAGCGGTCTTAATGGTGCTGATATTGCTCGCATTCCGTAGTGTACTTATTACCATTCTGGTCGTGATCTCACCGATCGCCTTCGCGCTATGGTTATTGCCTAATACGAAAAAATGGTTTGACAAATGGCTCCAGGAATTTCTGCGGATGTTGTTTATCTACCCGGCAATGATGGCAGTGTGGGGTGCTTCGAATCTGGTTGTTGCTATGTTGATCCAGGGTCCCACAACGCAAACCAATGCCCTTATGAGATTTATTATGGCTTGTCTAGTTGCGGCGATGCCGGCGATTGCGATTATTCCACTTTTCAAGATGGGCGGACAAGCGCTAGGTGCACTGGAAGGGCTAACCCGGAAGGGGCTTGACGCAATGGGCGGAAGTAAGCTACGAGAAATGGACAAACAGAACCGAGAATTGGCTGGCGCGAAGCTCGGCAGTGCATTCCGTGGTGCAGCAACGCGGGGGGTGACGGCGTCAAAGAAAGCCAGTGACGAGGCTAACACTAAACTTTCAGCGGCAGAAAAGGCGCATACTGAGGCCTTAGACAAGACAGCTAAGGCTGATCGATATAGCGAACTGTTGCGACGCAATGTTCAAAATCATAACCTTAATGCTGATGAAATGAGTGAATTTCAACAGCTAGGCCAGGAGATTACCGGAGCTGGCGGTATGGCAGCGTATCGTGCATCTGCAAATATTGCGAAAACTAGTCAACAACTATCTGACGCACGAAAAGCTGCAAGTGCTGCACATCAAACCTATATGCGTAAATCGAACGGTTTACTAAATCGCGCGGTTTTTGCTAGTGCCACGCGTCGCCAAACGCTTGCCAATGTTAAGCATGAGAATGAATTGGCCGAGCAAGACAATCTTGGTCGACGACTTATGACAGACGAAGGCTTCAGGAGAGGATATTCCGGTGTTTCTGGAGCAATGGATGAAGATACCGCTAACGCTCGTGAGTTTCGTGCTCTCAACCAGGCTGAATCTATCGGTAATAAGCAAAACTCTGAGGAACGCGAGCAGTTTGCGTCATTTCTGCAAAATGTCCCAGTTACTGAAGAGAATGGTACGACGGTTGGTACCCCAAGAGCGCTGAGTAATGCGATGGCTCAGCAGTTAATTACAGACCATAATTACAAAGTAAAACTTTCTAATGGCCGCGAACTCAGCTGGAAGAGCATGACTGATAATGAAAAATTAACTTTGTTCCAGCAGGCATCTGGCGGTTCTGCACCGGAAGTAGCTCAACTACGAGATGCGGTGGCGAGCTTTTCTGATCCAGCGGCGCGCCAGGCGGCTGCCAACATGGTTATCCAGTCTGGCAACAAGGATTTCTTGGTGCAAGGTGCCAACAATGCCAACTATGGTGGTGGCGTGGCCGGTACACATACTGACCAGGTGATTGCCATTACAAAAGCTCCTCTGGAGGCTAATACATTGGATAAATACGCTAAACCGGCGTTCTGGGATGCAACAATCGATGGGATTGCTGGTTCTGATGGCGTAGCTGCACGCGCAGCGAATGGTGATGCTAACGCCAAAGCCAGCTTGAATAACTTGCAAATCGCTATTGAGGCTCAGATGACTAGACCGGGGGCCGCACAGTATATTCAGGGTGCCGGTGAAGCCTATCGTCGAATTTTACAGGCGAATGGTATGAAAGATGCTGATATACAAGCACTATTCACGAAAGGTGGTGCTTCTGCTAGCATGATCACTGCTGCTTTTCAAGACTCAAATTACGGCAAATACCCAGCATAAACCATTAGAGTTTATGCTGCCAATGTCACATCTGTACGCACCGGATAATTTTTCTCAGCTCGTGCCCGCAGGTCTCTAGCAGCATTAACTCGGCCAGCTTTAATAAGTTTATCTATCTCATCATCAATGTGTCCAGGCAGAAGATTGAGTAACCCCCAAGCACCAAGTCCGATAAACTCCGGAAATGTCGCAGCCAAAATACCGAAACCACCCAGTTCACGTTTTTTTGATTCACGCAAAGTGCTAGAAAATTCCGCTCTAGAGATGATATGATAAAGTTCTGAAATGCTTTTGGCACGTGCATCTACTCCATTGGCAGCCAGGACTTTCAGCGCAAAACCGTCGTGATTGCGCAGTAATTGATCCATATCTGCCTGGTAATCAGCTTTTTCGGTAACGGTTAGATGCTCGAAATCGTCGTGACTTGACCACTTGTGGTCCAATTGGCAAGCAATATCATAAACACTCATAAGCGAACTGCCATTAATTTTTCGCGAAGACTTTGCGAAATCCTTGAGAAGCTTTTGCCATTTTTTCGGATCCATTCCATCCGGTACTTCCTGAACTGCATTTTTCAGCGTTTGGGTATCTTCTTTGCGTTGATTTGTCGTTGCTTGTTTTTGCTGTTTCTTAGTAGCTCGCAACTCTGCTCTGGTTGGCGGCGTTTTGATATAGGCTGCGTCTTCACTAGCTAAGTCATCCGGATTGCGCACGATGGCTTTATTCATGCTAATCTTTTCTGGCGGAATCAATGCGTCATAAAGAGAGGTACCAATTAATCCACTCAATACCTGATTGCTTAAGTTAAAATTAGCGGCAATGGTTTTGAACCTTTCGTGTGCAGTTTCCAGCTGACTCCATAGGGCTTCTGCGGCTTCTTTATTGGTTTCTGCAGCGTAAGCGCGCAGTTTAGCCTCAAAGCTCTCTTTTGCCTTTTGAGCCGTTCCATATAACGCGTCAGTAGATTTATATTGTTCTTGTTCCCGTGGCGATACTGCTTTAGACAGTATAGTGGTCGCTTCGTTTTCAAGCTTTTGATGGTAAGCTTCGGCGTCAATTCTTGCTGCTTCCGGTGCAAAGCCATTGTTTTCTTCTTCGCGAATAAACGCTTCCGTGCGAGCGTTAACTCTCGTTGTTACATTGTCCATTGCCGCATCAGCACTTAAGCGACCGATAGCCGTATCTAACCTAGCAGTGTGCACTGCTCGCAACAATTCCGGATTTTTATTAAGCTCGGATTCTGTTTTTGGTACACGACTTGCCGGTGGAGTCCTTGGTGTCATATTATCACTTTCTTTTATGATAAAATTATTACATTTAAATTTTAGCGAACTTAACCGTTTTTGTCAATGTCTACAATCACTGAGAAGCTATTTATTTTTTTCGTTTATGCTAAAATAGAACTATATGTTAAGTGTGATGCGAGCGTTCCACGACAATCGTCGACACATTTCGCGAAATCGAGGTGGTTATGTGAAGATTCGCGAAACCGCTAAGCTGAATCGTATGCGTTGGGCAAATTGGTGCCTATTGTCACTGTTTGTTTTTGCGACAATAATCGCTACGCCGATCAATGCACTAACGCAACAGGAAGTCTTTAATATGGGGATACCGTACTACAATGTTTCAAATTGTGTTGGTCAAGGTTCAGATACGAGTGGTACAGGCACAGTACTATCTGGCGATACGAATGAAGCAAAAATCATCAACTATTTTGTCGGGAAAGGGCTTACGGCAGTCCAAATCGCAGGCATCATCGCGAACTTCCAGTCTGAAACCGCAGGCACTTGGAGCCCCTTTATTAAACAGATTGGTTCTTCATGGATGGGATCATCAACTGGATATGGTATTGCCCAGTTTACACCCATGAGTAAAATCGGCGTTGTTCTCCAGCAAGATTCGCGAACCTCTTCATATTTCTCGCAATATTTTACAGAGCAATATTCTGGAACGAAGGTTAGCTCCGCAGGCGTACCGGATGGTGTTCCGCAGGATGTCAACGACGCTTGGTTAGCAGTTCAGTTGGATTATATTTGGAGTGCATTTTCTTCGCTTAAAGTTGGAGGTTATCGAAATCTAGGTGGCACAATGGGCCTAGATTATATACCGGACAGCTATACGTTGGCGCAGGCTTTAGCTGCAGCGCAGAATGAACAAGATGCGGCTAGGCTATTCACTTGGATCTACGAGCGGCCGGCTGATAAACCCGACGACGCAACAACACGTGCAGCTAATGCTACAAAGATATTGCCGACCGTTCAAGCTACTATGAGTGGTAGTGGCTCAAGTGGATCATCAGGTTCATCTGGTAGTTCTACGAATCCGGCTTTGACACAAGATCAACAAGTTGCTGCAACGTTGTTGGTTGGCTTCAGTAGCACCAGTAGTGCATCTCAGGCAGTCTTGACTGATCTCGCAACGAAATATAAGATTGGCGGCGTTTTTCCGCTTGGATCAACTAATTCTGCGGCACAGGGTTACAATAAGGCTTTTTATGATTCGCTTCAGACTGCAGCAGGCCGTTCGATGATCTTTGCAAGCGATGAAGAAGGCAGCGATATTCACCGTTATGCCAACACAACATGGCCGACTTTTCAAGCTATGGCCAGCCAGTCCGATTCGACCATTACATCTGAGGTTACGTCAGCTGGAAAGAACTTAGCTAGCAGCGACGGTCTGAATACTATATTAGCACCAGTTCTCGATCTTGCACCGGTAGGCGTGGCTTCACGAAACTTCTCATCAGATCCAAACGTAGTTGCTGATAAAGCTGATGCTTTCACAGCGGGTTTGCAAGCTGCTGGACTAACGCCAGTGTTTAAACATTTCCCGGGTTTTGATTCGACAGGCGGGGGAGTTAGTGCAAACAATACTGATAAAAACAAGGTTACGTTAACAACTTCCACAGCTGATCTTGAGAGCAAGAATATTGCACCATACAAGACTCTGCTGGCGAAATATCCAAAAGCTTGGGTGATGTTGTCTAACTTAAATACCCAGCTCGATCCAAACAACCCAGCTAGTGTTTCAGCTGCGACAGTGCAGTATATCCGTCAAACTTTGGGTTTCAGTGGCGTTATTACAACTGATAGCTTGGGTGCAGGAGCAGTAAGCCAACAAGTCGCAGGCGGTCAAGCAGGAGCGGTTACTCAAGCGTTAGCTGCTGGCGTGACCATGCCAATGGTTACCTTAACTGATAGTACTAGTATTTCAAGTTCCGAAGCCGAAATACAATCCATTATAAGTGCAGTTGAAGCAAACTCCTCGGCTATGAATAATGTTGCGGGCGCCTTAAATACCCTAGGGAATAGTGGATCGAGCAATAATAACAGTGGTAGCAATAGTAATCCCGATTGTACAGATGTAACGACAAGCGGTAGTAATGGTGGCACGGTTGGATCTGGTGGCCTAACAGACAGTCAAGCTGCTGCGGTGATCGCGAAATACAAAACTGTTAATGATACGACTGCAGCAGCGGTACCGATTTCTATTGGTTGTGGTCCCTCACCATATCATTTGATTATGAACTGTGTGTCGTTCTCGCAATATTTTGTGAATACTTATATTACAAACTTATCGTCTAAATTCGTTAATACTACTGACGGTTTTGGAATAGCTGATAAACTGCATAGTCTCTATGGCTGGCCGACAGGCACCACACCACAGCCGTTCGCGATCTTCTCGACGACCGGACCTTCGTCAGCCGGTCACACAGGTGTCGTGTTAGGTATAGAAAGCGACGGGGTAACATTGATTCTTGGTGAGGCTTCCTGTCATGGTGGCACAGATCAAGTAAACGCAGGACATACGGGCAGTAATGTAGACTTAAGCTCTATCCATACTACAACAGTTAAGTTAGTTAACGACCAGTTTGTTAAGTCTGGTCAACCAGGCAGTTCAATATATGGCACTGGGCCAGTCACTTTCGTATATCCGCCGGCTGCTGATATTGACACAGCAAAATTAGCCAACCCATGATATGATTAGAAAGGAGTGAAATGAAGGAAAATTTATTAAAGCATAAGAAGCTAGTCATTGGAATAGTTGTCGTCTTAATCTGGGTCGCGATTTTTGTTGTAGTAGCTATCATGATGGCACCAAAGCCAAATCCGGCACCAATCCAAGTCACTAATCCTTCGCGAATTCAGAACGGTAATGCGTCGGACGCAAGACTTGGTGCTATGAATTGGATGATAACGCAAATGGCACAGCAAAACTCCTGCTCGGTTGAATCAACAGATGCTGTAATTCGCGACGGTACTTTCAGTAGCTCGTATGATGCAACTACAAAGATTGAGCTAGATTCATTTATTGTCGATATCGCAAAATGCAAACAATCATATGGGGTAACATACGCTTGGTCAAACGATCCTGATGTGAGTGATACTTTGCAGAACAGTGAGAGTGTCGGCGTGTCTTGCTTGATGCCAAAATACCTAACTCTCGGTAGCTTTAATTGTATATCATTTAATGGCTCGAAAGATTCCGCACCCGCAGTGAGTGGTTCGAGTAATCTGTCAGTTTTGCCTATTGCTAGCATAAGTCAAAGTGTCCCTACTGATTTGCAGAATTATTTTCAGAGCCATCCGGAACTGAACATATCGAGCATATCTATTGAATCAGGTATTATACTGACCGATCCGGATAATCCTAATGGTTGGAGCTATACTGTTCCTGTAACACTTAACCCTGGACCATGGCAGGTACAACAGACACTTTATATCAATATTAAAATTAATTCTGACATGACTACACCTTATGCGTTGTTGTTGAGTGATCCTAATGGTCAGAATATGACGACCATACGCTAGTTGTTGCTCAAAACGAAATTAATCTATCCTGGGGCGAAATACAGGACTCGAACCTGCGACCTCCGGAGCCACAATCCAGCGCTCTAACCAACTGAGCTAATTTCGCCATGCTCGCGAACATCTTATCAGATATCGCGAAAAGTTTCAATTTTTGCGCCGAGTGAATTCAGTCGATTATAGAAGTCTTCGTAACCGCGATTAATGTTATACACGTCGCGCAAAATTGAAATTCCCGGTGTCGCTAACATTGCCAACAAGACCACGACGCTCGGTCGCAGCGCTGGCGGTGCTACCACATCAGCCGGCCGCCAGTGTGTTGGGCCGGTAATGTACACACGGTGCGGATCAACCAACTGAATTTGCGCATTGAGCTTTGCGAGCTCGGTGAAATAAATCGCACGATTATCGTATGCCCAGTCGTGAATCAGCGTGCGGCCGTTCGCGACTGTCGCGATGAGGCCGAGAAACGGAATGTTATCCATATTGATCGACGACGGAAATCCGGAAATTTTATCTTTGGGCGCGTATAGCTCGGACTTTTTGAGCGTTATATCTGCTAAAACGGTCTGACCGTTGCGCGACTTGTAGGCCTCGCCAACTGAATATCTCAGCCCCATATTTTCCAGCACTGCCAGTTCCACATCAAGTTGCTCGATTGGCGCACGCCGAATTGTAATTTCACTGTTTGTGACGACGCCCGCTGCGATGAAGCTCATTGCCTCGATCGGATCCTCACTGACGAAATATTCCACGTTTTTATCAATTTTCGCGAGACCTCGTACGCGCAGGTTCGTCGTGCCGATTCCTTCAATCTTGACGCCTAATTTCTGCAAGAAATAGCACATATCCATTACCATATAATCGTTGCTGATGTTACGAATCACTGTTTCGCCGTCGCTCAGCGCCGCTGCCATCAAGAGATTTTCACTAGCCGTATTGCCACGCTCCGACAGCACGATCGTTCGCGAAGGTTTTTTGGCGCGAGTTTCCACTTGATAATAATCCGTATCCGGTGCGGCGACAATACTCATGCCAAATGGTGCGAGAACTTGCAAATGCGGTTCGACGGTGCGCGTACCAAGGTTGCAGCCGCCCGCGAACGGCAATTTGAATTCGCGATATTGATGCAGCAACGGTCCGAGAAACATAATGATCGAGCGGGTTTTTTTCGCGGCCGCGATGTCCATATTTGCGAGATTCAGTTTTTTCG
>Ga0123357_10012773_pt1 | contig 10845 bp, 3 predicted proteins | sample TergutEmb28metaG_FD_89873 | JGI IMG/M metagenome (GOLD analysis project Ga0123357, IMG submission 89873) | Embiratermes neotenicus P4 segment gut microbial communities from Petit-Saut dam, French Guiana - Emb289 P4 | ecosystem: Host-associated > Arthropoda: Insects > Digestive system > Gut ... | reverse complement strand
TTGGCGTCGTGTTACACAGCAAAGATTCAGGGACTGAAGTTTAATAATTTTGCAAAAAGATGCGACTGCATTCAGTTCATTATATTTCTGTAGGCAGTTCTACATGTTTCGGGTGTTGACACCCATCATCAGGAGTTCGCACAACTGCAATTACAGCCTTCTGGCACTGGTCTGGATGTCAACAGCCAAAACATGTAGAGCTGCCTACAGAAATATAATAAAATTGTTAGAGTCGCATCTTGTTGGACAATTATTAAATTTGATTTACGATGCACAGACCCATAAATATAAAATTCAGGGACTCAAGTTTCATTGGTAGAAATAATGATGTTCTGAACAAGAAAAATTTCAACAGAAAGTTAATATTAAATAATTTTCGCGTTCCTTCCTCGCAATTCTGGAAGCGAAAGCAAAAAAAAAAAAAAAATGCCGTGTCTATTAAGTTGTTTCTCTCTTAGGATTTTTAAAATCCAAACTTACGAAACGGATTTTAATGAATTTTGGCAAAGGTTGCCTACACTTAAATTTCAAATATGCTTTATTTAGGTCCTTAGAGCTACGATACAACACCTACTTCACACGGCGTACAAAATCATTTCTTCGAATTTCTACAGGAAATGAAAAATCTATAAAACGACGGATACATTGTAAAAAGTATAGACAAAACTCTGTAATGTAAAGGAAACGTTCTACACCGTCAACCATGTAAAAAAGTTGATTCAATTTGTATTATGCTACACATTTCAATGCACGAAATCATATAGCACTCTGATAAAGGATACATTGTTTTTGACCATATGTTAATAAAATACTGATTTTTGTGAATTATAATCCGAACCTAAATTTTCTCGTCGGGTCAAACCTGGGATCCAAATGTATAGGACATTTCTTCACATTTGAGGGACAAATTTTGCAGAAAATATTTGAGACCTTAGAATTATTCACCAGTAACACCGCTGCCTTTTACCAACACAGGAATTTTTTCTGAAATTCCACGCGACACCGCAAAGGACAATTTAAAAAACAGCTTATCACGAAGTGGGTTGGATTCAGCCGAATAAGAAGACGGTACAATTGCTGGCAAATGTAAATGCAGGAATGAATTTTGTGGTTCCATAAAGGCAATAAAGCTTATATCAGCTTTATGAATAAGCATTTCTTCAGAAGGACGCTGGTCCACGGAAATATTCATTTCCATTTATGTGTATCAACCCCCTCTCCCATTTCCCGAGTTTATTTCGTAACGACGTTTTGCTTACTCCGTTCCGTTTCGATTTGCTTATGTAAGGCTACACATACAGAATGTGCATAGTTTCTCACAAATTTAAGAAAAAAGACTTTGAAATCTGTCACTATACTTAGATAGAAAAGGCAAAAAAATTTCCTGTGCAGACCATGAATGCAAATGAAAAAGTGGAGGTGAAAGATCCACGCATTCTTAATTTCAGAATTAGGTGAAGGTGAGCTTTACAACTTGCAGTTTATTTTTATATTTATTTATTTATTTATTAATAATTGTTCAACGAGATGCAATACAAAGCATTCTATTTATTATTCTGCAAAGTTTCTCTACATGTTTCGGATGCAACCACACCCATCATCAGGAGTACACGAAACTGTAACTACAGCCTCCGGTACTGGTCATATTTTTTTGTGCAGCTGCACAAAAATTAAGACAAGTACCGGAGGCTGTAGTTACAGTTTCGTGTACTCCTGATGATGGGTGTGGTTGACACCCGAAACATATAGAGTGAACTTTGCAGAATAATAAATAGACTGCTTTGTGTTGTATCTCGTTGGACAATTATTAATATAGATCAGCGATGCACGAAACCATAAACATAAAAATGATTTATTTTCGTATCTATCTATTTATGTACTTACTCATTCACCATGCCGTTAGTATAAAGCAGACTATCGTTCATTCAAGCAACCATTTCCTCTTTATATTCATTAGATTTCGTAAGTTATATTTGAATAATATTGGCTCAGACTTTTATTTGCTAAATGTTTTTTGAACTCCTGGACTATATAAAATTCTTCTCCAATTACGGATATTATCTCAAAATTATTAACATACCAGAACCTTTAAATACATAAAATTAAGAAACGTCCTCCAGTAATTTCATTCTCAAATACTCTACAACAAACAATAACTCAATTAGCAGCCCCCTTTTGAGAGTTTTGTGGCCAGTAAGCTATTCAACAAATTTCCTGATTTCCCTAGCTTTTGTGAAACTCCGACTTTCACTTCCTGTTTATAACTTATTAGATCTCTATAGTGAGTCAAACGATTCCAACCAAGCCTGATTCCTGAACACCCAACTTTACAGTACGTTCCCACTTACAGCAATGCTTCCCAAGTTGTATCTTCCACTCAAGCACCCCCACTAAATTCCTGGATGCATTTCTCACCATTCCACGCCTCCTACATATCCCGTCCATCAAGCCACTCTTGACGTAATTTACTTAACAATTTTTGACTGGTTATATATTATACAGCCATGTCAATGAATATTTTCCTCCGGTTTCATGTTACACGCATTAGCAATCTGTATTAGTATAGGCCTCTGCTCAATGTATTATTCCCAAAAATTGAAACAAAGACTAACGCACGTCAAAAACAACGGTAAAACAAAAAAGCAGCTGACACTGTTTCATTCAGTAACCTACCTGAGTTATAAATTTCTGTGCTTATATTTTGACTTGCGCAGCTTCTTTCGTTATTCTCTACCCCAGTACTCTGCCGTGTGGTGTCTTAAACTTTAGTACGTGAGCGTGTGGCGACATGATCTCCAGGCATAAGCTGGAAGGCTCTAATGTAATATTACCCTGAACGAGGTTTATCGCGTCAGTAGAATGTGCGTCGCGTCATATTAACATCTTGCTGACAAGAAGAGACTTCAAACGCCGCCGGCGTCAAGCTACATTAAACCTTACAAATTCACAGGGCCAGTGTTTCACAAGCACGTATCTCTCTCCGTTCGTTGATCTATTTCAACGAAGACAGGAGAGCACTTTAGACCCATTTCCATAATCCCATTTATGCAAATCTGGTTTATTGACAATAGTTGAAGTATAGGAACCAGCTGTCAGTAGAAATTGAGTTACGCTTTTGGACCATCAGCATCAGGATTTCAACGGCTCTCGTCTATGAAGCGAATGGATACATACTTCGGTCATAACAGTGTCCCTGAATATAATATACTAAGCTCTTCTCTAGAAGAGGGTACAGCATTTGATATGAGAAAATGTAACCTCTTCGTTGTTCAGTTTTCTGTCAATTACAACGAAACATTCAATAATTTAAATCATTAATAATTTAATTTTAGATACAAGATTATCCTAGAGAATAAGGAATATATGCAAGTGATAAAAAAGAAGCTTAAGGAGGTTTTGAATTGAAATGCAAAAAGTTATTTTAACACAATGTATGACTACCAAAAACGTATCTAGCAGGTTTCAAAAAATTTATGTCAATAATGTTATGTTTTCATATTATAAAAGGTAATCGTAAATTATACGCTAAGATGAACAAGTGAACAAACTTCCAGAAACTAAATTATGTGGCATTTTTTCTCGGAGAAAGGTCCCTGAAACTGCACTTGGATTTCAGTTCAATAATCCAGCTTCGTAAAGGCTACAAAATAATTTCAAATGTCATTAAATACTTGTCCAGAAACACCATTTCTGAGACAAGTGTTTGCAAAATGAAGATGTTAGTGTGGCGTGGAATTTCCTGCGCTCAGGCAAATTGACGGTGTGTTCTCTGCTTACACCAGCGTCACAAGAAGTTGCGATCAGCAACTGTCTACTACAGTTTAATGGGACACGGTGTTTGTGATTCAAACTGGGTTAAACTGTACAAACTGCAATACAAGAATGTCACTTTGCAAAGTACTGTTATCACCTCATATCACTTTGTGATTGGGGGATTTAAGGTGGTGAGCCAGAGGTACAAATTTAACTACGGCCGTTTCATTTTTAATTTCTTAAAATAATTTTTTAGGTTTAAAAACTCAACAACTGCCTACTCTCAAATCTCAGACCCTTACTATTTAGCCCTTCAGTTTCAACACGCTTTATAATTTCTTGTTCAAATTTGAGCATAAGCTAATACTATGTAGCCCCTAACATATTAACACACAAGCGAGGTCGTTTATTTTATTGTTCTGTACAATTTTCATTTTTTCACACAATCGGAAAAAATGAAATTTTAATTCGTTAATCCAGTTCAAGACAGCTTCTCTATTCTGATGTTTTCTAAAAGCTATTTGTTATTCTGAATCCTTTCCCACCATTAACAGATTACTAAACAGAAACGTCCTATATTCTCAATTCCAGAAACGATTCAAAGATAAATAAATTTGATCCTACATCCTTCGCACGGAAAAGGCATTAGGTAAACTTACGTATAACTGACTATGAGGAACGATGGGGCAAAATATAGTCAGAAGCACGCGTTTGTTCCCAGAAGGTTGTCTGCTGCCGTAATCAGACTAAGTACATTTCTGGTCGGTTCAAACAAACTGCAGTTAAAACACAATTATTACTTGTTCCATTTAGCTTCAAACCACCAACAGTCTACCAAGCAGAACTGCTTCCCATCAGGTATGGCTTCATTCAAGCGCCACGTTCACACTTGTGGTCGGCTCGGATCTTTGCCCAAACCAAGCTAAACTGGAAATCCAATCTTTTCTTAAAAATAACTGTCCTTTTGCGCTCTGATATTTAGATTCAGATCACAGCGTTACCCGTGTCCAATCACAGTTTTGAAGCTCTACGTTCACCACAACATTCACGTACTAAGAAAAAGACCTCCATATAATGGTGGGCAGCAGCAAACGTGAAAGGCAATGAAACGTATAAGAAGTGGTCATTTTAGACTGAGCGCGTGGTGTGGGGATGAATTCCTTCCATCGTAAAATCTAGCGTCTTAAGAAACATCAGTAAAAGCGACTGAATCTGTGACGGATACAACTTCGTAAAGCGCAGACGAATGATGATTCTGGCAGTGTATTGTAAGAACGAGGGTGAAAGGATGTGGACTGCATTCAGGCAATGTGTTTTCGGGACTCGTAAGGACAGAGATATGCCTGACCAGCTGACAAGTGACAAATCTTCCAAAAATGGTTCTGCACAACGATGAAGGTGTTCTAGACAGGAGAAGCAATACGACAAAACTATGATTCTTGCATCCTGAACTCTTCTGTCATGGTTATATTTAGTGTACATTTTGTTACTATTGACGGTTCGTAAACAGATGTAAATCATGAAATTTTATTTATATTATTAGAGTTTTATTCCTTAAATTATTGTATGTAGACGTTGCATCTTTGGTTCAATGTATTCGTCATATACAGCATCAATATATCAGTCCCATGACATGATTTTTAATTTCTAACTTATCAACAATATTTTGGACAAAATTCTTAGTATATTTATAGTAAACCCACATAACAAATTTCATATCCCAAAGCAAAAACAATAAATGTAAAATATCATGACGGCAAGCTTTCATTTTTATTAATTATGCTTGATGTAAATGGGAAGAAAAAATGGAAAATTGCGCAGAGTGGCGTCACAAACGAAGATACGGTTATTACAACACTTGCGACAACTTTCCATTCAAGGAGTGAAGTGGATCATAAATAACACCACAAAACACAACATCTACAAAACTGCACAAAACACACTCCGATCGCAATGGAACACACTTTACCACGTGTCTATTAACTTGTGTCACCTTATAATTGTATTTCACTTTTTATATCTCATTTTTATATTTTACATTCTAATGTAAAAGAGGTCTCGTATTTTAAAGGCATTGCCAATTGTATATAAAAAACGCCTTTTGAATTGGAGAATGAAGATGGCTTTATAAAGAAGCCGAAACATTTCGGTGATTTAATTATTTTTAATTATTTTATATAACAAATGTTTCGTTAGACTGGAAACTTGAATATATTTTACTGATTAGTGAAAACACAACGGGGGTGACTCACCTGAAAATCTGGAATTCCTGTTTTTTCGGTCAGTTGAGCGACTACTCAAGGAGGTCTCTATTGTGTACAGTTCAGATTTTACACACATTCTGTATATAATGTAGGGTTTGTTAAGATACATTAAGTTATAATTCAATTTCATTAGCTCCCACAGCGAATATTACAGGAATAAAGGATGAGTAATACAAGATGCCAGTTGAACGGGAAACTTCATGCAGAACGTCAAATAAATTCCAGTGTCAGTACTGGTAACATGTATGAAATGTTTTTAAAAAACAAAGGCGGAATGTGATAAACAATAGGTTTTACAGTGCAACGAAGTCTTTGAATATTACTGCGGCCTTAACCCTAACAAAAAGATTTATCCCTTTGTTATGTAAAAAGTGTAAGGCTTTTAATCTCGAGATTACGCTTGTCACTTTGCGCTTAGGAATGATAGGTCTGCAGTTTTGACGTCGTAAAACGATAATATTTCACAAGCTGCATAACACAAAAATTCGTGTCGATCAATAAGCAATACATCAATCAAAGTCATACATTATTATGACGTGTGTCGTTTCTATCTTTAATTTCATTTGTTCTACACTGCAGTTGAAATTGTATTAATTTTATGCAAATGAGTGAGCAAACATAAACTGAACACAATTTGATACAGAAGGCGGCGCTCCTGTATTTACCTCGTATACCACGCAGCACAGTTTGTCATGTGTGCTGCGTAATGTGGGCGTTTATTTGGCCGAATTAACGACACGTCATTCCTAGAATACCAAGCTTTTCACAACTTTGCCTGCAGGACGGTGTTATATATGATGGAATCGGCTTAATTGAGAAATACTAGTATTACAGTTAGAACTCTGAAACTGACGTTGCTGATCACTGCATTGTCCATTCAAATACATAATAATAGAACCTTAGCCTACGTAGCTACAATTCACATGTTCTATGAATAAACCTCCAGTCTTGCTACAAACCACAAACATGTGTTCGTAGGCTAAGAAACAACACTGTATCAACCTCAAAAATAGTTTATCGTTAAGTGAAATGCAAAAATATGTATATATATATATATATATTTGCACGTTTTACTGTATTCTTCAACAGGACAAAGAAGGAAATGTCGTAGCCTATTTCAGGATATACGTTACAGCCATGTTCATGTCTTTGCCATTCGTACAAGGGCGTTTTACTTTAACTAAACAACGTACAATAAAACTACTGAAGCTTATTTCCTTCCTTACGTAGCATCATTTAGAAAAACTATTAAAAGCGATTCAAAAGTTAGGGTTATCAGATTTAATTTCGCTTGCTACACGGAATTCACAGACTGTCTGAACTACTCTGGATGGTTTACTGTGCTCTTTGTAAGGTCGCTCACCGACCTGTGTCACAATTCACTACATGTATCCTCTGTGAACATAGTCCACATCAATACACCCCACGTAACAATAACTTTTATCTTCTAATACCTTATACAAATCTATACGATATTCTTTTCACCGTAATTGTTACCAAAATTATGCGATTTTTAACTGTGGGTTGATTCCGACACATAATTGGAATTGAATTCTTGTTCTTGCCACTCTGAAGACGGCCAAATGAGTAGCCAAAATATGCCAGTGGTTACTATATAAAAAAATTAGATTCATACATTCAAGTGCACTTGTTAGCCTTTTAAAAGAATTCGATACGTCTGATGACTGCACGCAACACCGGAACATATAAAAATAATACTCTGGTGTTAGTTTGAAGTGACTGCATTATATCAAGAAACATCAGCAAAATTTTCTCTGCACAGGCAGACTGAACCAAATACGCATGACACGCATTTTGCCTCAACTGCTCTGCGTTTTCCATTTCTGCAAGTGTCAAAACAATGAGGTAAGATCAACAACCAATATTACTGTAACAGCTGGTTTCCTTCTCCGGTGTTGAAGGCTTATTCATGGTTAAAATGTGTCGCACTGCGTTTATGACAGAATGTAAAATTTTACTCGTAAATTTTAGTTACAGAAACTGCTAAAGTAACAAAGTTCTCAACGTTACTTGAATTCCACCACTCAAGACTTATTTCCAACTTCCAACCAACTTACATTAAACACACAACATGAAAAGAAATAACTACAGTATTCTGATACGTAGCGTATGTTGGACAAAATAAATAATTTATTCATTTAAATTTTAATATATGAATTCCTGGTTTTATTCGGGATGTCCGGGTTTTAACCTTGGTTTGTAGATTTTTATATGCAGATATTTCTCTTTTTTATTTACCAGAAGAAAAATTGGCAGAATCTCACACTGCCGCGCGTCTTCCCACACCTTTTTAGAGTCACTAATTACAAGTACTCTGCTGTAAACTTTGAAATGACACAGCTCTGTTAAGAAGACCAAGTTTCATCCACAAGACACAAAATTATTAGCCACGTGACTTTTCATAACTTTTTTCAGTATTTAGTCAGATTCCAGCATTCTATCAACAGTATTTCTCCTCCAGACTATCGTACTGATCAAGCAGTCACCCTTTCATTCAAATAAGTAGAAGCAATCCGGATAAAAATACCGTCGTATGTGCCCAGGAACATCCATACAGTCCACAATTAATATAAATTTTACACAGCTCTCTTGGTCTCCCGCACGGGATTTTAGAGACCAAATCTACTGGAATTGAATGGCAAATTCCATAGCAACAGTGCGGACAATGAATGACAGAAACCGTGAGCACTAAACGTTAGAAATTTTCAACTACTGTCATCTCCTACGGCTAGACTGCGGTTTTACTGCCCGGTTAAAATTGATTATTGTGGACAAACAAGTTGGCAAAATTGCAGCATCAATCAAATCTCGCTTGTGGTTACTGCAGTCCCTATGTTACAGACAATCATACATTAGCTTTAATTATGGAAAAGAATAAGAAGTACGTAAGGACAGAGTGAGCATATACATCTGACAGAGACTTCTCAATTCGTCTAGTAGGATTTCCGTTCCTTTTTTATACTATCTCCCCTCTTCCTTCAAATCGTTACCACTGTCCTTAATCTAAATAATGTGCAACATTACAACTACAGCTTTGCGTGCAGTTAATTTCGTGAACAGAGTAAAATTTATGACCTTTAAAAGCTGAACACTTTATTGTGATCCTCATTACACAGATCCTTAATTAGTCCCACCAAAAGTTCAAAAACTTGTACAAGGTGTACCACCTTGTTATATCGCCCTATTCAAATATAGAGAATGTGGATTCTTCATTATTTAGAACTGTTATAATACTAACACCATTTTTCAAGAAAAAGCCTTAATAAATTCTAATGTTAAAATAATAACCATTATTGCATTCGAAAACATTCACGAATTGGTTTTTGCAACGAAGGCTTTGTGTATCTCCTGTAGGATATGAAGTAATTTTTTACGTATTCGTAAGATAAGCTTTGCCTTATAGAGACTGTCATGGCACAGTACCATATTTGGGATATACTGTAAACAAACACGTAACAAGTATACCCTTGTTTTAACACGCATTCTAAATTATCAGTGCAGCGTATATTAATAACTGTCCAAACAGATGCAACACAAACAGTATGTTCAGTATTCTGCAACTTCACTCTACATGTTTCGGGTGTCAACCACATCCATCATCAGGAGTACACAAAACTGTAACTATAGACTCCGGTACTGGTCAAAATTTGTGTGCAGCCATCTCCCTCCAAAGTTGGTTAGCCACGTTGAGGGAGCGTTAAGAATTTAATCAAAATACAATGACTCTTACTTTAAACCAGTCATTTCATAACTTTACTACCTTCATTTTCATGCTACTCCCATCTGAAAATCGGACCAGCGAAACGTAAAAACCTCTCAAAAAACACGAATCTTTCTGTCTCCCGAAATAAGATATCACTCACTAGTCTTATGTTTCTCCATTCACATATTCTTCCACCATTTCTTACGTCTGTCAGTAGCCTTATTATGGACTAAACAATTATAAATATTTATTTTGTATGCAGAGTTATTGGAGAAATCATCTTCTTCAGTAGAAGCGACTACACTTGGTGAAAGAAGATTTTCAACCAGGTGAGAAAGTTCTTACCTCGCCTATTAAACGCATCCATATAAACAAAACGTAAACTTTAAGAAACGGAACCACTGGCAGAGAAGTTAGTACCGCGATTATACACCGTGTATAAAGATCAAAATTACGCTCGCAGCTGGGTCTCTGGTTTATGTTTGTTAGCTCTTCCATTAAATAATACAATACAGAGATACATTATAGAAATATTTGGGAGCAATATACCAAACGTGGAGGCAATAACCATGTTATTCGTATTTAAAATGTTCTTAACATAGATCCAACTCCAAAAGTGTGAGAAGTAATGGTAAATCGGGCCAAGGTAAAGAACTACAACAAATAAAGTTTTATAAAGTAACATTTCACAAAAACTAAAATACAAAGAAACAGTTTACACAACCGTTAGACTGTTCGCCGTATAATTCAGTGCAAATATGGAAGATTACTAAATCATTTACAAAAACCGTACTGAAATGTGCAGTGAACTACAGGGGGGGAAACTGTGATCAATTTTATAACTTATGTCATACTTAAAAAGCATTCTTATGGTTTTGCTCTGAAGTTTTATGAAAAGTTTCATTAAAAATCATTTTTTTTCTCTATGCACTTTTATCTTACTTTCAAATTGCCATGATCTTGATAAACAGTAAATGTACGTGTAAATTATTCCTTTTTGGGTAATTCCCCGGCGTCTGAGTTCTAATTGCCGACGTTTCGGAACTCACTATCGGTTCCATCTTCATAGGCAGGTGAATTCATTCACCTGCCTATGAAGATGGA
>Ga0123357_10012771_pt1 | contig 10846 bp, 5 predicted proteins | sample TergutEmb28metaG_FD_89873 | JGI IMG/M metagenome (GOLD analysis project Ga0123357, IMG submission 89873) | Embiratermes neotenicus P4 segment gut microbial communities from Petit-Saut dam, French Guiana - Emb289 P4 | ecosystem: Host-associated > Arthropoda: Insects > Digestive system > Gut ... | reverse complement strand
GGTACGATCGAAAAATAAAATTTTATATTATGTTGTTGTTTGTGTGGGTGGAAGATTCGGAAGGAAAAGATTGAAAAGTGGGGGGGGGGGTGGGGGGTGGGGGGGGGGGGGGGGGGCAGGGCATAATCGAGCATGGGTATTAGGAGTCACGTCAAGGAGTCTAGTTAGAAAATGGGGAAAGGTTGGTTTGAATCAATCCTTATATACAAACACCCCTTTCCCCCAACTACTCCAATTTTTTTTATTTGCCCCTCTTCAAGTCAGTAGCCACAAAAGTATCCTTAAGTAGAGAAAATATTGGTTGAGGTGGAATATGCACCCCCCTCTCCCCCAAGTTATGCCTGTGCTAAAAAGATGGACTCGATGGCAGGGTTACTGCACATGGTGCTGCTTGTTCGGCCATATCCATTGGCCAAATTATTCACATAAAGTCGAGACTATTAAGGCAAAAATTTAATGCGTAATTGTGATTTCTAGGGCTCAGAATTTCTGCAAGTTTCGGCCACTTGGAATTCATCGTCTCGGCCGCCAAGAAACCTACATACGCCTTTGCAAACATGTAAAAATTGGCTGGTACAGTTTCACAAAACACGTACAACAATAACAAAAAACGATGACATGAAAGCTGAAAACAAAATTTAAAAATGAAGTAATAGAGTCTAACCCGGTTACAACGACATTGGTTTATGCGATACCTCATCTATAGCGTCGGATATTCCGTGGAACCAATTAATTACTCACTGTCAGCCGTAACATTATACTGTAACACTCGTTTATAGTGACGCAAAAATGACGTTATAACCGAATTCCACTGTACATGAAAACAAATTACGATAAACCTAAAAAATTAATACAAGGTCTGAACGAGTGCAACTGCTTGCTTTCCGAAGATATTTACATCTCTGCAAAGCGTATTTGCCGCTGACGCTCACCTGGCAGAAGGACAGTTATTTAAGGATGAGCTGTCATGAATTACGGAGAAGTTTATGTGATATCGAGTAGGAAGTAATGATAATGATGATAATAATAATAATAATAGTTAAGAAACTACGCAGACAGCTATATCGTGCACTGCGACATATTCTTCGGAAAGTATTAAAGTCAAGGTCAAAATGTTTGTCATGGGAAATAGCATCACACGAACCATAGACTTTAAGTCAAGAAAAGCTGCATCGTTATATACCCTAGAAACATCGTTTGTCCAGGTAGCCCAGCACGGTCGTACATATCAAGCATAAAGGTGATTAATATTTATTATTATTATTGTTATTATGGATGGCATTTAAGATTATTTAAGAAATTAATCTGCAAAATTTATGTCTGACACAATAATACAGTGAAATTTGGGGTGCCTGAAGGTAGAAAGAGTCATTTGCAGTTCGGCCAAATACATAAATGCATACGTACGTACATACATACGTACATACATAAATACATACATGCATACGCTGTCGCATGCACAAACTTGTTTTCAGTTACACAGTTTTTACTGAAAATTACACCACTAAATTCTGCGGGATTAGATCTTGAACATTATCCGTAATTAAAACTTGAAGTACGTGATTTTCTGCAGCTCTGAGCTCGGGGGAGTGGCATGTAAGGAGAAACAAATTAATTGGAGTTTAGATGGTATAAATGGTAGCATACTACAGATATTAAATTCCGTTTGGGCCAATGCATAGCTTTTTTTTCCCGCTAAGGTAGTTAAGGCTTTGTACTCACAATAATTACTCCCCTCCAGAATATTTGACGAACTCTTCTGCCATTTTCTCTGCTTTTATCATAAATTTTTCTAGTTGGGTTACCTAGAGTGACTCTAATGGGCTGTCATGTAGAAATTTATCTGCATTGGAGCTGGTGCTTGTTGTATCCATCGAGTCCTCTCCTGCAGGCGATAGTGCTCAGTACACCTAGCAATTTGATCAGAAGAGGAGGGATGTAGTTTCATGGGGACCTCAGCTGGTGGTGAAATATCTCTGCCTTTTATGGAACTATAAATTTCATTACAGACTCGCCTCAATTTAGGCATTTTGAAGTTACGTAATTTTAGACTTAGAAATTTTTAATGAGGTAAATAATTGAAATAGTAACATTTTTGAAAAGCGTGCCGTATTTCTGTTTGCGGGAATGCAAGTGCAATGAGAGGAACGTGACAGGGGAATACTGCTGGGCGATAACACGGGCGGTAAGGTGATCGTACAGCGACCGATCAGGTGCCGGTGAAGTGTGGATTTCAGCTGGACTCCCACTGCACAGATTTCATTGAAATCTGATATCGGCCACTTTTAGAAAATTCTGTTAAGACATTCCAAATTTGGTCAATATCAGACAAAAATATCGAATATTTTACATGAAGACCTACGGACGTTTTATTTTTGTCGGGGACATAAATTGACCATAAAGAAGCTTCGTGCAATGCTCAATATTTTTGTATTGTTTATTGTAACTTGCTGCTAAACAATAGACAACACATTGTTGGGTTTTTTACAATTGCTACGCGAACGCGCTAAAATATTGTGCTATACTATATCGCCAATCTTGTTCACTGTTAAATGTGACCTGTTTAATATTGCAAGCTTTGCGGGATAATAGGTGTATGAGAGAAATTTAATTGGAAGCTCTGTTTTCGAAAAATATCACTTTGCTTTGCAAACATAGGACTCAATATTTTGAATTTGGAATTCAGTAAATTCATGTTTGTAAGTGTGGTTAAATCTCCGGCTTCGTAAGTGGAAGGTGCCGGACTGAAATCTGGGTGCGGAGGCCGACAAAGTCGAAGAAGCCTTTTCGTGATTTTTCTCTCAGTTCAGTGAAATGCCAGTGTAGGGCCTTAGATTAGGCTAGGTCCTTTCCGATCATAAAGTCTCCGATTTTTTTTACCGACCACCCATTCATTAGAACTGAAATTGTCGGTAACTTACTTACCTACTCCATTGAACAGAGTTCTTCTTGCGAAGTGAACCTGTTTTCAGCTAGTCAAAAAATTCCCCGTATTTTATGGAAACCGAAGGTTTATTGCCGCGTTTGCAAGAGCCACCTCCTGTCATTTTCCTGAGCCAGATCAATCCAGTCCACATCCCCATCCCACTTCCAGAATATCCATCTTAATATTATCCTCTAATCTACGCCTGGGTCTTCCAAGTGATCTCTCTCCCCCTCAGGTTTTCCCACCAAAATCCTATATGCAACTTTCCTCTCCCCCATACGTGCTACATGCCCTGCCCATCTAATTCTTATCGAGTTGATGACCCGAATAATATTAGGTGAGGAATACAGACCATTAAGCTCCTCATTATGCAAATTTCCCTACTTCCCTGTTACCTCGTCCCTCTCAGGCCCAAATATTCTCGTCAGCACCCTATTCTCAAACACCCGCAGCCTACGTTGCTCCCTCGGTGTGGGCAACCAAATTTCACACCCATACAAAACAACGGGCAAAATTGAAGTTCTGTATATTTTAATCTTTAAATTTTTGAATAGCAAACTGGAGGACAGAAGATTCTGCATCGAATGTAATCCAGCATTCCTTGACTTCAAACCGCTCTTATTTCTTCCTGAATAGAATTTTGATTCGTGAAAGTCATTGATGCTCCTATACAAGTCTCTGATATTCTTGGTCTTACTGTTAGTGTCACGATCATCAATTTTAGCTTTCAGATATTTCTTCATTTTATTCCTGAAATATCTGCTAGCTTCACGTCTTACATTATTTAAATTATCCACATTGCTTGGCTGCTGTACCCACTGCATTTTATCCTGTTTCCTTTGATCTAAAAAAAAAAGTAAACTTCCTTCATCAAACAATGGTTAATGCTGCTTAAATGGTCTTTAACTGAGGTTTTGATATTCTCTTTAATATTTTACAATCTCTGTTCTTGTCCTCGCCATCATTGAAGTTCTCCAAAACTGCAAACCTGTGTATGATCTTAATCTGACACTGTTTCCTACCCTCCAGCTCACTTAATTTCCTGAAATTAAATCTTTCCACTTGAAACTTCTGTGCTGCTTGTTTATTTACTGCCAATATTTCCATAACTTTTGCAACCACCGGATAGTGGCCAATTTCACAGTCGGCTCTCCTGAAAGATCGTGCATTGAATATACTCGAATGCCATCTCCTGCCTATCAATATGTGATCACTCTGGTTGTGAGTCTTCCAGTCCGGAGAAGTCCAGGTGTCTTTATGAAGGTTTCGGTGCGGGAATATCGTGTGCTTAACACAACTAGATTTTTTGATGTGCAAAATTTACTATTCTTACAGCATTATCATTACTATCCCTACGCAAACTCTCGTTTCCAATTGTCGGTTTGAAAATATCCTCTCACGCCAATTTTGCATTAAAGTCTCCTAACAGAATCTTCATATGGTACTCAGGAAAATGATCGAAAAAATAATGTAGTTCCTCATTCAGCCTGTCCTTTGAATCATTGCTTTTCTCCTCGCTTGGTGCATATACATTCAAAACAATGATATTACACCAGCGACCTCTCAGAACTATATATTATATCCGATCACAATCAACCTCTACTGTCTTAACTGCTGGTAATATTCTGTGGTGTACAAGAAATCCTGTTCCCAATTGATGCTTTTCGTTTCTTTTCCATAACATAAATATAAACCCCTGTTCTAACAGTGCCCCTTTTATCCCACGTAACATCCTGTACACCCACTAAATCCCCATCACTAATTCCGTGGCTACTGTCGAATTTGACCGTGACCTCTACAGGCTTCTAACATTCCATGAACAAAATCTCGTGTCCCTTTTCCATGGCTTAGGCCAGTCCAGGCCGGAGGCACATGTATCTTTTCGAAACAAGGGCAGTTTTTACGGTGAGGAGTTGTTAGCGACTCGCGCAAACCCCAATCTGGGGGACTACATCTTGTCGCCTGTCCGCGACTGCTTGTTCAATATATTCGCTACTACGATCCATACTGGCTGCCGTTCCTCCATCCGCAACCTGAGGACTCGCCATGCCGTGGTGACAGGGACCCACTTGTCATGGGAAGTTGTCGGTAAACAATATATACATATATATGCGTGTATTTATTTATTTATTTATGCATGTATGTATGTAAACTACCTGTTCAGTAAGAAAACTCTTGTATATGCAGACTGCGATGATAATACATTGAACCCTTTAGGACTGGAGGGTGCAGACCTCGGTGGTATTTTTTCTGGCTTAGAATGTCAGCGAACACATCCGAATATCAACACGGATTTCTTCTCTTCTTTTATTCCTTGATTTGCTTATATGCGAAGGCGAAATAACGGTTGTGATTAGGTATAAATACTAAGTAATTATGCGGTTTACAGTAAACTCAGTTGGTACTTGCAGCGTAAAAGCAAATATTTAGTGATTAAAATACACACAAGTGTTTACGCAAACGCGCTGCCATGCAGGACCGTTTTAGAGGGGAATATTTGGACACATACACATTGCTATAAGATACTAGGAAAATTATATTTAGTCAAACAGCTGTGTCACATTAGGTGTATTTAGTGACTATAATGGGCACCTACATGTTTCGGCCTGTACTGACCATCTTCAGGTTGTCTTAGGAGAACTTAAGATCTTACTATAAGCATGGCGCGCGCACGTGGTGTAGAGATCTCTACATACGGGCTATAGGATGTTTAATTAATTTTGGTTTGCTTTTACGTTTTTATTAACATCGTGGAACCTGTTAGGCACCGTGTAGTTACATCTGCCTGCTCTGTGCTGCGCAGTGGGCTAAAATTAAATATTTCTTTCCTGTCTCGCTTATCTGAAATATTTATTGTGAACTTATTTTTAATCACCTTGTGGTCTGTGTTATGAATTCAACAATTTCCTACCTGTTGAAGAAGGGGACCTAAGCACACCTTTTAAAACATTTTGTAACCAATAATGGGAATTCAACAATTTAGCATTTTTCTCTGAATCAGGAGGTTCAAAACGAATATCTCTAGCCATTTTTTCACTAATTTTGAATTTCCGAATCCACATCAGTTTTTGTGGTTCCCGACATTGGAAAGGGGGTTGGGTGGGGGGGGGGCACCACATTACAGTCATTGTGGAGGTACTGAAGTTAGTTTTATCCGAAAGCGCGTGGGAGGCAGAATTATTATCTTTCTGTAATAACTAAATCGTAGACGGACGTGACATAAAACCTCGGACTGTCAGTGCTGCACAAATGTACGGTAAGGGGTCAGGGATGGAGATGAATTATGTCCGGAATGGGCTAATCTCAAGTCCGGTGCCCCATTAGCCCACAATTCTTCTGACACGTAGCCAAAATTTATTTCTTATGTTTGAATGAAGTACGATCCTAAACAATATTCATGTCCTGCAATGCATCCGCCGTAAGACTTCACATTTTATGTATTATCTCTCATTGACGCACTTATGGTTAGATGGCGGGGCAGTGTATGACCAGATAGCGAAACGCGCCTGTGCAAGGTATCCTGGGTCTGTATTATCGAGATCCTATTCAGTCCGTCAGTCGGGTTCTCTCCACGACCAGTACTGTTGTGTGGACCAGGGGACGTGAGGGGCGTTTCCATGACTCGGTGACAGTAAGCTGAACCACCACGTGCAGTTTCTAGGGAGATCGAGAAAAAGGGTCACTCTCGCTCCCAAATTTGTTTAGCCGGTTTGCTTTCCTGTGAGGAGTAAAGAAGAAGCTTTGTTCATATTTTCGACTTAGCAAAATGCATCCGGATCAGAAAGGTTCAGATACTTTGTCACAAGTATCAGATGGAGGAGCAGCTGGAACAAGTGTTTCTGGACAAGGCAGCAGTTTTGGAGGAAGCAATGAAAACCTTCGGGAACTTGTTACAGCTTTGGAACTCTCGGGGATCGAAGAACTTCATGAAGAACGATTCCGTGTTGACAGACGAAAACTGGAACACATGATTTTAGGTATGACTCCATTTATTAAATTAGCAACCGTCAAAATACAACGATAAAAATAGTTTTATTTTGTTAATACATTAGTAAAATCCACGGTATTTTGTAACTTCTGAAGAAGGGAAGAACTTCCGTCACACAAGGAAATCTTTGTCTCTTTACATTATGTCATTCTTGTTAAATACAGTTTGTTCATCGACGTTTCGGTTTAGTATCAAGATAAAACACACTTGCCCCATTGTATTGTTTGGGAACGGATTAGTATGTATATTCTATACAGATAACCTTGTGCCTTTGTAAAACTCGATGTTAGTGACGCCTTGAAAAAATTACGAAGCAAAATATCTATGGGCAGGGGCAGAGAGGATTGAATCGCGGGGGAAATTTTATCAGGTCACTGTTTATTTAGTCGAGATACAAGAAATCGTCTTTCAGCATAGTTTTAAAGTAAATGCTGTACTGATCATAACGCGACATTTTTCGTAGCGCTCTGCAACGGAGCAAATTTTGTCACCGAATATTACGAACAAGACTCAGTCGCCTTGAATCTTAACCTCCAGGTGGTTGTTGCTGTTAATGTCTGCCAAGAAAATACAGGTTGAGCTGTAGGGATATGTTTATGTTATCATTATTCTCATTTAAATATCCAAAATTAGGGGAAAGTGATTTTTTCAACGTAAAATTCCCGCTGTGAGGGTTTCATTTTGCATGAGAATTCGTAACATGCATTTACAGTTTGGTGGCCATTTTCCCGTGTCATGTTGCCTTGACACGGACTACTCGTTGTGTTTAAATACGCTACTTGTGTTTTAGGGTAGGAGGCTCGGGTTGTTTAGACTGTGGGTTGTGGTTTGTTTTAGAAAGTTGGATATGAAGTGTTTTTTTAAAGCAGGTTTTGAATATTTAGGTCCAAACAAGATGGCCACCGAGCTTTCCAATCAGTGTGTGTGTGCGTGCGCGTGCGTGCGTGCGCGTGCGTGCGTGCGTGTGTGTGCGTGCGTGATGTGGGAAAGGAATGGTTGGTGTTGTGCATTTGTGCACATTCAATTTGGTCGCCCACCCTTACAACTCCAGGTACTGATTTGTGTGTTTGCGTGTATGTGTATGAGTAAGGGAGAGAGTTGGTGTTGAGGAAGGCGTCATCTTCGATGCCTGGTTGCGAATAAATTCTTCTTAGAACATGCTGACTACTGACATGCTTCTGTTGAGAGCGCTCATATCTGACACACGTTGCCAAACCCATGAGACTACATGTTTTTTTTACCCAGTTACTTTACAGTCGAAGACGTAATATTGTCGTCTCTGTCATGCTTATGGCGATGGTAACAATATTACTTCCTTATAATGAAAGCTAAAGAGATGCACTGTTTCTCAAATTTATTTGATAAATTACTCTACATGTTTCGGACAAGTCCACTATCCATCATCAAGAGTATCTCAACACTGTATACACGTAATAGGTATTTGTCATGCTAGTTCTGTTGGCGTCTGCTAGCAGACTCCAACAGAACTAGCATGACAAATACCTATTACGTGTATACAGCGTTGAGATACTCTTGATGATGGATAGTGGACTTTTCCGAAACATGTAGAGTACTTTCTCAAATAAATTTGAGAAATAGTGCATCTCGTTGGCTTTAATTATAAGAACATATCACGATGTTTTATCCTCTGAATGTAAAATTTAACAATGTTACATTGACTCATGCGACCCTTGCACTTCTCCAACACCATCGTACTGTCAAGTATAAAAACAATTCATAAATTGCACCTGTAACCCCACTTGGTTTAATTCTCCACAGCATTTCAGTTCGTAATCGAACCATCGTCAAGGAGACCTGATCAGTAATAATTTGTTGATTACGTTATCAGTAGGCCTATGTGGAATAATGTGACAAAATCGTGTTGGGATTTCTATTTTACAAACTTGCAACTTGTATAAAATTACACGTACATAAATCAGTGACGTACTAACGATAGGAAATCATACATTTCCACTGTTTCACTTACGTAGGCTTATACATTATTTGGGATCCACCACTGATAACACTGTGTGGTGTTACAGGGTATTCCCTAGTAACCAGAAATCTGTGTCAGGTTGGAAGACCGCTTATACGGGTGTATCACAAACAGATGGACGGAGGGCTTTCGGACTATGCGTTAGCTTTTTGCGCTGTATGTAAAAACACTTTAATAGTTATGACCTGCCCTAGGAGAAAACCTACTTGACGTAGTTTGATTCGTCCCGTTTGATTATGCTTTATTTCTCGTTGCTGTTGGTAGCTGATACGAGTGAGTGTCTTATCATAAGATTACGAAATGGAAATGGTGGGAAGGGAGTTGTCATGGCCTAGTCTGAGTCCTTCAAGAATTCAAAACTACCACAAGAAACCACAGGTTAGCCGGATTTTGGTAGGAGATTCCAACGCGAGACATCTCAAATACGAAGCAGGAGTTCTAGTAACATTGTCGCGTTATTCCATTACCTTCAACACGTAGTAAGTGCAGAAAGCTGCCACCAAATTACAGAGAAAAGTTGCATCTGATACTTTCCCTTCCAGATTTGTATAATCTTAATCTGTATGACTGCTCTTATCAGCGAAATATACAAGAGCGTCAGAAGTGAACAAGCTTTTGCCACACTTGCCTAGAAATGTGACGCATCAATTTCGTAATTTGATCACATTACCGGCTACTTATTTGATCGATGTTTTATATCGCAGCGATTAGTTGATTAATGAAATTATTTGATTACATCTTTTAGGTAAGATCTCTTAATGTTACGAACTTAAACGACTCGAAAGTGCAGCTACGCTTTAGCCGAATATAAGCTATTTGCATCAAATTTATGTGAGCTGCGACCTATGCGGGCCTAGTCAAAATAATCTGAGGTAATGTGCATAACTTTTAATTCAACGGCGTATTGTTTTTAAATGATCTATGACCATGCATTCAGCTGATTTGATACAGAGATGAAACCAACAAATGTATACAAACATAGTTGAAGAATAAAAGGCCAACTTGATGTCACTTGCTATTTTATTTCACTTCTTATGCGCTCAACATGTTTCGGACATTAATATATCCATCATCAGGAGCTTGCGATTATTCTGTTGAGTTACTACATTGGTCGTATTGTTCTTGGTTCGATGTGTGATGGAGTTTCGGTGTGGATGGGTTGGAGTGATATCCGTGTTGCAGGCTGAAGCCTTCAACGCGGATACCACTCCAACCCAACCACACCGAAACTCCAACACACATCGAACCAAGAACAATACGACCAATGTGGTAACTCAACAGAATAATCGCAAGCTCCTGATGATGTACATATTAATGTCCAAAACATGTTGAGCACATAAGAAGTGAAATAAAATAGCGTCACATCAAGTTGGTCTTTTATTCTTCAACTATCACAATGATGCACGGTCCAATAAACATAATTATACAAACATGTAAGAGTATATCTTGTATTATAAACATAGTAATTATATGGAACAGCCCTTCTTCACTTGACTTTCGCAAAAAAATTTTATCCGTATTTTATATTTTAATATATATTTTAAACAACACGTTTTGAAACTTACAATTTTACATTTGCATTGGTTCTGGAAGTGTTTGCGATACACGCTTTGTAGACCCCTCCCTAAGGGTGGCCACAAGTGTGACCGGAACATGTACATGTAGGAGGAGTAAAGGTAAATCAGTCCCATTAGAGGCCCGAGGTGCCCAGAGGGTTCCAGGAAGTTAAGGTTCCCAGATTACGTGACAATGGCCCAGGATGGTGGTAGGGTTGTCAGCCTTACGCACCGGCCGCTTTTACCCCCAGGAAATATTCCTGGTACTCATTTTTGTTAGAGGCTGAGTCGACCCCAGGGCCATAGTGCGATCGGAAGGATTATGTCAATGAAAAATTCCAATGACACCATCTGGGATCGAACGAGCGACCTTCCGATTT
>Ga0123357_10012769_pt1 | contig 10847 bp, 5 predicted proteins | sample TergutEmb28metaG_FD_89873 | JGI IMG/M metagenome (GOLD analysis project Ga0123357, IMG submission 89873) | Embiratermes neotenicus P4 segment gut microbial communities from Petit-Saut dam, French Guiana - Emb289 P4 | ecosystem: Host-associated > Arthropoda: Insects > Digestive system > Gut ... | reverse complement strand
GAGTTGGATTTGTAACTTGAGCGGTTAGCTATACCTCGAGTTGGATTTGTAACTTGAGCGGTTAGCTATACCTCGAGTTGGATTTGTAACTTGAGCGGTTAGCTATACTTCGAGTTGGATTTGTAACTTGAGCGGTTAGCTATACCTCGAGTTGGATTTGTAACTTGAGCGGTTAGCTATACCTCGATTTGGATTTGTAACTTGAGCGGTTAGCTATACCTCGAGTTGGATTTGTAACTTGAGCGGTTAGCTATACCTGGAGTTGGATTTGTAACTTGAGCGGTTAACTATATCTCGAAACTTTCATGAGTTGTAATTAAAAACTCAGGAAAGCAGAATAGATTCACCATTATTTGTTTAATCGCTTTGTTCAAAATAATATTAGTTTTCAGTTGCACGCAAATTCCAACGCGTCTGATACTTCTACATTAACATTGATGTAATCGGCAAAATATAGTCGTTTGTCAATAAACTACATTAATCTTACCGAAGGAACGCTGTCGAGACATAAGTAAACTTAATCAACGAACCTATCAACTAACGACCTAACAAACCGAATGGAGCACAGTCCATGTTGAAAATATAATATTGCCACATCTAGTGAAAATTTTCTCGGCATTTTGTGGAAATGACAGTTTTATTCACACGTTAAAAGGAACAACATCTTGTTGCTATCCTGAGCTGGATGAATCCAACTCATGCCCTACCATTCTATTTATTTACGATCATTTTTAATCTTATCCTCACTTCTACGCCTAGATCTACCAAGAAGTCCTTTTCCTTTGTATTTTCCTAAAAATATTTTTACACTTTTCCCTGCCTCCCATCTGGACCACGTTTCCAGCCAGTCTTAGGATCCTTGGCTCTATGACCCGAATAATATTTGGGTGATCTGTACAAATCATCTGGAAGTAGGACTGCATACAATTACACTGCAGGGAGGTAACTTCTTCCGGAAGAGGCAAATGTGGTACTTCTGTCTGTGAATAATACTTAAATTAAGCACTAGAAAATGTATTTGGTTATGCTTTCTTTGGAAGATTTTCAGATGGTGTTTTGTATTTTAAAGTGCACACTTCCGAAAATTGGTGGTACATTCACATAACAAAAATGATACCCTTTCCATAAATTTACTGCCTTGAATTTGCTTGGCTTAATTTTATGATAACGGGGAATACACGTCGTCATTACACTATTAGTGGAAGGACCGGAAGGGAGAGGAGAATGTATAAAAGGAATAGGAGGAAATCGTACCAACCTCATTGATATTTGAAATGTATTGTCTCACGCACTGTCAGATTCATTGGTATATACATAATCATGTCTTGTTTTTATTGAAACATAAAGTCTAGAGTTGTGCAGTTGACGGAAAGTCGTACAAGAGTTCTGAAGTTTTCAGATTTAAAAAAAAAAATCTAACAAAATTACAACAAACTATCGACGAAATATCACTGTTCGGGGAGGGGGCCATTTATAAAACAGAGCCCCAGAATAATAAAATATACAGACAGTGTGTCATTATAAGTTAACAAAAACAAATATTAGAAGTTCAATAATAATAATAATAATAATGTATTGCCCACAACTTATATTGTTCAAAGTTATATGCTTTTTACAGATCATACTTTTATCTTCGTGTCTTTGTCAGGCCAGGATCAGCACGTTGGCAGAAACTTTAAACTATGACACTTCCCTTGCTGCTCATCTTAAAGGAGCAAAAGAAAAAAATTATCTAATAGCTACTGTCTGCGGGTGGTAATATGTATTGCAGACTTTTATGCATATAAGTTCATGATTTTCAGTCAGTAAAACTAATAGACACATTTTACTCTTTTATTTTATTATAAATATATTTTATGTACCTGTATGACCGCTGATGACTATTAGCTGAAGTATGTCGGATCCATAACAGATAAATATCTTTCAATAAATAATATGATTTCTTAGCTGCAAATTATACAGAACTGTGCTTCCAGCTGTCAAAATCATCTAGGCTTATGAGTGGTATATAACGTCAAACGTAAACCAGTTTTAGATTTAACGCTGCTCTTGTTACTTATGTCAACTTCCGGCATTAAATTCAGAAGAGTTTTTCACAAATTTTTGTAGTGATGTGAAGTGAATGGTGGCTGAGTGAGTTTAGTATGTGTTTGTGTTTGTGATATACAGCGTAATGTGTTTAGGCCTTAAACAAACACACACACACACTCTCTCTCTCTCTTTCTGATAAATTTTCATTATATTTTATCTTCATATATTTTATTTGTCCGATTCGCCTTAGCTACACACAATATACTTAACATGCACATAGTATATGAGTTAAAATCCGTTTATTTTCAGGAGTACCGAAATTCTGCCACTGTCTGGAGCAAATCCATAGCCTGGCGTTGTTTACAAACATACTTACTTGTTTAATGTTATTCGGAACAACAGTTTTCGATAGTGAAATCCATGGCGGCTTCGGGGTGAGAACTGAGAAAAGACGTGAAAATCATTGTTAGGGTTTGTCTCGTTTATGTCCATTCATGTTTTTCATGTATTCATTGTTGCTGAATTTTGTCCTTTCCAACTCCGAACAATAGACGTATAATAGTGATTCATTGAAGATAGCCTGTGTGAGGGCTCAGGTTTTAGCAATGTTTTCATTTTGATTAACTTGTTCATTGACTGGCACGTACTTGGCATGCACAAGGATCGGTACTTGTCTCCACTCCCATGTCCAGGTGACTCGTTTTTAGTACCGCGGCTTGTCGTTATTGTCATATTAATATCAGCTGTGATGTATGTCTAATGGTTATTGTGCCATCCTAGTGTTCAAGAGTCCCTCGTTTGATCCCCATCGTGGTAATCATTTAAAAAAAAAACTGTCTTACTGGCCCTTATCAGCACGGTGGAACCTTTATAGTTCCTAAGGATACAGGAAATTCTTGATTAGCTGAAGTGCCATTAGATTTGAAGACATGTAGTTAGTTAGTTAATTAGGAAGTCAGTTACTCTTTCAGTAAATGAATTTAGTGGAACCCAGCCTGCAGAATACGGCGTATGTCGGTATGTTTATTTCGACAAGCGACATATTAAAATGAGCGTCTGTTATATTTAGAATAAGAGACAGTACCTTTGAATGCATTGCGTTATATTATGTTTTTTAGACTGTTTGTTGGGACTATATTGCAGATTTAACAACTAATATTCCGCAGGCTTCTGTTGTTTAAGTTTTTCACCGAAATTGTATTTACAGTACAAAACTATACTTTGGGTAAGTTGTCGGGTTTCCTCGGCGGTTGTTGATGAGTTGCTAATCTGCTTCTGTGTATTTTGTATTCTTTCACATCCTTAGTTACATTTTTGTTGGCATTTGTAGTCCGATGTGTCGCAAATGGTGCTTTAATAATGTATGAAACAGCACAGTACTATACTTCGTAACCGGTTTTATGTGCTTTAGGTGCCGTAGGACCTGGACATGCTTCAATGGATATTTGGAAGCAATATGTGAAGAGCTCACAGCAATGTTCGCTTGCGTATTAATCTTTTCCCTTCCCTTCCAACACATACTCCTATCCACGACCCATTAATCATATCAAGAAGAATTGCGACAAGAAAGGACGCAACCACGCCGGTAAAGAAACAACAAGCCTTGTTTTTATTCTCTTTATTTTTTCAGTTTTTCTTATTTTACCGCTTTCTCACTCTTTCTTACATTTTCTGCCCTTGTCTTTAACTGCAGCTTCAAACCAAGTAATATATTACATATCATACTTTTTTAAAGGCTCCACCCATCATGAGGCTAGGCTCTACCTTTTTCTGGCTGCGCGCAATGAAAGATATATATTCGGTACATTATACTGTGACATACATTACTCTAAGGAAACCTTGTGTTTGATCATTTCAAACGCTCTTTCTTTTATGGATCGTTACAAAGTAACCGACATGTTTTATAGGCGTAACCACTTTGTTTGTTAAAGTGTTAATATGATTAACATATCCTGTTTAACTTCAGTGTTAAAGCCGTAGAAGCTACACGGTGCGACTGGAATTTACTTATATGGTTCAAATACCACTGAATATTTTTGAATTTTATGTAACAAATAAAATTCTTCAGAAATCTGAGGCTTCAGTAGACCTAAATTTCAATATTGCTTGGTAACTTTTCACACGAAAGAACAGACGTACCAAACTGTATAAAATAAATATCGAAAAATACACTCACATGTTACTAAGTCACCACTTTATTAATCCTATACGTCATTCCTACATGCATCAACCATTAAAGGGTCATATTCAAGGAGTGTGTTTGATGTATTTTAGCACCAAGTTCAACAAAATGAGTCATTTTGTTGAACTTGATGCTATTTTATTGGAATGCATCGCGTATAAACATTTGCACTTGTAGGTCGTGTTTGTGACTATTGCACATCCGCATTGTCGGTTCACAGAAACGAGTGCGCATTGCTTTTCCTTGTTACGGTATCCATGGAAGGCAGGAGAAAAGTTGCGAAGAAATCTGTTGGAGATTTGTATGTATTGAGAAATAAAGCAAGGTTAGCACAGTCAATATAGGATGAAGAAATCTACGAGATGCAACAGTATGCAGATAGTTATTTACTGCTAAATTACTTAACATGTTTCGGGCGTCCATCGCGCCCATCTTCAGGAGTACATGAAACTGTAGTTGCAGCCTCTAGTAGAGATCAAATTATCTGGGAAGCTAGCTTCCTCAAACGTGACCAAATAAGGACTTATTTGGTCACGTTTGAGGAAGCTTGTTCCCCAGATAGTATGATCTGTACCAGAGGCTGCAACTACAGTTTTATGTAATCCTGATGATGGGCGCGATGGACGCCCGAAACATGTAGAGTGATTTAAGAGTAAATTAATATCTGCATTCTGTTGCATCTCGTTGGATTTCTTCAACCTAGAATTACGATGTACGGATCCACGAATATAAAACAGTCAGTAGTTACTGCAGTGCAGTCTGGACAAGCGATGAATGTGATCTATTCTCTTTGGGGGGAGGAGGGGATTTTGTTTTCTGAAACGCCCAGACTTGCTTGAGGTTAAACACAAGTTCCTATGAAATGCGTACCGAGGGTACAGATTCCGTGACGTAAAGGCGACCGCACACTTCCTTGTTCTGCAGAGTTTAAAGATGCGTGTACCCATACGTCCGCTTCCCCATATACGTTCATGTCATTCACGGATTGCTTTAGTTAATTTTAACTGTAGATAAATGCAGGCGGGAATCCTTTCAATTACGCTTACAGACATTGTGAAGGTCACGTGCAGAGATACTCAATGTCACTTAGGCCTATTCTTTAAATATATCAGGTGTACTCATCAGCATACTGCAAACCAGTAGTCCTGAAAGCACAAAATATTCTTCGTGGTGGAATGCTATAGACTGTATTATGCGTAACTGTCTTACCAACAAACCAAGCAGGTAGAAGCGGAACGGAATTTTGTTCAGAAGGTGATAGTCGTGTAGGTGGTAATAAAATTCCCCAAGTTCGTTGGACGCTGCGTTTAGCCGAACGAAGCCAGTCCAAACCCTGAATTCCAGGCGAGACTTTTGAAACCTTCAGTTCATATTTTAAGATTATAATTAAATATTTAACCGATATATTATCCAAACCATTAAGTGTGAAAGAAGTTTAATTATTAATGTTATGTACGTTAGACATGAGTTGGCTGCGTGGAGGTGATATTAATGCTCACGTAAGGCAATAGCACGATGGAACAATATTTAGATTAATATGGGTACTAAGTTAACTGTAGTTTAAGGCAGTCCATGTACACGCGCGCACACACCTATATAGCGCGTTATATCGAGTTCGTGTCGGTACATACATTGAGAGCAGGAGGGGAAGTGTGCGACACAGCACACGTAGGGCCAGACTGCATATATACGTACCATCTGAGTAATATGGAAAATTTACAGGCACCGGTGGTGCAACTGTTCTGAAGTGACGTTGAATTTAATTGTAGCGGCCGACCTTTGCAGATGACCTGCTGCACTAATACTCTTTCTGTTTTTATTAGGATTTATATGTAAAATAATTTTGTCATAATAATAGCTGTCCGTGTTTGGTGAATGTAACATGGGGATTAATATAGCGTTTCATTATTCCACGAGACTCAGAAATTTGTATCAGCTGCTTGGACCGAAAACTAGTTTGTGTGTGTCTTGTCGAAAATCGAGTGGCTTTAAGCGATGACTGTCTTGAACTTGCTCTGTATACCTGCACTTTAAAATATCCCACTTTATGTTTCCAATTACCGTATATTCTCGAATCTAATCCGCACCAGAATCTAATCCGCACTAGTTTTTGCCGATTTCTTAAACAAAAAAAAAAAAGTTATTTCGTGGTTCTAATCCGCACCATTGGGAGGAGACGATGATGAAGATAAAGATGATAGTGACTGGGTGACGGATAACGATTCAGGTTTGAGTGATGAAGGCGAGTCTGATGAATAATAAATTATAAATATTATATAATATATTACACTCGTATAATATTATAAATAATAAATAAAATAATAAATTATTTTATTGTATTGTTCTTACGGCACGTACAGCGCTCTATCATTTTTCCAAAATCCAGCTCACGACCGTGAATCTAATCCGCATCTGAATTTTTAGCCCTCTGAAACTGTAAAAAGGGTGCGGTTTAGATTCGGGAATATACGGTATATTTTGCTATGGAAGTGCTGAATGGAAATTTTGGATAAATTGTAGAAGTAATCATATTGAAAGCGCATTTTTTAATGTATAAAATTAACTGGACTGTGTAAACTTGTTGCTGTTAGAAAACTGTAACACAGTGGGCTTGTCGGTCACCGTACTTCATCATTCAGAATTCAAACATGCACCGGCGGACTCCATTCGCCTTGCTTGTTACTGTTGAAGGGGTTAGTTTTAGTTGTGTTGTTAGCGGAGATAATGGTCACATATTGGTCACATTATGTATACATAGAAAAATGCGAATAACATGCAGATTGCAGTTGCCTGTAGCTGTATCCAGGCACGGAATTAAAACCACGATTATCTTATAATTGTTAAATCTGGGAATATATGATTTTTTAACTCAGGTGCTGGATGTACACTGTTTAAACGCACAGAAAGCACGCGAAATGTAAACAACTACTGCACCTAAATTAAACACGCTTTTGTTACTGACGTTATTTAATCATCATACAAATGCAAAAGGTTGATGTGGGCCAGACAAGTAACAGGTTTGCAGGGGTTATGAAATTCATACGAAATTATTTCATTTAGTAAACCTGAGGACACGTCTGGGAGATCTGCAATAGATACGGATGTTAGTAAATAACAATAAAATGTAATAATAAAATTTATCGTTGAGAAATGCAATGTCAGAGGAAAAAAACTGAATTCACAAAACGAATCGATTGATAACTTGTTTGTGACGCCTGTAGGATAACTTACGTGTTTCGGGGAATTTTAAATTAACTAATACAGTTTTCTCGATAAAGACGCCGTACCGTAAAGATACAATAACAAGTGAGCTTCAGTTTAATAATACCAAAATTTAATTGAAATTGTCTCTGTGCGTACTATGAAGGGGGCGTGGAGTTATTATTCCACGCATTCTGAACCCCGACATTAAATGAAACTGAGTAGTGGGATTCATGCCCGAGAAAAGTGATTATAAAGATGATGATGATGATGATAAGAAGTGTGATAAATAATATAAATATAGTGCGTAAGTAGCTATTTACTAGAGGGAAATGCTTTTAGGTAGGCCTACCTCTACGCACCACGTACCATGCTTTTAGTATATGTGAGTGAGTAAGTTTAGACTTGGAAAAAAGGTGGTCTTCTAGAATACAGCCAGGCGATGGTCCAGAATGGGGGAAATGGTCCCTGCTAAGAACTCAACACTCTTAGTATATATATGCTTTCCTTTCTTCGCCTTTCTTATTCTTATACAGTTCCTTGGCATTCGTCTTCTCTTTTCTCTGGCTCTCTTCTTTACTTTATATTTATTTTCTTTTCGCAAGAATACCGTCCAGACCAGTGACTCCAACACAGATTCTTACTAGTTAGCACAAAAATATTGAACTCTTCTTCACTCTAAAACCAACGAGTGTCATTATGAAGGGAACGTGACAATTAGAACAATTCTGTTCTTTGTTATAAGTGTGCTATTTAACGACCTGGTCAGATGATGACATTATGTAGTGTCGATGACAGATGAACGAACGACCATGGAACACTATTAGATTTACAGAGACAGGGTAAACTACTCGTACTTCGAGAAAAACCTGCCCTTTTTGCCAATTTTTTTTCCCGCAACAAATCCCACATAGACTGGTCTGGAAGTGGGCCCGGGCTTTCGCAGCGAGAACCAGGTTTCACCTAGACGTTTCACACGGCATTAGGCCTCACACCTGCAAGCTGCAAAAGAAATTGTAGTTTCATGAATTTTGCTTACGCTTTTCACTGGTTTATGAACACATTTCCAACTACAAAAGCGTTTTAACTATAAATGTTTTTCTAGGATATTGTAATACGTAATACTCAAAGTCATATTCTTGTAGTGTACGGTTATTTTAGGGAAAAGACGGGTTTTACAACTTACGCGTTCTAATTAATATATTCTGGACAAATGTAATGGAAAAGCGATAAACATTAGTCTGAGATTTCAACCGTACCTTTTGACAACTCCCATTTAGGCCTGTGATTTCTTCGGACACCCCTTCCTTTGGGTCCACTCCTTACACATTACGTCTCTCAATAAGCAATGGTATCGAATTGTGTTTTCTCTGAAATGCACACAGCAATCAGTCTGCTTGGTCCCTATGATCTGTAATGTGCTGTAAATGGACTATTAGAAAGGAGTATGATTAGGTGTGTTGTGATGAATCTCTTTGTATGTCTGCTCAGTATATTTCATTCTTAGTCGCCTATTCTTTTTATCAGCAATTTAGACATTAATGACATTCCTTCGTGCTTCATTTTGCTTTTTAGAATAGAAAACATGTTAAAATTTGTGTGTGTGTATATATATATATATACATATATACATACGCACACACAAATTTTAACATGAATATATATATATATATGTGTGTGTGTGTGTGTGTGTGTGTTCACATTATAGTGTAATGATTAGTGATTTTGACATCACTACAGACAAATTTGTTTATTCTCGCTATACAGTTTTAGGTATTTATGCCCTATATATTGTGTAAAATTACTTCTTACAGATTTTACAGCGTGTCTGGTGAAATGAGTTTACAACTACGAACAATTCAGAAATACGCTTTACGGGGATACGCAGCCTTTACAGATCTCATGTGACTTTTCCTCATTCATTTTGCGGAATGTGACAAACTTGTTGTATTGAGCAGTAAGTTACTAATCAGGCTGTTAATGTATAAAATACCCAGTCTATCGAAGTATTGACATTCCATTCCGTATGCAAAACATCAGAACGGCTCTCTAGATCATTACCGAGAGCATCGCACAGAAGAACAACTTTGCTTTTTACGGAAGTGACAATTTCGATGGCAATCACCTTTTGTAATTTTAGCCGTCTGAAGATTTTGATATGATTTCTGCGCCTTAACATCTTCATTTCTTAAAACCCTCGCGATTTTTCATGACATATGTCTCTAGGTAGTGACTGACATACAAGAAGTAAGACTGGTCGAAGTACTCCACTCGATTAGGTTGTTCATGAAGTCAGAGACGATTAATGTACACTGCAGTGCTACAGTCAGCAGTACTTCGGGCTTAATAAAGACCTGAAGAGCAACGTTCCTGGCTGAAGCCTTTAATGGGTGTCTTCAGACACTTTGAGACAGCGGTAAAGTAGCTTCAAATACTCTATTATCAATTGCAACCACGTGACTTCCCACTTGACCAATTACTCAAATGCACGTGTCAATCCAATATGCAAATTTCGCTGCGCAGCGTAAGTTAGACGACTTAGACGTAACTGGGGAATAGAAAGTGCCTCCGTCTACGAGATATGCTTTACTGCCTTGTGCTTTTTTAATCTCTTAACCCAAAACTTTGATCCTGCAAAAAATTAGTTTTCACTTGACATATAAATTCCGCCGTGTGTTATGAATATCGTGAACGATAGTTGTAAAGACCTTACAGTAAGACTCTCCAAGTGAATCTGAAATTTAAATTGGTTTACAAAATTTAATTAAATCAGTAGGCGTGGTATAGTGTCATTTGTTAATGTGATGCATCGCCTCCCACTATTAGTTCAATTAGCCACTCTTGTGTTTTCGCTTCTTATTTTTTCTTCCGTTCTCTGCACTTCTTCTTTTTTTGCGGTTGCCTGTTTCACTTCCAATCTGACGTTGCGTCTGTTCCTGTCATTACTGTCCTCGTAAGTTTACAGCGATATTTACGTAAACGGAACGTAATTTCTTGCACCTAACGACACTGATTAAAAAACGGAAATTGCAGGACATTCACGTGCGAAAATTAATGTTGAGATTAAGACGGAATACACTAATACTCCATTGAGTCATCTGAGGGTAGTTAAGCTCTGGTAGTCTTTGTCTTTTATTCATCGACTGTCTAGGTAAATTAATGAACCGTTTTATGCCTAGTGGCTATTGTATGTACTGCCACGTGTAACATTACGTGCTTTGAATATTTCTGACATGATGTGTTGTGTGGTGAATGTGATTCTGTGTATTTCTGTATAGAACATTCACTGATGGGACTTTCTAATGAAAACGTACTCTTTTCTCTGTGAGAACTGAATTGGCGAGGGGGGGGGGGGGGGGGGGGCCCGCTTTTTTTTCAGACTCGCTTTCTTTTTTTCCTGCCGGCCCCCCGTTTTTTTTTTTTTTTTCCCGCT
>Ga0123357_10012768_pt1 | contig 10848 bp, 9 predicted proteins | sample TergutEmb28metaG_FD_89873 | JGI IMG/M metagenome (GOLD analysis project Ga0123357, IMG submission 89873) | Embiratermes neotenicus P4 segment gut microbial communities from Petit-Saut dam, French Guiana - Emb289 P4 | ecosystem: Host-associated > Arthropoda: Insects > Digestive system > Gut ... | reverse complement strand
TTTTTTTTTAATTTTGTTTTTTTTTTTTTTTTTTTTTTTCCCCCCTCGGGGTAAAACAGGGGGGGGGCGAAAAAAAACCCCCCCCCCCCCCCCAACACACATACACACACACACACACACACACATTGCATAAGTGGTAGTGAAAAGGAGATAGGAAAAGTGGCAGGGAATACTGGATGGGATATTAAGTGACAACTTATATAGGTGTGTCACAAGTTGGCTAGGTACAGTAAAATACACATTAGTTATAACATTCTAATATCTGGAAAATTATGATGTATGGCAACTCTTGGTTCTGGTGATGTTGTAGATATAGCAACTTTTACTGTAAACATGGTTCACATAAACAAGTGCACTTTCTTGCATGAAACCGTCTTGGTGAATTTTGGCATCAGGTCAGGTGAGAACATTAGTGAATGGAGATCAAGGGACAGAGATGGCAGTGGTGGTGGTAAGCCGTGGCAAAATAAAGACGCTGCCAGTTGGAAGGAAGAGAATGGAGAGAGGAGTGCCAAGGGAAAGTGGGGCGGTCTCGGTGATGGAGGAAGGAGCAGAAGTGGGAAGTGGAATTCACAAGGGGACAATGAATGGCGAGGGAAATCCTGCTCCTTTGGCAGTGAATCAGGTATTTCAGTTTGATAATTTGTATTATGTACACGTATCAATGCAGCAGTTAAGGAAGAGTAGTGTGTCTGATGTTTTCACAATGAAAAGTTGCAAAAGAAAGCTCTATGTGCATGTAACAACTCAATTGTTGAATGGATTTTGATTATATTGGGATGTTTTACTATAATTTTTTTACATTTTCCAGTACTGGTTAAAATCAAGTGTGTAGACTTATGTGTATTTTTGTGTGTATTGTCAGTGTGACTAACTAAATATGTGCGGGAGTAAAATGTTCCCTACAGAAGTTACAGAGAAGAATGACAATGTCATATCTAATACCCTTTCTCCTGAAGTATTACTGTTTTAGAGTTAAACACAAAGGATTGTAATTCTATCTGCAACAAAGGGTCTTAAAATTGCTCTTCACCAGTTCATTTCATGCCACACTCTAATGATTCTATTCTAATTCTAGACTGTTGCATGGGCCAGTGTCAAAGAATATGTCATTATAAATAATATAATGTGTTTTTCGTCACATGCTATAAAAACTCAAAAAGATTTTGCTGCTCTTGGATGTTAATGTGCAGCATATGTCAGTAAATTGGTATCAGTACAGTGAGTTTTAATTTCAATAACTTTTATATATGAGGCAGAGTCAACTGAAAACCTTAAAAATTAACACACAATTATATTACAATATTTAAGGTTTTCATTTGACTCACCCTCGTGTTTCTATTTTGTTATTAAAAGTATGAAATGATCTTAATGGTGTGTTTAATTTCCAACAGAATGTTTCATTGTTTATTGCTAAAAATGATATGCATTTTGCCTTAAATTTCAAAATTATGTATTTGGCCCATTTATTATTTTAGTTTCAGTCTCATCATCTAGGAGGAATAACAGAGGAAACTTGCCAGAATTATTATTATGCCATACATGCATTTCATTACTTGTTTGAGTCATATACAGCAGTGTGTTTACCTGTCTCGTTGAAATCATTGAAATCCTAAGAAAAAAATTAATTTTGTTGTACTGTTCACTCTTTCTGGGAATTTTCTACATGTGTTTGTTCCACAGTTTTTCCTCCTATCACACAGTAAATTTAGCGTCCATAATACTGTCTAAATACTTCTCTTACTTTATGACACTTAGCATTGTGCATTTCTTACAATTAGAGTACATTGCATATTGCCTTTCAATTTGACTTACACCAAATATTCTGTTGGCTTTGCTGTATTCCAGTACTTGTGTTTTTGCTAGTGTTATGCTAACAGTGTGCAGGTGGTAACCTCTCATTGCATGTTAAATTTACACTTTGATTCAGATCAGTTTATGATGCTCATAATTATCATCTTCATAAGTTAACCCTCCAGTGTGTCTCTTAGATCACCAGTATGTGTTGCACCTAATATATGAAAGACAACTTGTTTAGGCATTCTCATTTTACGTATACTTTGCAAATATTGTAGCTCTTGGGCTTCATTGTGTTCCTTTATGTTATCTGCTGCTGTGTATATTTCTAGTTATATTCATATTCTGCCAGTTTTGTGCCTTAATTGACTGATCTTAATTATTTCATCTTGGCACGTTGATTGTTTGTCGTGTCATTCTTCTTCATTACCCTCTGCTGTTGTGTTGTGAAATTTTGGTTGCTTTTCTTTTCCAGTTTTCCATTGCGAATTTCTATTTTAGCCCCATTATTCCCACAACTTATCGTACCTTATACTCTCTACCTTACTGTACATTTAGTTTACATAGGACACATCTGTTATTGAGAGTTGTATAGTGTTGTATTATTTTGAAGGCAGAAGTGGTGGAGATACAAAGAAGAAGACATTCTATCGAGATGAAGAAGGTGGTAGCCGGTATGGAGGTGGTCGGAACACAGACGAAGGTGGAGGACACCGTAGGAAATGGAACAGTCGTGAAGATAATGGTGAAAGAACAAACAGATTGCGGGGTGATAATGATAATTTTGAGAGGCGAGGTGGCATGGGTGACAGTTCTACCAAATGGAGAGGCAACAGAGCAGGCAATGACATCACAGAGTCAAAAGGGAGCCATAAGCCATGGGGTATGGTGACACTGGTTTGTTATTCATAGTAGTGCCAGGCATCTTGACCATTTCCCTTTATTGTGACCATAGAGTCTTGAAACCACATGTATATAGAATAATTATGTTAAATTTTTTGTCCTAAAGTTAAATTTTTGCTGTCAAAAAGGAAAATAATATGCCCTTCAATCTGCTGAACACATTACACAATAAGTGTCTCATTTGAAACATTATTGCAGTATTTAACAGCCCGTGAAGAAGTTGAACATGAAATGTTTCATGTCTTATTAGAATGCAAGGCAGAAACAGTGTGCACCATTTTGTACATCATATTTGCATTCAGTTCTTGACTGGTTAGTGCAAAAAGGGACTATAGTGAAAGATATTTTATGTCTTGCCTTAATTTTTTTCCCGCAGCGAGTATAAGATTATTTCTTAATGGTATGGATATATTTAATTTTTATTAGCTATATTTTATTTTTTTGTCCATATAATACCCTGCATGTTGGCTTGCTTTTCCAGCTGTATGGTATCTTATTGACCAAGCAGAATAAACCACAGTTCATATGTACGTTTTAACCCTTATCCTGCTAACGTGTAGAATAGGGTGAGCTAATAACAATGCCAGCAGATGGCAGATGGGATTTAACTCGGCATTTAAAGGGTTAAAGGTTCAGGCATGAAACATAGTTACAACAGTTTCATTCCTTCTAAGTGCATGATGTAAGGATGGCTGCCAAGGAAAAACTTGCAGAGCAAGACATAGCAGAAAAACTTGGTTCCTAGAGTGACAGCAAGAACATTTTGTTGATACCGACTACACACAGTATATGGACAGCATATAATCTTGGTCCTCTGCACTTGTAATCCTCGCATTTACAAAGGTCCTTGTGGGTTACAACAATATAAGGCACTCCATCTTACAAACAGCTCTAACCCACTCAACATTATTGTGTATTTGTTCTCTCAAGTAATGCTGCTGTTGGTAGAGAAGCAACTTGTACTTGCACACATTGGATAAAGGACAGTCCCCATTGCATGACGTGACTGTACCAGAATTGTATGAGTACCTTTTCCCATAAACTGCTGTGAAGCTGGGGCATTTGACCATTTTAGACCAAAATACTAAATAAATCTCTAGTATAAATCTAGAAATGTTAAGTCATGACATACCAGGTCTGGGTATTCCTTTGAGTGATTAAGAAATACATATAACAGAAAATGTTATTACCTTTGAGTTGTTAAAGGTTAAAAATGTGCTACAGAACAGGATGCACATCAAAGCAACAGCTGTTTTACAAGGAAGTTAAATTTTATGGAGTCTGATAAAGGAAGATATTTTTGTGTAATTAGATTTATGCAGTGATGAACATTCACTTTGCATAGAATTGTATGCTGAAGGTTTTGTTGTGTTTCATGTTTGTAATTAAAAATTGTGTTTTGTACAGGTAATCATGAACATACCCAGAAAGAGTATGGTATCCAGAACAACCAGAGTGAGGTAAGATACTGTAGACTTTATTGGTGACGTCTAAAGATCTAAAGACCTAATTTTTGGGGATGAATGAAAAGTTTAGCATCACAAATTTCAAAGCCTGGTACCCTGTCCTGAAACAGTTTAGTTCACATTCCCACAGCTTCTTGTTGTGAGGTCTGTTTTCATATTTTCCTTCTATTGCCTATCCAAGTGTCAAGTCTCTAGGAAGTTGTCCCATTGAAGTTCTTTATACACATCTTGTTTGCTCTACCTGAATTAGATATACAGCCCTTAGTAAACCTCACATTTGATATTCTAACAATAGTGGAGAAGATACAAAGCATAGCATTGTTTAGTTTACTCTTTTGAGTTTCTTCCCCTCCCATTTTCTTCTTCATCTTTAAATTCATGTAGATTTCATATGTGCTTTCAAGTAGAACAGTCCTTTGCCAACCGTGGGGTTACATCCTAATAATTGATGCAGTTGGCAAGACCAAAAAGGGACTTAGGGCATTTCAACCGCTATTAACACTCATTGAAGCCTAAGTTGCCACTTGTATTTTCTTTCATTAAACACAGACATAAAGTCCCAAAAAGAAGCATTGCATTACTAATGTGGATGCTAGAAAGCTGTTTCCTAATGCCATTGCAGTTCTGCCCTCAGTAAATGGCTTTCTGTTGGTGTTGAAACCACATTTTTTCTGTGTGTGTGTGCGTGCGTGCAAGTTACAAGTCACTGATATTTGAGACCAGAAACTGGACAGAAATATGAAACTGCAGGTGCATGAAGAAGTCTCCTTTCTTAGTGCAGGATTGATTTTCTTGAAATTTTGTTCCTCCAACCAGGAGATGCATGTAGCGTTTGATGTTGATGCACATCTAAACACATGCTTGCTGTCTTATTAAGAAGAGCAGTTCACAACTGCACAGTGTGACTTGTGAAGTGACTGTGTTATGCATGTATTATAGTGTTTTAAAAAGCTTAACACTCATATTCATATAGTTATCCCTATCTTCAAAGCAGCATTAAAGTTGAGCAACATTGTGGCATCAACCACAAAAGTAACAGAATAAAAAATGTCATCAGTGATTGATTGTATATGACAGTATAGAATGAACTGTAAGGAATGTTTTGAAAGATGAGCTGTATGAGATATTCACAGTTATAAAATATGAACTGAAAGAAAGAAGAAGCTTACGAAGGCCCTTAAGAATTACATAAAAGTTGTGCTGTATAACTGTCTTAATAATAAAACTGTTCTATAGCAGGACAGATAAGAGTTTTCAAAAGTAAATGACATTACATTTTTTTAATCATACTTTAATTTAATCCCTATTTTTCTTTCCAAATGTTGAAGTTTTAAAACGCGTTAATGTGTACCAATATAACTTTTTTTTTATTTCTTCCTACCCTCCTCTGTTATTGTTCATAGCATACCTGTTCATTAGCCAGTATATGTCAGCCAGTAAAGTAACTGCCTTTGTGCTGGATGTGTGAGGTTTATTTGGCAGTAGGGGCAGGATTCTTCTGTTCTCCAACACTGTCCAGACCAGACATGCTGAGAATGAAATGTATGGAGCTCTTATCTCTCGTGTGGTGGTAACTTCTTATGTATGTTCATTATTGTGCCTTATTTGTTTACATTCAGAGTGTGCAGGCAGCCAGTCAGGATTGGGATGTTGATGATACTGAATTAGCAGTTCCTGTTTCTATTCCTGAGGCACCAGTTCAAATTGGAGACCTGAAGCCAGCAGAGGTGGTGTTCTTGACAAGCCCAGAGGAATTTTGTATTCAGGTAAGAATGGCTTTAGTTAAGTATGTTGTGTGATGGGTCAGTTTCTGGACTGACAGCAACTTGGCACAACTCTGGTTGGGACAAACTATTCTGCTGGGAAGACATAGAGCAGGATCTGCTGAGTAACTTAAGACTTATAATTTGCATTACTTGTGACATGTGTGTGTGTGTATGTTGTGCCCTTGGGAATGTGCATTTTAGCAGAGAATGGCACTTCTTGAAGAATGGTGCACATGCATCATGTTCTGCTGCAGAGTAGGAAGAACTGCTACATGGACATGAAAGGTACTAAAAACTTGGCTTTGGAGAGGAAACAAGGAGTAGAGCTGAAAAGGTAAAAATTCAGTGCAAGTGAAGGAACTTGTTCATGAAGGTACACATGTCACTGACTCTGAGTTAGCTTGTACAGTGGCGGAGTCTCCCAAAAAGTGTCGCAGCAGTGATTGGTTTGTTCAGCTCAACACGGCAGTAGTTTGCTCATTTTCCTAAGGCTGTATCTTTGTATTTCACATTTGTTATCAATCATTAATTAGGTTTGGTAAATTGTGATGTGAGAGAGATGCATATAACATTAATTGGCCACGTTGATTTCTAGCAGTATTGAACAAAAACAAAGTCTACTGCACGTGAGATTGTAAGTCATCTTAATAAACTGAAAATAACTGTTTGACTTGGATGATAAGTACTGCTCTGGATGTTGGATACCCTGAGATATCTTGTGCTTTTCATAAAAAAGGTTAAATATTAAACCTGAGTTTACTGATTGTGTGTTTTGTTGCTTCTTTTGTTTGATTATTTGTGTTTGTTTATTTATTTAACAAGACATTGTCAGTGTAAATTGACTGGCAGATTATGATAAATGAATTAGGATGTATTTGAGAAGAAGTGATTGTTAATTACTCTGGTATTATTCCAGAATTTGCATGACAGGACTGAGTAAATCCACAAAATAATGTGGATAGAGCAGCTGGTCTGCTGGATTCTTAATTTTGTGTAGTGTTACTTCTGGTCTTTTTATATTGGGTGTTTTTTTTTTTTCATCAGGTTACCTCTGAAAGTTCCAAGTTGACTTCTATGATGGAAGGCATTGCTTCATTTTATGGTAGTGGTGGTGGCCACTCTTTGCCCATTGCAAATTTGAAAACTGGCACTGCTTGTGTGGCTCGCTACTCTGAGGATGGCAATATGTACCGCGGCATTATAGAAAGTGTGAATAGTGCATCTGCTGTTGTTCTGTTTTGTGATTATGGTAACAAAGAGGATGTGCCTTTGGATGAGATAAAGGAGATTCACTCTGAATTCATGAGCCTCCCCATTCAGGGACTAATATGCAGGTTACTAGCTGCTAAACCCCAACATGGTGGTTCTTGGTTGGAGGAAGAAATCATTAAATTCACCAATCTTACAGAAGGGAAGGAACTGGAGGCAAATATTATCAACAAATCAAACATGGTATACGAAATAGTGTTGAAGGACCCTGAAAGTGGAATTAACATCAATGAGCAGTTTAGTGCAAGAACAGAAGAATTACATGCTGCAGTATTGAAAGCTCAGGTGGGTCAGAGCTGTGAATTGGTTTTGCCAGATCAGAAATATTGTGTTCAGATGGTGGCACCAGCAACAGTAGAGAAGGTCCATGTGATATGGTTTATTAATCCAGAACAGCTTTACTGTCAGATGCAGACTTCACAGTTGGCAATAAATGATATGATGAATGCAATTCAGGTTGCATATCGCAGCAAACCTCCGCTTGCGTCTTCTGTCCAAGTTGGTTGTCCTGTGATTGCAAAGTTTTTGTCAGATGGGGTCCTGTATCGTGCAGAAGTAAAGGAAATCCCGGACACTACATCGCTTGTTGTGCAGTTCGTTGATTATGGTAACTCTGATATTGTAATGAGAAGCAATGTGTGGGAAATGGAGGCAAGGTTCATGGCCTTACCAAAGCAAGCACTGCCATGTTGCTTGAGGGGGGTGAAGGCTGTGGGTTCACAGTGGTCTGGAGGAGATGAGGGAGTTGATAAATATTTCAAAGTAGAAACATTCTCTTGCACATTCCATGATTATGAAAAAGGTAAATACAATGTGTCCCTGATGTCAGAAGGAGGGAAGAGCATTGCTGACCAACTTCTGGAAGACGGACTTGCCGTGGCTCCAGTAGTACATTCCGAAACCATGAAGACTGCAGATAATGGTGAGTACTTGCTTGCCACCATTTTCTTGTAGCCTGTTTTTCTTGTAAGTCAAGGCAGCTCAAACTGTTGGCTGGCTACCCATTGTTAATTCTTGGCACTATAGGGATTTTTTTCTTCACCACTGTGTCTATACTGGCTATGTGACTCACTCACCCTTTTATTCCATTCAAACCAGCACCTTGTTTCCCATTTGTAAGGCATGAACTGAAACTTCCAGTTTGATAAGTTTCTGAGGTATGCTGCTTTGACACCAGAGCTGGGCATTTAAATTTTAGTGCAACCTTTATGTAAAATGTGAATATTTTATGAACCAAAAAGTGAAACATTATGAAAGGAAAAAATGGAGATTTTGCAGCATGGCTCAAAAAATTCAGTAAACATTTTTGTTGACTGTATATATGGAATAGTCATTGGATGGTAGCAGTACTAGCATACTATAAAGGATGGGTAGTGGCTGAAGGTTAAAAATAAAGAACAGCTGTACTTTTTTATGTTATGAAAGCCAGGTTTATGGTATCAGTGTGTGTGTTGTCTTCTTCCCTCCTGAATTTGGGTCACATGATCAATTTTTGCTAATCTTGGTGGAGACGTTGTATCAGACACTGTCACCTGTGTACTTCACAGTGTCCTACCATCAGTAGTACCAACATAGTATCTGAGTGAACTTATGAGCTGTACATGATAATCTTGACATTTAGTGTGAAAATGGATGTACAGCTTTTGTTGCAGTCTTGGTGTTGTAACTGTTGGAGCTATACAAAATTTTGTATTTCGGTTGATTATAGACAAACCTACAAAGTCTGCTTGACCTAATTCTTCTATGCTGAAGTTACCAATATGGTTATAGTACAAATTATTGTGGTTGCCTCAAGTAAATGCAACATGTAGTTGTACTGTGGAATATTATGCTCAGAAATTGATCTATACTCATTATAATTGGTAACTGAGAGTTCATTCATACCTCACCATATACACCATGTAGACTGAATCATTTGAAGGAAAGCAGATGTGGTAATATCCTCCCAGAACTTCCTTTTATTGGGTGACATTGACTTATTTCAGGGGCCATTTTAACTACTGGCTTGGGATACCATTGCCACATGTTTGACTCTGTCTGTGTCTGTGATAGATGAAATGTGATATTTACAAATTGCAAATGTACCAACAGTAAATTTTCTGACACATACGATTATTTGGGCCTTGGATTTGAAAGTATTGACTAGCTGCTGTATAGTATTTTTACTGTTGCTTGTTTTATTTTTTTGGCTTATAAATTTGAGACCAGTTTTTATTGTCTTTAAAAAAATTGTGTGCATATTTTTTTTTCCCCCTCCCCCTATTTTGTATTCTTTATTATCAACATGTGGTATTAGTTAAGGTTAGACCATTTGTTGATAGTGTAGTAGGACATATTTGCTCATAACTGCATTGCATGATGTGCATGCTCATATACACTTATGCACACGTATGTATGTATGTATGTATGTGTCAGTCTGCCTGTCTGCGTATAAAAGAGTGAGGGGGGGCATCTTTCTCATCAGACAACTGACACTGAAATGCTGAAGTGGATTGCTTCATGTTTGTGTGTGTGTGTTTGTGTGTGTGTGTGTGCGCGGGCGTGGGCGTGCGCGTGTGTACGCGCACGCGCAGTGTTTAGAGACTACTTGCTCTTAAGGCAGTAGTGTCACAATGTGTACTAGTGTAATATTAACTGTTCAGACACATTGCAGACTAAAAAGTGAAATGTGTATGACTGTGTAGTCACATTTTGATGCAAACTCATCCTCATCCTGAGGTGGTAGACCTGCTGTTACATGGTTAGATGTTACGTATTTGTTGTTTGTTTGGAAATAATTGCTGTACCTATTAAATAGCGCAGAGATGGCATTATGAACCTACTGCAGAAATCAACAGAATGTCTGTAGTTCCAACAAATTTACTCAGAATCCATCTTACATATTGTAGTGACACGGGGCGTTGTCCGCACCTCTGCCACCAATTTGTAGTGACCACGGGTGTTAATTTCACCGCAGTCACTTTCGTATGTAGTGCCCGAGTGTTGTGTCCACACCGCTGTCCACAAAATTGTAATGACACGGGGCGGTCCACAGTACCGTCACTACTTTACTAGCTCCCAGCCGAATGGTAAGTTTGGGCGACTATTGTGGCCGTAATAAGACCTAAGCTTTGGAGAGTAGGGATGGTTTGAAACAGGCTATACGGATTACCTGGGTATCAAGGATTGCCTTAACAGGTTATATAAGACCAACTGCGTAACAATATAATAAATATTCTATTATCTACTATATATATACGTGCAAGTTTTACTGTTAACACTATGTGTTTCCAAACCAACACTGTTACGTAAATCAGTTGTCATGCCACTATTCAATCCCAAGCGCATTTTCTAAAATTTAGAATAGTATTTAATTTCCAAAGTAACTCGCTAAACACAGAATTTTGATAATCAGTCAAATCAGCTTACCTCCTGTAGCTAAGCAGAGTAGGAAGCCTCCCCACATCTTGACCATCAATAATACAAGGTACTATGTTCTCAGTACACCAAATACACCGTGTCGTTCGCCCTAAGTCTCCATCTTAGAGCCTGACTTGCCAAGCTACAAGTTCTTACGTGGAGTCACTCCGACGAGATTGTACCGAAAGGTCCTTTTTTCCTAATTTCCTTGGGATTTTATAGTGGCGTTTTGCTGACTCAAATGTATT
>Ga0123357_10012767_pt1 | contig 10850 bp, 11 predicted proteins | sample TergutEmb28metaG_FD_89873 | JGI IMG/M metagenome (GOLD analysis project Ga0123357, IMG submission 89873) | Embiratermes neotenicus P4 segment gut microbial communities from Petit-Saut dam, French Guiana - Emb289 P4 | ecosystem: Host-associated > Arthropoda: Insects > Digestive system > Gut ... | reverse complement strand
TGTGGAGTGGGGGGGCGCACGCCGCGTGCTGGCCTCTGTGTTGTTCGCGGTTTTTGTTGCAGTGCTGCGCATAGCCGGGCGGCGGGGGTTTTTTTTTTTTTTTTTTTACGTCCTTGCGATGGATGCATCCGTTCAGCTGCCCCCGCGGATTGCAACTGAACGTCGGGGGCAGTGTCAACTGCCGCATTCGAGTAGATGCCTGTCGATTTTCGGTCAACGAACTGTTGTCTTCACCATTCTTAATTGAAACCTCGCACAGGGAGCGGCACGAGATGTGGCTAGCAGAACGCACTTCAGGCAGGAGAGCAGACGGCTGGTGTGCTGGAGCATTGCTGGCTGCTGGTACAGTACCTGGGGCTGTGGCACGACGGATTGCAGGCATTATTACTTAATAATTTTTAGTCGCCTTCGCAGAGTTGTGAACTGCGTCATGTCAATCCGCCCGCATGGAGCAACTCGGATCCCACGGGACGGATTTTCATGAAATTTGACATTCGAGTATTTTTCGAAAATCTGTCGACAAAAGTTCAGTTTCGTTAACATGTGACAAGAATAACGGGCGGTTGCATTACGTGACGACATACGGACGTTATGACAAAACGTCGCGGAATTCTTCCCAGGATGAGAACTTTTCCCAAACAAAGTTCGTAGTGAAAGTGATGCACATTTTATGTTCAGTAACTTTTCCCCGAAAGTCGTCCCGTTTATAATACGGCGCATGCGCCTTACATGCTGGATGACGCGGCTCGGTGTTAGGTTATACGTACATTGCCTGTATTGTGTAACCTGGACGGGCATTGGCTAGCACTGAGTAGAAGTGCTGGCGGTTAATGTGACAGGCAGTGAGTAGAAAGTGCTCTGAAGTTTTAAAATTCCGATCGTTATTAAATTTGATAATGTAAACCGAATTAATTGCAATGAAAGGCTGTGCAGATAGAAATTCCCCGCCGACGGCCTGCAACACCCAGGCATGCGGCAATGAAATACGGATTTACCGCCATTTACTGCCATTTAGGTGTACCTGAATGGTTTTGTTGAAGGTCCTGTGACCGGCCACCTCGACACAGGTTTTTCTTGGTTTCCCTGTGCCTAAAAGCAAATGCTGAGATGGTTCCCAACATTCCAAGTTGCCACTACATGCTTCTCATGTAGCCCTCCCGATTTAAATTTAGTAGTAACCAACTTCATATTTTGTATACATGTAAAATAACCATTGCCACCGGGTGACAACCCAATTGCAGTTAATAAATATTATTATTGTTATTATAATAGCTATTACAATTAACGGTACAGGGTTACCATGAAGCACTAATACAGTCGGATTTATTTGATGGTGTCGTTGGAGCACAACATAAATCATCAGCAGAAGGTTCACAACTTGTAATCGTGACGTATGGCATCACGTTTTGTTGCGTGTGTGTTTGTAAGACAGCAGTGCATTGAACGGCACAGCAACTGTATGTGTGACAGGACAGAACGACATTTACTGTATTTAAATAAGCTGTATATTTCGACGCAGTTGGGTGATCATCAGGCTGCTTCATGGCACAGTATGCAGAAGGACGCTGTTTCATTTCTTGCCGTGATATCGCCCCTCTGTATTTACAGGAAGTTAATTTATTTAACTTGTGCTTTACTGCTGCCTGTAAACGAAATCTTTTGAGCAGGTTATTACGACCCGCGTCCAGTTTTTTACGTATCAGCTTGTATATTATGGTGCAGGGTTAGAATTATAATTCTAAAGCATAACATTATTCAAAACTCCAGTTTTTGTCGCAGTTTCATACTGTACTTCCCCCTTGTCTGGTTTCGTTTTGAACTGGCTGTGTGTGTACCGTTGTGTGTCGATACCGAATGTGTTGACGTTGTAAATGCATTGACTCTGTTTTTGTCTTTTGTTTATTTGAATGTTGTTATCGAGTGACGGACATGGGCCATGTTATGCCTTGCTTGTACCGTGTAACTTAGCGTTGTTCTTAAGCTGTTCAGTTCCTACCTCTGTTGTTCTAGCAAGGGTCGACGGGGACAGTTGTTAGAACACACAGGTCACTGCAGTGGTGGAAGTTTGTCTATCTGTGCGACAACAGAAACTTCCAAGGTAAAGGTAAAGCAATCCCATTACAGGCCTGGACAGGCCCTGAGGGTTCCAGTAGGTTGAGGCTCCCAGATTTCAAGACAGTCGGCACATGAAGGTTGTAAAGTTATCAGCCCTAGGCACCGGCCGCCTTTACCCCCAGGATATATTCCTCATGCTCATTTCTGTCAGAGGCTGAGTCAACCCCACGGCCATAGTGCGGCCGGAAGGAATATGTTAATGAAAAATTCAAATGACACTATCGGGAATCGAACCCGCAACCTTCCGGCTTGTAGCGCAACCGCGCCACCGCATGCCCCGAAACTGACAAGCAACATTTAAATGCATTAAGTCTCGGTGAAGTAGAGTTGCCGGGTAACTATGTGGAGGCCTCCAGATAGCACGTGCCGTGCGGTTGCAGCAACACAGTAATTGGGAAAGGACATCTAGTGAGTGAATCAGTGTCATGTCGCGTGCAGCACCGGCACTGTCCGGTCTGCCAGACGCTGTTGACATAGGCACAGCAGGGCCAGACTGACAGCAACTGATTGCATCTTGTTCTGTTTGCAGGTGTCCAAAGTAAAGGTGCAGGAGTGCAGCGTGTACAAGACGTGCTGGGACTGCCTTGGTGCTAAGGATCCGTACTGCGGCTGGTGCTCCCTGGAGAACAAGTAAGGACGTAGCGTAGCCATGGGCTAGCGAGGGTGTGTGCAGATGTGGGACAAACAAGTCATGAGCTTTAGTTAGAAGCATGCAGTGTTAGATTGGGACGTAACTGCGAAATGGCGGGGTGTGCCGAACGGAACTGCAGTGTTACGGTTTTCATTGGAGTCACCTGCCACGTACAGGCTGCATGACCTTTGTTACTGTTGTCGACTCGCAGGGACATGTTCGACCTTGGAGTTTTAACCAGTAAATGCACACAATTGTCATTTAATTGACAATACCGTGTTTAAAAACGTTAAACTCCAACATGTTTCGGACCGTACTAGTCCACCATCAGGGAGTATATCATTTGTTGTTGCATAAAAGTTACTAGAACATGTTTTGATCCGTTTCATATATGGAAGAACTGGTGGTAGTGTAGGTAGCTAGCAGAACTGTTGCACAGCATACCGCAGCAGTAGCAGCCTTTGGATGTAGTGGTGGTGATCATGGTACCCGTGCACCGTGGTGAGGGGCCGAATAAGTAGCTGCATGTCAGCCTTCAGTTGAGAGGTAATTAGAGGAGAGCAGTAGTTTACTGCTGGTCTGGTGGCGAGTCGGCAAGTCGCACTGGGACTTGTGACCATCATTTAGTTCATTGCTTCTGACATTTGCAATGTCTGCGATATGTGGCCTCCTTTTTGTCCCCGTGGCAGGGGCGGGGGCGTCGTTATAAGCTGGTGCTGCACCATAGCAAACACGGCGACAGTGGTGCGCGCTTTTGAAGGGGGCAGTAACTGCACTACATTACTGTGCTGTACTCTACACTACACTACACTACTCCACACTGCACTACTGTACTTCACACAACACTGCACTACACTACTGTACACACTACACTACACTACTTACTCCACACTACACTGCACTACACTACTGTACTCCACACTACACTACACTACACTACAGTACTGTACTCCACACTGCACTACACTTCTCTACAGTATACTACAGTACTCCACACTACACTACTGTACTCCACACTACACTACACAACAGTACTCCACACTACACTACGATATTATACTCTGCATTACATATTGTACTGTACACCACACTACAGTACTGTACTCCACACTGCACTACACTTCTCCACACTATACTACAGTACTCCACACTACACTACTGTACTCCACACTACACTACGATATTGTACTCTGCCTTACATATTGTACTTACACTACACTACATACTGTACACTTCATTACACTACTGTACTATGCACTACTCTACGCTTCTCTACACTGCTCTGCTGTACACTACACCACATACTGTACACTACACTACTGTACACTACATTACACGACACTGTTGTACAGTACAGTACACTACTGTACGCTTCACTACACCACTGTACTATAAACTACATTTCACAACACTACTGTACTATATACGAATAAATTTCTGTTTTGTTTTAAGTTATAGTTGACGATGGCAAGCAAGGAATCATGTAGGATAGCGTTACAATACAGATATTGTGCTGGTGGACACGGAGTGTTGCAAGGAGACTCCGGTGTTAACCTGCTGCACTGTAGTGTATTGCAGGTCACAGGTCAGTGTGGAGAGCAGCAGTTACCGTGCAGCAAAACTGATTGATAAAATTGCTGTTTCACTGTCAGAACACTGCAGTGGACATACCGAAGCCACGTTTCGCTATTCCACTGCTGTTGTGCGAAATAGCTTGCAGATTGTGTGTGTGTGGCTGACTACAGGCAGCGATGTTACCCTGCTGCGTGCTGTGCCCCCCTTGTGCGCTGCTGCATTCATTGTGACATCGGAAGTGGCAGGACAATGACATCCATATTTTTGGGAATGAAGACATCTTTCGCACATTTCGTGTCGACATGCTCGGCAGAAGACGTAAATATGCGTCTGAGAGTCGAGCAAACATCTGCGTCCCTGTACGAGCGTCTCTCTCAACCCTTTTGGCTGAAGTTAACCTAAATTACATTTAAAGACCCAGTCCGTACCGCGCAGTAAAGCGCGGTACGGACTGGGTCTTTAAACTTAGGTTATAAAAGCCAGTCGTTTAATGCTGTATAGGGAAATAATCGCTGTTTGTTCTGAGAGCCACACAAAACACATAAATACAATGTGTGGGCAGAACGTAGAATTGTTGAATGTTAAACTGGCGGTACATATAGGCTAGTAACCACTGGGCTGTGACGTGTTACAGTTACTGTTCTGGTGTTTCATTATACCAGCCAATTCACGTTTTATTTTTCACTCGGCCGTGCAATGTCTCCGGCGTCAAACCGCGGAGTCCCGGGTTCGATTCCGTGCCACTATACGAAGGCTGTGTGGCGCAAAAAGTGGCACTGGAAGACGTTTTACTAAGCAGTTCAGTGTTCCTCCGTCAGTACCATTCCACCAATGCTGCATGCTTATTCACCCACACACTACTCATTACTGACGCCCATAATCTTAGCAGTTCACAAGCACATACTTAAATCTGCTCATTGCAGTCCAAGTGGCTGCCAGCTGGCCGAGCGCGATTTGTTGTCCAACAGAAGCTGATGTTTTTGCCCTCGCCCCTCGGTACCGGTGGCCCTTGTCGTGAAGCTGCGTGCTGCCGAAACCAAGGGTTGGTACCGCAGTATGTCTGCTGTCGTGTGCCTACTAATTGCGCGCTGAACAGCTTCTTAACGCCGTGCTGTTCAGCGGACTTTGTTTGAGGTCGTCCTTTGTTGCGCCGCTTGGTCCACAGATAGTTACCGTTGTGCAGTACAGTAACAGCACACAGTACACTCGCTGTATGTTAGCATTGTCACGTGTATGTGTAATTTACAGTTGACAGTGTGATGTTAGTCAGCACACTGTGACAGCAAATGGAGTTTGAGACAGGTGCATTGCACCGGAACTGAACGACTCGTGACTCGTAATGACAGTGTGCAGTCCACGTTAACACTCGCCGATCCTAGTCACGGACGGACGGAAGGACGTAATCCCCACTTCAGGCCTTAAGTCGTAAAGAACGCCCGTTATGTAATACAGAACTGCACAGTACGAAAGTGAGTGCTGTGTTTAGTGTTTGCGCCGTACAGCTGTATAGTATGGCGCTGCTAAGATGGTGACATGTGCCATTGATTGTGACGTATGCCAGAGATGGTGGCACGTGCCGGAGATAGTGACATGCGCCAGAGAATGTGACGCGTGCCAGAGATTGTGATATTTGCCAAAGATTGTGACATTTGCCAAAATACGAAGGGCAAAACACTTGTTGTACAGGGTCGGTCAAAGCAGAACACATGGAGCCTAATTTCGTGTTACCGTTAACGTATAGGAAGGGGCTGTCATCGTCGACTTCTAGTTCTGCTGGTTTGAAGATCTGGGCAGTTGCAGATACTGTCCCCGTTAGACTAATTCCCGCGATGTAAGGTAGCCTCGCCCCATTGCCTTATACTGTTCGCCTTATCAAATTTCACAGCCCAGCTGCCTGCAGTGGCTCATTAGCTGTTGCAATCGGGCAGGAAGCGAAACAACAGAAGCAGTTGTACGGCCGCCATGTTACTTGATATTCTCCAAAACAGTTACGCATGTGGCTGCAGAATCTGGACGGAAGTATAAACATGATATTTTGATGCAGAAAGTTTGTGAGAGAGGTTGGATACATAAATACATGTATCAGTATATTTGTAATATGAAGTATCTTGTATCCTATAGTTGTAGCCCAAAAGAAGCAGTTGGTAAGGTGCTGCTTGATGTACGTAATAATGTAACAGCTGTGGAGATTTTGAGTTCAGATTTATTTATTCATTTGTAAAGTTGGTGTTGTTTCGAAGATCTCTTAATGTACGGAGATCCGGAATTGCAGTGTCGGTTAATGTTTGTTTGTTAGTGTCGGCAACAGCTCGGATGTTACTGTGTTCTGCAGCTCTGCTGGCAGACGAACGGTTGCGTGCACTGGGGGGTCTTTTGGGATGTTATGGAAATGTTGAGATGTTGGGAAACAGTTGGACTTGAGTGGGAAGGCAAGGGAAGGTCAGTGTAGCTGGTGTTGTGTAGTTACAGGGGGAGATGGCGGGACACTGGAGTTTGGTGAGGGGAGGGAGTTGACTGTCAGTAGTGCAGCGTCATTAGTGACCACCAACAGTAGTGCAGCGTCATTAGTGACCACCAACAGTAGTGCAGCGTCATTAGTGACGACTGGCAGTAGTGCCGCGTCATTAGTGTTGACTGCCAGTAGTGCAGCGTCATTAGTGGCGACTGACAGTAGCGCAGCGTCATTAGTGACGACTGACAGTAGTGCAGCGTCATTAGTGACGACTGCCAGTAGTGCAGCGTCATTGGTGTTGACTGCCAGTAGTGCAGCGTCATTAGTGACGACTGCCAGTAGTGCAGCGTCATTAGTGTTGACTGCCAGTAGTGCAGCATCATAAGTGCCTTCGTCTTTAGGGTAAATCCGTCCAACAGAAAGCACTGCGCCCCTCCGAAACGTCGGCACTTGTGTGCACAGTGTAGCGGCCCAGGACAAGACACAAGACATTCTGACGTTTGGATTGTGGTGTTGTGTGCTGAGAGGCCGTCTGGTCCGGTCTGACGAAGATGCAGAGTGCCGGACTACACGGTGTCATATCGCAGAAGATAGTGTTCTTCATAACACGTTTTGTTTACTCTTATTGCGTGTGCACGTGTGACAGTTGGCCTGTTGCGTTGAGGGAAGAATGGAGGCTGAGGGTGTTCGAGAATGGGGTGCAAAGGGAGGTGTGTGGGGTTAAGAGGGGGTGGAGAATATGGTTTCACGTTGTGCGCTGCACATCAGATATTACTTGGGCGATTAGGCCAAGAACGATGGGATGGGCTAGGCGTGCGGCACGTAGGGGGGAGAAGAGGAAGACATAAAGGGCTTTGATGGGTAAAACTGACGGAAAGGGACCACTTGGAAGACCTGGATGTGGATGGGAATATCGTATTAAAATGATTATTCGACAGATGGGTTGGGAGATGTGGACTGGACTAATGTGGCTCAGTGTAGGGAAAGTCGGTGGGCTGTTGTGAGTACGGTAATGAATCTGTAGAGTGCTGGGACTTGCTGTACTACGTGGGCCCTGCAGAGAGCGTTGTTCATTGCTTCTGTCTCCTTGTGTTGCAGGTGCAGTCTGAGGAGCGACTGTCAGGACGCGGCCAAAGACCCGCTGTACTGGATCTCGTACAAGAGCGGTCGGTGCACCACCATCACCTCTGTCACACCGAATGAGCTGCAGCGCACGACTGCCAGAACGGTAAGCACGCACACTGTGCATGTCATTATTTTATCTGACAACTCGCATCACTCGTCAGTCAGGCCGTTTCGCCCGCCGCTGTAATTCAGCGTGTTGCTCGCCGGGTGTCAAGAAGGCGCTGCAAGTTTTTGCCTCGGCTGGCAAACACGTGTCGCGTATAACACGTGTTCTGAGTTACGCGAGCTAACGGGATTTCGACCTTGATCCTTAAGTATTCTCTGAAATGCATAAATTTGTAATGGCGACTTGTCGTTCGTGTCGTTTTATTACCTTTTTCGCTGACATGATTTTCTTTATAATAAAGGAGTCGCGCTTATAGTGTGGTCACTGTCTGTCACAAGCCGTCCGTGCTTTTCTCCGCAATACACGGAAGTACGCGTTTGTGTTCTTCATATGACGACGATCAGGCGGTGATGGCAGAATTGTGGCGTAACAAACAAGAGGAAGACGTTACGTTGCATGGTCTGTTGACCATGTTCAGAAAATACTGGACCCCCTTGTCGCAGTATCGCACACAGGGCTGTGACTTGCGTGATATTACCCAGCTGTGTGTGAGTGACGTCACACGGAACACGGCCTGCCCCACTAAACTGTGATCCGTAAAACGGCCCTGAAGAAGCAGTAATAGGTACTGGACTTACAGCCAGCCCGCATCGTCTGTAACCATTTGCCGGTGAGACATTGAAGGTCGAAACGCGTTTGGTGGCCTGCTGTATCAGAGCCAGCCGTTAGTGTGAAGACGTATTGCGCTGTACAGTTGACTGTAGCTGACTGTAGACACTGTTCATGCAGTAATTTGACACATCGTTGGTCAATATTGGAAGCTGGTCGTCCGGCCTGAATGGACATTGAAATGGAAGGTCATTGTGTAATACGGAAGCGGAAACAACGGGAAGCTTGAAGATTCGAGTCTGGGCTGTGACGTCGTGTTGCCGGTTGTGACGTATCGTAGCGGCGCTCTTCGTGCACTTGCCGTCCATGGAGATGAAGGCCTGAGATCGTTCGAAACGTCGGCAGCCACTCGCCTAACGACAAGGCGTGTCAGTAGCACCGCGCTGTGAGAACCCCAGATAAGATCGGCCGATATAACAACCCTGCAGCAGAAGAACTGGGCTGCATATCGATCGAGTCAGCGTAGTGGGCCGCGGATTAATTTTCTGTGGATCTACACCGAAAGCTGTATTTTGAATGCTGCTTAATACGGCTGGAACACGAGTTGCCGGCACAGCGGTGCTACAACGACTACAGTCCAACTGCGTGTTTTGGCATACGGCAGTGCCTTCTACAGGTGCTTCAGATCGACTGTGGCTTTGTAATCCACTCGCCTAATGTACCGAACCAACCAAATTCCAGTCACTGCACTTCCGTTGAACGCCAGTGCAGTGTGCTTTCTGTTGGGCGCTGTACCGTGACGACCGCTACAAAATGCAATTATGTGTTCCGTCGAACTGCTCTTCGTATCCACTTAGCTGATGTGCCCCTGGTTTTCGGTAGTGGGTGGTTGTCCGTTCGGTCTGGAGTCCTTGGGGGGGGGGGGGAAGTGAAAGTTCTTTTATACCCACTGTTCACCGATTTGCTAAAGAGCGCTGTTTTTGGAAGGTTTCCAGACTTTGTTCATTTGTCCTTCTGTTAAGAGCAACGTGTAGATGAAGACGAGTGTGGAGCGTTGGTGGAATGATACTGACAGGGGAAACCGAAGTACTGGGAGAAAACCTGTACCAGTGCCGTTTGGTCCGTCACACGTCTGACATGGACTGTCCTGGGATCGAGCCCGGGCTTCTGCGGTGAGAGGACAGCGACTAACCGCCCGAACCGTGGCACGGTCTGAAAAAAAAACCACGAAGATTAGCCTGAATTGTATTTAAAGACCCAATCCGTACCGCGCAGTAAAGGCTTCTCAGTTATACAAACCAGCCAATTAATGCTGTATAGTCAAATAATCGTTGTTTATTCTGAGATCCACACAAAACACACAAATACGTGTCTGGGCTGAACGTAGAATTGCCGAATGTGAAACTGGCGGTACATATAGTGACCGCCTGGCTGTGAAACGTTAACTTTAGCGGTTGCTGCATTTACTTGGTCCACTTGAATGTGTCGTCACCAGCGGTGCCAGTTTAGGCGCAGTTGCACTGCTGTAAGGCATCGACCCTTGTGGTCTGGAGTGAAAATAATGGAAATGCCAGGTTTTCATAATCTGATACAGTAGGTTTGGTTTGTACAGCACCCCACCCCGTCGCCCAGATTGCGTTTCCATATCGCGACTTAGCGGTGTGAAGTCACTGTAAGTACTTGACAGTGAATTGCTCTCAGTGAGCTTCCGTTCCATCCGACCGTCTGACAAAACCTCTTAAAACGCGAAAAGTTACGTTATATGGAGGCTTTGTTGCTTTTTGGTTAAAAGCGGGGGGGGGGGGGGGGGGTTTGCCGGGGTTTGTGAAACCGCTGTGGGTCGGGGGTGCGTTGCCAGGCATTGTGACACCGTCTGTGACTGAGGTGTGCTTTTGCGTTCGGCTGTAACAAATTCAGATTGCCCATTTGTGAAATTCTGTTAGTGCAGTACTTAGTTACTAGCCCAGAGGTTTCATCTGCAGGACACGTGCATCGATAGTTCGGTTTGGTCATCTTACAGAGTGGCTGACACTTGTATTACATTAGCTACTGTGTTGCTGCTGGACACAGGCCTGTTGTGATGCAATGCTGACACTTGTGTTACAGTAGCTACTGTGTTGCTGCTGGACACAGTCCTGTTGTGATGCAGTGCTGACACTTGTGTTACAGTAGCTACTGTGTTACTGCTGGACACAGGCCTGTTGTGATGCAGTGCTGACACTTGTGTTACAGTAGCT
>Ga0123357_10012765_pt1 | contig 10850 bp, 5 predicted proteins | sample TergutEmb28metaG_FD_89873 | JGI IMG/M metagenome (GOLD analysis project Ga0123357, IMG submission 89873) | Embiratermes neotenicus P4 segment gut microbial communities from Petit-Saut dam, French Guiana - Emb289 P4 | ecosystem: Host-associated > Arthropoda: Insects > Digestive system > Gut ... | reverse complement strand
TTATTAGTGTTTTAGCAGCCACCTCGCATTGCATTAACAGTTCACAGGGAGATTTGTTGTAGTTTTACACTACTGGTTGACAGTTTCTATTGTCAGGATGCATACATGTAGTTTGAGGTGGGGTTGGAAAGTGTTCAGTATCAGAGAGTCAGGTATTCTGAGCATGAGTTTGGAGGAATCTAAATGTATAAATGTATGTATTGTTATTACTGCAATGGGGATCTATGTAAAGAACATCCATTGTGCAGTAGCACAATGAAGTATCAATGTGTTGTTATTTTTCTTGTGCTGTAGAAGCAGTTTGATGCCAGATGTATATATTTATGTTGACATCCGAACAGAGGTTGAATGCTGTTTGAAAGTAAGGACTTTGCCTTCTGGCTTGAACATATCCTGATGATGATGGATCAAGATGTAAAATTTATTGTTATTTATAGATATAAATGTTAATTACTCTGTAATAATAAGCATTCTTTGAAATAGCCACCCAAAACAACCTCACTTCCTCAAAAGGGATGATCAGGACAATTCTGCCAGTTGTTTCTATGTTTCTTATCTTCAGATCATAAATTATATAGTGACGTACTGCTGTTAACACATTATAATTCATATGCAGAGAAACGGGGGTTCCCGTGTGTACTCCCGTAATTAACATTGTGGCCACTGGTTTGTACATTTAAATGTTGACTGGCTAGAGTACAGAAATTTGATATTGCAGGTATTTTGATGTTTCCTCAGACACTCCACGGAATTTCTGTAATAAGCCTTCAGTTAGGTCATGATTAGTCCTTCCGATCCCAACTAGTCACTGTCATCTTATTTGTGAAATTGCTCAGTTATTAAAAATGTATTAATGTACAAATAAATTAAAACAAAAATATAAGACAAACCCTTTTCATATGTATTTTTTGTACGTAAAAATGAAAAAATAATCACTGACCACCTGTGTTTATAATTTCTGAAGTACTGGAATGGATTCCATGAAATTTCATGTTGGAAATAGACACTGAAAGTTAAACTGATACATGTGTTGGAGATTGCCTGTTGTCTAGTTTGGTTTCAGAAACATGTCATTTTGGAAACTGGCCGTATTCCACATGTCAGTTGGTAATATGAAATATACCCAGGTGGAATCATGAGGTAGAGCTATTTTCAATTCACATTGGTCCAGTGCATGAATCTGAAGATTGACTTACATGATATTATAAAAGTGACATCATGCAAAGAATGTGAAATACATGACAGAATTTGTCATGCTTTAACATATTCAGCTTCGTGATGCGGTGAACATTTAGTGGAATAAAAAAAAATAATTTTTTGATTATCAGGTGTTATTATCTACAGTGTGATTGGCAGTGCAACAGTGGGTCAACATCTGCTATAAATAAATGTCAAGATCAGTAAGTATGCCAAAAAAATCCTGCACTGGAGTGCACATTTACATCATTGTAGCTATCCTTCCTGTGTGAGTTTTGTAAGTGGGAGGCATTATATGGCTAGAGGGTTTTAATGTGGGGAAAAGAAATGTTTTCATGAATTGCAGATTTGTGATGTTGCAGCAGACAGAATGGGCCCCAGTAAATAATGACGGACTTTAAATTTTATTTATTTTCGTTGGAGTGGATTGGTGCAGAAGATTAAGATCAACCCCTTGGCATCAGAAGTTTATCTAAACAGTATATAAAAATTCATGTCCTACCGTGCAAAAACTACAGTGCATCTCTGTTACAGAGACAACTTCACACATGCATTTAAGGACTGATTGTTTATTCTGAGATTTGTATATATACCATACATTCTTCTTCGGTGGCGCTACAGCCCGGGGTGGGCCTTGGCCTCCTTTACAATACGCCTCCAAGCCTCTCGATCCCTTGCTCTATATCTCCATTCGTTTATTCCCATCTTAGTCATTTGTCTTCGTCGGGTATTCATTATGTTTTGAGGCTTATTGTAGGGTTTCGTAACAATTTTTTGTGGGGTGAGGTTGTTAGCCTCACGCCCAACCCCCAACCTGGAGGACCAGGGTATCCCCTTTTGTCTGGGTCATCACCTTCAACCTGTCCAGCAAGGGTAGCCCTACCAGTAGCTAATGCTACCGCTGGCATAGCTCTTAGGATCATTTGGCCACACAAGCCCTCTCACCCGGCATTAGCCTTCGACAAGGTAGAGATACCATGGAGAGGGATATACCATACATACACTTGAATAATTTCAGAGTTATTCATTATTAAAGCAGGTGGCGCATATTCAAACAGCTGTGTCTGAAAGAGTATGTACTCAGTTATTTTAAGCCCTCAACATATGAGGTCTCTGAAATGAATGTCATGTATATGTGGTAAAAATTATTTCAATGTATAAGAGGGACAGGAAATGAAGACCACTAGTAGTTCTGAAAACAGAATTATTTCACTGCCTATAACTGACCAGGGAGCAGAACTACCTCATTCGATATAGTGACTAAGCTATGAGCTGGATGTTTGGGGGCTCAAATCCTAGCAGGGGCAAGAGATATTGTCTATTCCAAAATGTCCAGATCAGCACTTGGGACCACCCAGCCTCCTATGCCGTGGGTATTGGGGGTTGTTTCACCTCAGGTAAGGTGACCAGGGCATAATGCTGACCACCTCTGTCCATCTGGTACCAGCGTTATCATAATGTGTGCCTTCATGGCGTGTAGAGGGGAAATTCGGCATTGAGTTCTCTGATTCTTAGGTTGTTCCCTCTCTGATGTTTCAGTACCATATCACATTGTTCACCACATGCTGTATGTGAATAGGCATCTGTCTGTCTGTTTATGGGAGTCTCCCCTACATTTAGTTTTCACCCAGTGGACAACATACTGGTACTTTAACCCTTCAATGCCAAACGGCCACTAAAGTGGCCATGCAGTGAGCCCTTTAAATAGCCGAATGGCCACTAAATTCCGGCATCAGAGGGTTAAACATCAAGTTAAATGCCATCTGCTGGCATTATTAGGAGCTCGCCATATTCTCCACGTTAGCAGGGTAAGGGTTAATGTATCTGCAATATTCTTATTCTGTGACAAACCATTTTAACAGTTTAGGAGGACACACTGCCAATAATGAGATAATATGGGGAACATGGTAGGAGGTTTTGTTCTTGAATGTGTAGCAATGCTGCTGTATTATGTAATCATATTTACAGGCATGGTACCATTGCTCACACCCTGTTGAGATCAGAGACGGACAAACCTTTCATACTGGGATATTTACAGGCGGTAATGAAATGAAAACTATCAGTGTGTATTTTATAGATGCAATGAATTCCACAGTATCCATCTTGTGAGAAGAGATGCCTTTTACCTGTTGTTATTATTATTACTACTAATTACTACCACTACTACTACTACTACTACTCACAACATATTTTGAAGTTATATTTATACATTAACTTTAGTGAAAATTATTTATGAAAATTTAAAGTGTCTACTATTCTACAAAATGGTGTTCCTGTATCATTCATTTTCAGACATACTGCAATGTGGTCACTGTACGTATTCATACATTCATGGTGCATAGTTACGTAGCTATCACATGTTGGATTTTTTAATAATATTTTTCAAAATGGGTTGTGTTCCAGTGTTAGAAGGTCCAGACATGTTTGTATGATTTATGTCTGAAAGCTTTATATTAATGTTTCAGGGTGTATCAGATCACTATGCAGCATTAGGGTGGAGGGTACTGTGTGTAGAAATTTTGCAGAATGCTTGCATGCCATTCCATATGTTTTGTACATGTACAGTTAACAAATTTAATGTTTTGTTGAGCATGCATCGAGATATATCCATATAATATGAACCAACAAGATGCACTATTTTCTATTGATTTATTTAAATAAGAAGACTCTACATGTTTCAAGCAGGCTTACTGCTCATCATCAGGAGGTTCAACTCTATAAACCCCAATTGGTATAGTCAATTGCTTTTTGTACAGAGTTGATCCTCCTCATGATGAGCAGCAAGCCTACTTGAAACATGTAGAGGCTTATTATTTAAATAAATGAATAGAAAATAGTGCATCTTGTTGGGTCATATTATATGGATGTACAGGTAACATTAACATCTCGTACATTTGAATTATATATAGAGCAACGTTCCATTAATGCGACTTAAATGGGACTGGACAGGTGCCAGATTATCAGATATTCTGGATTATCAGATGGTGTGTATACTCGTACTTCGTATAGTTTGTATTTTTGTTACTGCTTCTATACTTGGGCTGCACAGCTAATCAGAGGAGTATGCAATTTGGATATATCCTTCACCTGCTGGTTCAGAGTCATAGTCTCTACAGCTGAAGAAGTTGATGTAGGAGACAAGGGGTGAGAAGATGCCACAACAGTTGATGTACAGACTTTTGGAGGCCTTTTTGAACATGTCTCTAAGATCTGCATGTTTCATTAATGAAGCTCTTTCTAGTAAACAGCAAACCTGGTCTTGGAACTACTGTCCTCAAGCGCTGGATTATCAGGATTTCTGAATTTTAAGATGTCAGATTAACGAAATTTTGATGTTATGAATGCAAAGTTTCCATAAGAATTATGGTAGTAAAATTTGGATTTGAAATTTAAAGGAATCTCAACATTTGATAACGCAAGTGTGTTACTTAAGAACACAACTTACGGTTCACTAGAGTTGACTCCCAAAGAAATTGTGACAAGACAGCAAGTTTGAAAGTTACATGTATAAAGATATGAAGGATGCTAACATAATGGAAAAATTATTTGTAAAGAATTAAATTGGCTGCCTTTTTTACAAGAAAAAGTAACAATGAGATGCAATATTACAAAAATCGTGAATGAGAGCTCAACAACACCTTATTGGCATTCATACGAACAGGTCTTCAGGTACTAACCAAGTACTTGATAATGGCGATAATGATGATTATGACCATGAAATAATCCCAGATACTAGTTGGTTCCACCTATACATTTGAATTCATTTATTTTATCCCTGTTCTCATCCATTAATTCATACTGGGTGCAGAATGGAGCTGAAAATGTGGGTAAATGCAGGTAGGTAAACAGGTATAAAGTTGTTCCTAAAAATGTATTATGCATAACCTGAACAGCAGTGTGCTTTTCATTGCCTGCATTGTCATAGTTCCTTTTAAAATGGGCATTCATTTTTCTCCAAGCTGATACTTGAATGCCTTTATCTAGTTCTGAAAAGCCATTTACACCCCTGGTGCAGATCCTATAAAGTTAGAGAGCAGACTATTGGCAATGAAAGAAATTGTGCTGAGCTAGTACTAAGTACCTGAGTTAAGAGTCTCAAGTTTACTTGAAGATATTGTCAGTATTTGCAGACTGTTGTGTGCATGCATGAGTCATAATTTTCTTCATGAACACCAGTTCTTAATTTTGTATGATGTATCATTGAGTCTTTGAAAGTGTAAATTAAGTTGTGAAGGTGTTTTATGATGGACTTCGTAAATAAAATTCTAAATGATCTTCGCATACCATAAATGTCCGTGTCACATCATTCAGTTAAAGAATATAAGATTATGGGAAGAATGTCTCAAGATGCATTTTACATCTCCTGTCTGAATAGACTAATCTGATAGGGTATGACAGTACATGCCAAGTATTGTTTTGAAACACTGTACCCATATGGAAGTGCACTAAGCTCAGCTGAACAACAAACTGTATTTTCGACCCAGAGTTACAGGAAGGAAAACACTGGCCACTACAAAGATTATTAAAGGTAAAAAAAGGGTAAAGTTGCCCCTCTCCACACTCAGAAGGCACATGGGTGAGTGGAGGTATAGCTGTAGTCATTCTTATCCTCAGCACTAGAAAGAAGTTGGTCGTCAACTTCACACCGTGGCCACTTTACTCCTTGGGAGGAAACCCCTCCTACCCACTGAACAGAAGGCTGGTTGGGTCCCACAGTCAGTCTGATGTTTTTGAGGATACAATTTTCTGTACTTCCTATCTCAAGACTGATTTGTTCATTACTAATTTGTGCTGCAAAATCACTGTGCATCACTTTATACAACAGATTCAGCATTTCTGCCACTGTTGAGAGCACTGCTGGTACAGATTTTTTGGTTGTAGGAGTCAGTGACTGTTGCTGAATTTCAGGGATATTCTGAAAACGATGCAGTTTCATTCTGGGAAACATAACAAAATCACAAGGGGCGAAATCAGAAGAGTATGGCGAGTGGGAGACAACAGTCATGCTTTCTGCAGCCCAAGATTGCTGCTACTTCTGCTCTTCAGTGAGCAACCAAGGCACAAACTCCATGGAGATTTTCCACATACTTAAATACTCCCTTAGAATCAATGGCATGTTGCATATAGAATGCGCACATAACATGCATAACTGCTGACTTGCTGAGAAGCAACACAGAGAGTAATGGTTGCAAAACTCACTAGAATGACTCAGAACATAGCAAAAATACGGCATCTAGTGGCAGAAAGCTGTACTACTTGATGTGCATGGTCCAAGCAGTGAGTTTGCAGTTTTGGCCCTGTATATATTTATTTCAGCAGCACTAGCATATATGCTGTAATGTTTCACGTGGTATACTATGCATCTGTAAGTACCGTATTGTCTGCAGCCCTGACAAGAATACCATAAAGTATGATTTGACACCCTCTACATTCAAACTATACTATTTATTGTAGCATTGGTGTGGAAGTTGTAAGTTTAATTTAGTACACTTCTGCATCTCCCAGTATTTCTTGCATTCTGTAGCCATATTAATTGAGTTGCCTACTAAGAATACACACACAAAATTAATACAAGAATTTAAAAAAAATCCTCAGATCTATAACAAAATCTCTGTATAGGTATACTGCATGTCGTTCAGTAAGTGAAACTATGAGTATTTTAACTTTCATAGTTTCTTTGTGACATGGGTGTAACTGTAAGAAGACATCTTCATAAGTATGCAACTGTACTTAATGTTTTGGAATTAAATTTTATAAAAAGACAAGCTGTTCTAAGACGAGAGGTTTATATATTTGACATTCTGTAACATGATTGTAGGTGTTTAGAATACCCAGTTTTAATGCTAATACCAAAAAGATTCCCAGAATAAAAATGTAGATTGGGTCTATCACTGAAATTTTTAATCTGGACCATATACTATTACTATTTTTTGAAATACAAAATATTGTCTTATTTTAGATAAATGTGAGTTGTATGTATTCTATAAACTCTGAATATAACTGTCAGAATTGCCTTTGAAACATTTTTTGAGCATAAAATGTTGAGTATACATATTTTGTTAAAGCAATTCAGTTCAAAAGCCATACTTGGAACAGAATGAAGTAAAGTTGTTTCAACAAGGTAGTGACTCTGGCCATAGATTAGAGCATTTAACCTTCAATTACCCTGCATGACAGTTGTCTTATTTGTCAGATGTGAAAGCCATGCAGTAAATAATTTATAGAACAAGACGCAAGTTGTAGGACTAAAAACAGACAAACCCAAACTACAAAACATGCACTGACATTGATCTTCATGGCTTGCTGCCACAATATTTGTCTTTAGCTTTCATAATTTGGATTGCATTAAGTGCAATCACCACTTGTCTAAGATGTCTTCTCCAGTGGATACTCTGTAGTTTGGTTCATATCTACCATAACAATGCCTTCTACTGCTTGTTATAGAACCCATTTACTGTATGTGCTGCCTGACAGCTGATACTATATAATCTTTATTGTTAATACTGTGGCTGAACTGAGAGTGACAATAATTTCAGGCTAGTCACCACTGCATTACAATGACTATAGGCTACATAAAAGAACTGAAGATGAGAAATACAGTCAGTTGTATGAATTTGTTGAAGAGAAACACCTCGTTGTTACTGTTTGTAAAAATTTCAGTATGTAAATAGGCTTCCCAGATCAGAGTTGACCTTGCATATGACATGGAGACTGCTGCAACATTTGTGATGTCTGTTTTAGTGAATCAGTTTCTTCATGTGCATAATATGAGAGAACTTTAAGTGTGCTACTTGGTATTTATGTGAAATGACGTGTAATTGACATTATTTGTACACAGGCAAAAGAATAATGGTGATTTCAGATAGTGATCACTTAAGAAGATGAATTGTCAAGTTGTGGGAATATACAAATACTTGTACTGCATTACTGTAGTTCAATGTGTTGTTGAAACTGGTTGTGTTTTTCTTTGATGTTTATGTTAAGGGAATTTTCCAGTTCCAACCTGATATTTCTTTTTATGTTGAGTTGGCTGTAGAGTAGCAGTTATTCTTGTAGGACACGGGCTTAGTATAGGAAACTTGTTAAAACATTACCACCCTCCACTTAAGTATTGTTTTGACACCTTCATACTTGCATTAGAGATACCTAGAATAATGTACATCTTGATGGTTAATGTTTTATAGCTGGGCTACTTCTATATAATAATAGCAACAACAACAATAATAATAATAACAATAATAATATTAATGGATGAAAGAGATATAAAAGTTGAATAAACTACTGTCCTAATGAAAGCTTACGTGTAATTTCAATCCTTTAGTAACCTGTCAAATGCAAAAATACAGTTAAATCATAAGAACTGTCAAACACAACTATTTATTGAACAAATTACTGTGTAATTTGTTCAACAAGTTCTGACAGTAAAGATGTTCCATCTTTTTGAACACAAAATATTCATACCTATTTTGATTCTGACCAAAATCATGGCAGACAACAGTATTTTGAAATAATCAGTGAAACATTTTTAAAGAAAGGCAAGTAAGAGCTGGGATAACTCAATCAGTACAGCTGAATGTCTGAGGAATTACAGTTCTACTGCCAGTTTGTTAAACATTTCTACACAGCTGAAGGAAGAGACATAAACTAACACCTCATACACCAATATGCCATATTTAACTAGTTCTGGCTCTTTCATTTGTAATGTTGCAACCAATAAACTGTCTCAAAAATGATTAATATATCTGTGACTAAGTCAGTACTACAGGTTAAGACTGGTAGATTACCTGGAGTTGGAAAATGCCATGTTATGGAAATAGATGTAGAAAGAACTAAGATAATGAGAATCTCAAGACATCCATTCCCAGTACAGATGATTAAAAATAACTGGAGAATGCAGAATATTTAAACTATCTGGGTAGCCTGATAAAAAATGATGCAAAATGTACACATGAAATCAAATCCAAGATTGCCATGACAAAAGTGGCATTCAACAAGCAAAAACCTTTTTTATCAACAAATTGAACTTAAATGTAAGGAAAAAAACCAGTAAAATGCTACATTTGGAACACAGATTTGTATGGTGCTGAAACTTCTGAAAACTGTTCTGAAACCACTTGGCAGTTTTGAAATGTATTGTTGAAGGAGAACAAAGATGATTAGTTGGACCAATTATGTGAAAAATGAAGAAGTCTTATAAAATAGGAAAGGAACATCCTACCTACAATAAAATGAAGGAAGGTTAACTGAATTGGTCACTTTTTGTGTAGGAACTGCCTTCTAAAACAGATTATTTCAGGAAAGGTGGAAGGGATGGTAAGGCCAGAAAGAAGATTTAAGTAGCTACCTGATGACCTGAAGGAAAACAGAAGTTACTGGAGTTACAAAAAAACGGCACAAGATTACACTCTGTGGAGAACTATGGACCTGTCACAAGACAGATTGCATGATGAATGCATAAATGAAGTGGATACAGTTAATACATACTAATTGTACACACTCAGGAAATCATCACTCTCCTACAACTTATATGTAAGCCGTCCAGTGATGTTCTTAGTTTTTGCAAAGCAAGCATACACAAAATGTATCTAGAACTGTCAACATGACTGGCATCTCATACTAAATGTATAAGCATTTGTATGAGCTCATTTCTTGTAATATCTCAAGCAGACATGTATCCCATATAGTCCTGATAAGTATACCCCAAAGCAAACCCAGCTCCACAACGTGATAACATGGAATTGAATAAGCATTTTAAATCTCCTGGAACTGCTACACTGGTGACTGATTTTTAACCTAGTGGTAATGACAACAGGGCCAAAAAAAGTGACAATCACAAGTATGTGCAGTCACAGCCATGCGCTGCATAGCTGTGACAGGTTCATGCATTTGTGGTGATGGACAACTCCCAACAGGACTTCCAGCACACAATATGAACCTGCTAGGAAACATTCAAATAACATTAAACTCTTACATAATATTTAATTGTCAGCACACAATTAGAACCTATATACAAATAATTACAATGATCTGTATACAAATATCTCACAATTATGTTTACTAGATCTCTCATCAAATAATAAACTTAACTTAAACTTCCATTTGGTGCTACTTCACAGTTGCAAAACTAGGTCATCCCCAGACATCAGTGTGCCCATGGTTGAATGCTTCATATATCAGGCACACTAGTAACAGGAGAAACAATAGTGTCAGCCCATATCCCATCACCACTGAAGTGAAAATTACGCTCAATAAAATACAAACACAGAGCCAGACGATGCTCAGGCAGTAAGTAACATATTTTATTCTGATGCTGTAATTCAGCAGTGGAAGGTTGTTGGTATGCTGGACAACTAAAATTTAATTCTTCGCGTGAAGAAAGGGCATCCAGTTCGTTTGCCAACTGACTTCTGTAAAAAATACAAATAAAATTGATTATAATTGGATATTGGCCAACTAATTGCACTGTTATAAGTTTTTAAAATATTTATTTACAATTAACACTTTAAAACATATCACTTTGTTTAAAATTAGTCGTTACTCCTACATGTTTCGGTCCTTCTGGACCATCCTCAGCGAGTGTTATGTTCCTAGTATTGAAGTTGCTAGTATTCTATATTTGGTGTTGTGACGGCATGCGTTTGGGTGTTCAGGTT
>Ga0123357_10012764_pt1 | contig 10850 bp, 10 predicted proteins | sample TergutEmb28metaG_FD_89873 | JGI IMG/M metagenome (GOLD analysis project Ga0123357, IMG submission 89873) | Embiratermes neotenicus P4 segment gut microbial communities from Petit-Saut dam, French Guiana - Emb289 P4 | ecosystem: Host-associated > Arthropoda: Insects > Digestive system > Gut ... | reverse complement strand
TGTGACACTGTGTGTTCTGGTTTAAAGATGTGACACTGTGTGTTCTGGTATACATATGTGACACTGTGTGTTCTGGTATAAAGATGTGACACTGTGTGTTCTGGTATACATATGTGACACTGTGTTCTGGTATACATATGTGACACTGTGTGTTCTGGTATAAAGATGTGACACTGTGTGTTCTGGTATACATATGTGACACTGTGTGTTCTGGTATACATATGTGACACTGTGTTCTGGTATACATATGTGACACTGTGTGTTCTGGTATACAAATTCCAACGTATCATACAAGTTCGTTTTCTATATTATTGGGGTTCAAGAGTACGCCCCGTGTAAAAGGCAGGCAAATATTATGCCTGGAGTTCCATAGTTACAAACCAGTATATCTATCTAATGCGACCTCCAGCTGTTGTTGCCCGTCACTGCACCTATAACCGCGTACCTTCAAAAACCCGATCTGCTCGGATCTGAAAACTTCTTGCAGTTGTTTCCCCTCAAGATATTTTCAGTCGCTCCTTTTGACCTTCTGGAACCAAGTCGTCCTTTATGATCCACGTCCTTCTACTGGGTAGCTACTCGCCGTCGTGTTCTCTGTCCTTACTCTTATACCCTGAAGGTGGAGGCAACAGATTTCTCCGAAACGCTGCTGTCTAGCTAGTTCCGCACTGCACGAGAAACAAATTTTGAATCCTAAAAGTATGAATTATAGAAGCTCGTTCATACACATCTGAGCCGTATTAAAACAGCTGTGTTCCACACAACCTGGTACTAGCTCATGAACTGCCGTTACTGGGTAACGTGACGTGAGGATATACCGTAAATGTTCTCGTAGTTAATTAAAGACTGCATTAACAAGCCCGAGTTATTCATTATTAAGCTTACCCTTCGGTTTTAACTTTAGAGTGGTATAAATCGTAGCAGTTTTCTGTGTATCCCTGCTGGTTATATGAAGCCAGGTTTCGTATCAACGCTAATAACTGTAGCCAAAACCCATAGGTTAGCCTCTTCTAAACGTCTGCTCTCAATTCCCATAGGTCCGATTGCGTTTGTTAACCCAGTGGCGCGCATCTGCTCCATTCTGCGAGGCAAGGTTTAGGGATAATTTTCATTCCGCTATACAGGCCTTTTTAAGCAACTCTCTGGGGCGTAAAGTGCAAGAACCTGCTGACTTGTGTTTTAAGCAAAGTGCTTGGTGAAGAGAAACTGCAACTATAATGACTCCAATATACGTGTTTTCGGGGTAACGTACATAGCCCTCTTATGTCATTTAATTTTCTGTTTCGAAAGGGGTACACGTGATTGTCTTCCACTATGTTTTATACCAAGGAAGTTCATCATCATTAACGTCTTAATTTGAAAATTATCTTCCGGTTTGCTTCCTCACTCTTCTTGGTAAAAACTGCACAAAAGTAAATGTGTACGTTAATTGGCGTGTCTGTCCGACCGCACGGTTCATCTCCAAAACAATGAAACAAATTCCGCGAATGTTTAATAAAGGAGTTCTAGTTTAAAACTTTCAAACTCTGTGTGCCCCATGTCACTTTACAATGGCGCACCCTCAGGCTGCCAGCGGAGGAAGTTGCCTAAACATGTGGGGGGTAAGCACGAAAGAACTGAATACAGAGCAGCGAAAAGTCAAGAATCCAGTCCAAATTCCGTCATCATCAAACCAATAACCTGGACTAATATTATACTATTTTGAGGTGGGGTGAGACCAAGTAACGTGATAAGGCGTCTTCGAAGGGGCATATACTTTATCATCCACTGACAAAGCATGCTTACAACAACTGCTGTAACAACCGGCATGGGAAAAAACGAAGTACCAGTAGTTTGAGAAACAAGACAACAACGTATGTACAACGTAACACTGCGACGCGTTCGCGTAAATGTTGGTACAATGGAAAAGCAATAAGCATTACATATTCTGAAAGTTCCTTTATAGCCTTTTTTTATCCAGTATTATATTGTCATTTGTGTCCTATCCGGCTGTACACGTACTATACTTTTCCACATTATCTCTTAAACGGTACAATTTTTGGAAAAATGTTACTGAAGATAAAATTTGTTTCGATTTTCACTATAACTTTTGCCTGAAACATTTCTCATTCTAAGAAGAATTCAACGAGATAGTATCATTAATGTACATAAGTTTCCATATAAAAATCAGTTATTCTTCTCAGATTTTGAATATTCTCGACGTAAATAGCACTTACATATTGAAATACAAAATTTCATAAACTTTCGTCCAGTGGAGGCCGAGGTGATTCAAGCGGACAGACGGACATGGCGCAGCTAACAGTCGCTTTTCGCAACTTTAAGAACGCGCTTAAAACCGTGTCCCAGCACCACACTGTGTTTCATATGTGCAACATGATCCGCCTTGGAATCGAACCTGGCCTTCGGTGATGAGTAGCTGGTCTCTGATCTCCTAAGATACGACATGGCAGTCTACTCATTATATTGAATAAGATCTTCCTTCTGACACTCACCGAAATGGTTGGAAGTTGGTGCAAGTCAGCACGCCTGTTTTCTCAGTAAGTTACACAGTCATTTTCTTTGCTGTGCTATGTTTCGTCTACACTGCCATCAAGTTATGCCAAGAACAGAAACCAGAAACTCCTGTCAATTAAGGCTGCATGTTCTTCACTGACGGTTTCAACGTCTGAGATGGAAATCGCACAGCAAGAAGCAATAACCGGAGGAGTTCTGGGTGACCCTTCAAATGCAGGACGATTTGAAGGAAAGTTAAGAGATGAAATAATACAGCTTCTAGAATTCTGAAGAAAATAACAAGAAAGAAAATCTGTAATGCAGTTAAAGATCAGTAAATTGTTTCATCTGTGTAGATGTGTGTGTGTTAAGATTCAGAACGTTATTTCTGATTCGATGTGTGCCTGCGTGGGCATCCGTAAGTGTGTGTGTGTGTGTGTGTGTGTGTATGTGTGTGTGTGTGTATGTGTGTGTGTGTGTGATTTTGTACTACGAAGCATGGGCGGAAGCATCCGTTGTCTAGTGCTTCGGCTTACCCTGAAGAATCAGTCCGTCAAGATCCTCCAAAAGGTTGGTCCCAATTTGTCAGAATTTGCGGCGTTACATTCTAGAAGAATGTAGTATTGGATCTCGCCCCAGTAGGTACAACACTTCTCAGAGTCTACAATTACTGTCTTGTCATACTCAACTCTACAACTATATTTCATAGCTATAACTATATTTTTGGGGCTACTAGATCACACACAATTACACATAAACACCCAGTAGGACTCTCTGAATGAGTGATCAACTTGTCACAGATAACGCTGCCTGTACAACACACAACAAACACAAACATCCATGTCTCCATCAGCACTCGAACCCACAATCCCAGCAATCCAACAGCTGCAGAGCCATGCCTTAGATGGCATAGCTACGAGGATCGGCATCCTGAGAAGGTTACATCTTCAGCTACTTCTATCTTCCTTACAACATACACGAGATAAATTAAAATGTTATCTTTCCGTACAGCCTATTTCTTAACCTTTGTCAATGGAAGTTCTGTATACGACTTCTCTAAGGAAACTCTGTATGCATTCGTTTTATATTACAGTATATGTAATGCGCACGGTAGCCTGTTTCTTGCCCCACTGAACACAGCCTGCGTTGATATTCGTATTATTATTCTTACTATTAATTCCTTTCTTTCTTATTTTGGCTCTTCTAACTATTCATTGTTTGTGTAGAGAGTCATTTTTGCGCCTGATCACGCTTAGTAACATACACACACACACGGTGAGACTCTTCTGGGTTATGGATCGGCCCGTCGCAGAGACCTCTACTTGACAATACACATTAAAAAAAACAGACATCAATATCCCTGGCAGGATTCGAATCCGCAATTCCAGCAACCCACCGGTCGCAGACCCCATCTCGTTTCTCCATATCCTTCATCCCTTACGTACGTCTGACCATTCCTTTCTAACTCTTACCACCTTTAATATACGGAAGTGTAAGTTACATCTCTACCCTTCAGACGTAATTCCGGACACAGGTGTGGCACATGCAAAAGTACTTCAAAAGATCATTATCCCCCAGAAAAAGACTTGCGAATGACGTTACACTCATTATTCAATCATAAACGGCCTTCCATTAAATCCATGACTGTTATCACCGACAACGGGAAGTAAACCCACGTTTATTAACACAGCCACAGTGCTCCTGCTATATAGCTAAGCTCTCTTACCAGTTAACCTGAACTACCTGCGTCCTTCAGCAAGTTCTGACAGACGATATCTCTGTTTGCAACTAAGACCAAGCACACATTAAGTTTGCAAGCTCTAAGCACCTCTCAGTATGTGCAATTGTGCCTGGCGAAGTTAATAACGGTTACTAGCATGGGCAAATAAATAGGGTAAACATTTCTGGCTGTCGTTAGTTTACATTGTACACACCATTCAGTTGGCACCGGCACTAGGTTAGCAAACTGGGGTCGCTCTACAGCAGAGGCAAGAACTCCGTGTCTTGTTAACAGGGTCCGTCACGGCTCTGTGAACCACTCAGCCTGCTATCCATTGAGTGGTACAGGTGGGTATTTGCTCTAGATTAAAGCGGCCTGGGCGTGAAACTGACGACTCTTAAAGCAGATGTTAAGCGTATAGATGTAACTCCGATATCTTGGATATTCTTATGTAATGGTGTTTAATTACAAGACAGGAGCAGAATGATTTTTCTTTACTTCTGCCAGAAATGTAACGTCAGAAAGGAAAAGACACAACAAACCAAGACGAAAAACACTTAGCGGAAGTAGAATACAAAAACAAAACAACAAAAACAATAACAACAACACGTAACAGCAAAAGTGAAACATGGAAAGGAGAAGAGTAAAAAAAATATGGGAGCAGAAATAGAGGCGTTAATACATAGAGCAATGACAGCAAGGGAAATAAAAAAGAGAAATAGACGGAGAATGAGGAGGAGAGGATTAAATTGGATAAGAAAATAAAGTTATCCTATGCATAGTTAAGCAACACGCCATCAAGCTGTTCGTTCGTAATCTGGTGGTACTTATTTACAGTATCCGCACTTTTAGCCAACGCGTATACCTGTGTTTATATATGTACGTATGTGTTTATGTATTACGTATGTATATATGTGTGTATGTATATGTGTATATATGTATATATGTATATATGTACGTACTTAGGTATGTGTGTATGTATGACGTACATATATATATATATGCACGTATGTATGTACGTACGTATGTATGTATATATGCACGTATGTATGAATATACATATGTATGTTTGTATGTACGACGTATGTATATATGTATGTATGTACGTATGTATGTGTTTATGTATGACGTATGTATACATGTGTGTGTATATATATGTACGTATGTATGCACATATGTTTATATGTATGTATGTACTACGTACGTATGTATGTATGTAACCATGATAATAGAAAATCGCTCGTTCTGTCTGTGATTTTAGGAGAGGCGACAAATGCATTTTCCCAGCCCCGCAATATCAGCCAAAACGTCAGCCGTTCCACGCCGTGAATATGATTCAAAGAATGCAGATTACTTCAGCTGTCTTCTTCACAGTGCTTCGGGGCAGACTATGATTGAGAAAAGAAAGTACGGAAGAAAAACTAAAAAAAAAAGTAAGAAAAGGATAAGTTATAAAAACATCGAAAAAAATGCGTGTATATGAAAGCAAGATGTTACACAATATGGATCAAATGGAAATCCTGAGTTCCAGACAGGCGTCCTTACTCCTGCGTTCTGCATTACGAAACAAAACCTATACTTGTATTATACACAGGGGGCTCATCTGTTGTTCCGTATATTAGCATACATCGGACTGTTGTATCTTGCCATACCAATGTCCATCCGAGGGTCAGACGCTGTGTGTTAAAGTTTGCTCACAGCCTCACGAAGCGTAAAGCATAGTAACAGTAATTGAGGGACCCACCCCGTCAAGGATTGCATTTCCAATGTTAAAGATATTTTGGGACACGACATCGTGAATTTTAGTACACATATACCGACGTTCGGATGAAAGTAATATATTCACATTCATTATCCAACGTATGTAACGGCAGTACTTCCATAAATTTGGGATTTGTTGTGGAAAAAGTGGAAGTAATTCATGTTCCTGTCCGGTAATTTCATTTCTACTCTGTCAATTTTTATTCCATAATGTTCCATGTCCTTTCATCTACCAATTTGGGGTTAATATGGCGAGCAATAGGGGTCGCAGCCCCACAGGTACAGAGCTTCACTCACCGTAAGAGGACAAAGTAAACAGCTAGCCACTCTTATACGCGGTTATCAGAATCCGAAATATCAACTTCCTTACTACAAACAAGAGAAAATATTAGTAACTGCATTACAACGTGTCGTAAGAACATGACAGAATCTTGGGTTATTACATCACATCACCTCAAATATACATACACACAAGAAGGAACAGTACCTGTAACGTAACATCGAGGCGCTTTCGAGCAACTACTTTTGCAGTGGAAAAGCAATAAATATTACATATTATGACAGTAGGTGTGTGTGTGTGTTGTGTGTGTATGTATATATATGTGTGTTGTGTGTGTATATGTGTGTGTGTGTGTTGTTTGTGTATGTATATATATGTGTGTTGTGTGTGTATATGTGTGTGTATGTATATGTGTGTATGTATATGTGTGTATTTATGTTGTGTGTGTGTTTTGTGTGTGTATTGTGTGTGTGTATGCATTTGTGTTGTGTGTGTATGTATATGTGTGTGTTGTGTGTGTATGTATATGTGAGTGTGTATTGTGTGTGTATATATATGTGTGTATTTATGTTGTGTGTGTGTTTTGTGTGTGTGTATTGTGTGTGTATATATATGTGTGTATGTATTTGTGTTGTGTGTATGTATATATGTATTGTGTATGTGTTGTGTGTATATGTGTGTGTGTTGTATGTGTGTATGTATGTGTGTGTTGTGTGTATGTATATATATATATATATGTGTGTGTGTGTGTGTGTGTTTGTGTTGTGTGTGTATGTATATGTGTGTGTATTTTGTGTGTGTGTGTATGTTGTGTGTATGTTGTGTGTATGTTGTGTGTTTTTGTGTGTGTGTTTGTGTGTGTTTGTAGCCTTAGTTATCCAGCATGTAATGTGCACGTGTCATATTGTCGTCTGTGGCCCGCCCGGCTCTACATTACTTTTCCACATTATCTCATATTTTTCGAAATAAGAAAGGTTATTGAACATAAAATATTTGTTTTGATTTTCTCTAAAAATTTTTGTCCGAAACTTTTCCCATTCTATCAAAAACTGAGCAACGTACGATCCAAAATGATTATTGGTCTTTCTGTAAAGTACACTATATAATTGTCAGATTTTAACGAAACGTGAATTTTCGCGACACGCTTTCGAAAAGTAAAGAAATATCAAACTTCATGAAAACCTTTTCAGTGGGAGCCGAGTTGTTTCTTGCGAACGAACGGACAGACGGACAAACATGACGAATATAATAGTCGCTTTTCGCAGTTTTATGAGCAGACCTAAATTTAGTTATTTGGCCAAATTTGTTTTATCATAATGCCTTTAATTTGTTCTTAAACGGCGCTAGTTTCCTAAAATTAATGTAATTTAAATGAAATATCTTAAGCTTTTTCAAACTTAACAGGTATGTAGCGAGACATTACCATACATTTACGTAGGTGGTCAGGGACAGAGTCCGCTGTTTTAGTCCGATTTCAAACAAACTTGACTTTTTTCGACAGAGTTTAGTTACGCCAACCTCCACGCCCCCGTAAAATATTGAACTAAACTCCATTTAGCGAGGGCCGAGTCGTAGCATTGGAACAGTCGAAAGGCACGACGATGTTAATAACTTCTTTAAGCGTCTATCATGCCTTTAAGACAGAAAGAAATTAATAAACAATTGAAAGAGATTAACGCGTTATCTGGGCTAATAAATTAGACATTCCGTTTCACAGGTGCGCTGGTAGGGTTGCCTGTTATTCAATTACATACGCTTTGTTCCGAATGTGTCCAAAACCACTGGATTGAGGATTATTATCAAATGAGCAGTGAACCGAGTTTGGTCTCCCGACGTCTTGCGTGAAGGAAATGACAATCTATTACGCAATGGTATGCTGGTAATCACTTTGCAATCTCGCATGAGGAGGCATGTTACGGCTAATTTCATTATTGGGTATATTTCAGTAAAGCCTGAAAATAAAGGGGATGAAACTGTTTCAAAATCACACAGAAACATAATTTTGGTACGTTCAGAATATTGTCTTCTGCCTACCATAATTTCTCGATGAAAGAAACTAGAATTAATAGATCAAAATACTTGTGTGTGTGTGGTGTGGTGGTGGTGGTGGTGGTGTGTGTGTGTGTGTGTGTCCATGTTTGTGGGGTTGGATTCCACCTTCTTCCATGTTTAGCAACGTATGGCCGATTTTCACAAAACATTTTTGTTTTGCTCCATTAAAGCCACGCATAAACCAAATGTTTAATATCATACAGTGAAAAATGAAAAAGGCAAAAGCGTGCGAAAAACTACATACTGAGTTTGAAACATTCTTTGTGAGTCAATATTTCTTAGAGAAAAATACATATTGAGGTTTAACCCTTTTCCTGCTAACGTGGAGCGTATGGTGAGCTCCTAATAATGCCAGCAAATGGCAGATGGGATTTAACTCGGCGTTTAAAGGGTTAAGCATTCTTTGTGCATCAACAATTACGAAAGCGACGAAGAGAAGTTTTAATGTTTATCTGAAACTCTCAACCAAAAAAAGAAGCAATCAGCCCTTCGTATAAAATCAAACATGTGTCAGCAACAGAAACACATTCAAAAGACAAAACATGATGCCGTAACCAGCTAGGCTTTATGAGTTCTGTTCACAATCCCTAGTGTAATTCTTTCTACCAAAGTAATATGCACCTTACGTAATCGCATACATCGCAATGAATTTCTTTGACCAGCTGCGTTATTATCAGCGTTTCAAGTATCGTAACGCCTGGAGATTTAGTTCGATATGCATGTCCTAACATTTTGAGTTCCGGTTACTTAATTTCATATTTACGATCTTATCAACAGTTTCCTTGTGTCTGTCTGTTCGAGAATTCGACTAAGATACCGATTTATATATATCAACTGATAGATATCGTTAAAGAAAAAAAGAATGCCATTCGAGACGTCACTGTAAAAAATTGTTTACCTTTGTTATCTAAACCAAAGTGGCGGCAGTGCTAATACTGTGGCTAAACCAAGCCTGCACCACTGAATATATTAATTATGAAATGTTGTGACACACGTAAGAACTTTGCAACCGTAAGAAATAGGATGGTGTAATTTTAATTAATGTAAATTTTTTTAAGTTGGCACTTTACACCATAAGGGTACAGTACCATTATTGATTACCAACACCAATACTATTGTTACTACTACTACTACTACTACTACTACTACTACTATTACTACTGTACTACTAATAATATTACTAGAAATAGTAATGGAGTAGAGAGTAAGTAAAATGAAGCGGTCATGTCTTGTACAATGACTCTCTTCCATATTCTTGGAAGGACTGAGGAAAAACAACCGAAAATTGAGTCATGTTAGACTGATGCCAGAATGACATAATCGAGATTGGAACCTTCCAAAAACATGGTAGCAATATTAATCAATTGGCGATCACTTTCGGTTAGATATACATCCTCCAAGTAGAGATATGGGAAGGATATATTCATTGCAAGGGACTTACGTTTACGTACGTTATGTTATGGTTATTTTAATGTTGAACGGGGCATGAACTACAGTAGAAAGAGACTGCCTCTGGCGTAGACGGTACCCACTGCCTTAAGAGAACGATAATGTTATTCCGTGGTCATAACATTTAAATTTCAAGTAATGGAGAAAGGAGAAAGTCCCTCAGCAAGCCATGGCAATCGGAATGATTTCTCCTGCATACGCTTACATATCGCACCCAAAACATTAAAGTCAAAATTACCTGAAAAATTCCCCTACGAGGAAAAACTTACCTAGCGGCGAAGTTTGTATGACATTTAGCAATTCTACACTTGAATCTTGCTTCAGTAAGGTACGGAGTTTAAAGAAAAGTTCAACTTTTGTTAAGCGATACGGAAGGAAGACGTAGGGTGGAGTGAAATTAAAACTCCACACATTCTTCATGTATTAAATGGAGGCAGGTTGCTCATCGCAGGCACTTTGTCTCTGAAGACAGAAATCTCTGTATTGGAGCAGCTGCTGGTTTGGTTACACTGCAGACTCAGACTTACAGGTAAAGAAGAGATCAATTACGCTACCGGTAAGCAGAAACCTTCCACCCAGACTATAATTTCTCGCTCATTCACTGACCCTCTTTGGCTTATTTAATTATACGGTTAATAAGATTTGTGATGTCGGGGAACAATTCTAACAAACACTGAGCACGTTGGTGTAATAGTAAAGCTCCAGAATCGTATTCTAGAAATGACTGGTTCGGTTCTCTACCAGATTATCTGATATCCTGAGAACATGTTATAGGCGCGCTCGTAAAAAAGCGAAAAGCGAATATTAGATTCGTCATGTCTGTCCGTCTATCTGTCTGTCCGCATGGAACACCTCGGCTCCCACTGGACGGATTTTCAAGAAATTTGATACTCGAGGATTTTTCAAAAATCTATCGAGAAAACTCAAGTTCATTAAAATCGGAAAATACGAGGGAAAGTCGTTAAATAACAGGGATGCTTATTCTAAAGTGCATGAAAAAGTATTCACAACGAAAAATCTTATTTCGGGATATAAAATGGCTCCTTAGCAAAATGTCATATAGGGGTCGTGACGATCAAGCAGTTTGAGCCTGCG
>Ga0123357_10012763_pt1 | contig 10851 bp, 11 predicted proteins | sample TergutEmb28metaG_FD_89873 | JGI IMG/M metagenome (GOLD analysis project Ga0123357, IMG submission 89873) | Embiratermes neotenicus P4 segment gut microbial communities from Petit-Saut dam, French Guiana - Emb289 P4 | ecosystem: Host-associated > Arthropoda: Insects > Digestive system > Gut ... | reverse complement strand
TGGCGCTCGGCCCGGTGTCGCTGGTCGCGTTGGTGGTGGCCGTGGTCCTGGTCGTCAAGTTCGCCCAGGCCCTGCCCGCGGCGGCCTGCGAGTCGATCTCCCCTGGTCAGGCCCTAACCAGAGCGAGTACCTTGGCGCCCTATCGCGGGTCGTTCGCCCTGCTGGGCGTGATCGGCCCGAGCAGTCTTGTCCTGGTGGTCGCGCTGCTGGTGGTCAAGAGTGCCTGGCAGGTACCCTTCGGCCTGGCCCTGGCGGCCGGCAGTTGGCTGGTCCTGATGCTGGTCGAGCCGCTGGCTTCGGCCCTGGTCGCGGGGCTGTACCTGGACGCCCGGCGGCTGGAGTACGACCGCTACCTGGCCTGGAGCCGGCGTGGCGAGCCGACTGGCTGGGTCTAGTCAGCGGCCTCACGCTAACTGGGCGGCCGGGTGCCCCGCGGCGAGCTTCTGGTCGAAGGTCAGCAGGGGTGTGTTGCCGCTCACCCGGGCCTCTTCAGCCAGGTAACAGTCGGTGTACGACAACGCCTTGTGAGTCTCAAACAAAGCCACTACGGCGTCTAGGAACGTACTGGCGGCGTCAATCGCACCGTCCCAGATGATGGCTCGGACGATGTCGGCCACCTGCGGCCGGGTCAGGCCGTAGTGGTGAAGGAGGGCATGAACGACCTCGGCGATCGCGGTGTCGGTCACGCGGTAGCGGGCGCCGGGCGCGGTCACCAGATCGCGTACGACGACGTACTGATCGGGGATATCGCGTAGGACCAGGCGTAATAGGAGGTTGGTGTCAAGGCTGGCCGACATGTCACAGCCTCGGCTGACGCTGCTCGTAGTAGGCGTGGACGTCCTCCAGCGGTTCGGTGCCGGGTTTGATCCAGGAGCTGAACCGAGCGGACAACTCGTCCCAGGTCTCGCGGCGCGTCAGCGTGGTCGAGCCGTCGGCGGCCTGGCTGAAGGTGACGATGTCACCGGGTTGGATCCCAAGTTGGCGCCGGAGTTCGACCGGGATGACAACCTGTCCCTTGCTCGAAACCGTTGCCGTCAGCATGGAACAACCTACCTCATGTCGCTCGTCTTACCTTCAGTGTAGCGTACTACCAAACCGGCCCTCGCTCCGCGGTTGGCGTATCGGGCCAATGGTGTCAGACCCCAATGGCTCAGATTGGGCCAATGGTGTCAGACCCCAATGGCTTCTTGGGTTCTTTTGTGTTGTACAACACAAGCCCCATGACGCCGCACTCGGGCCGGACTTCACGCCGGCATGACAATGTCAGCGAACTCGGCCAGGGTGGCCAGGACAGCAGGTAGGGCTTCGGGGGCGAGAGATCCATCTTGCCAAGTCAGCAGGTCAGAGCCTTCGATGCGCAGCGCCAGCCGGCGGTGATTCGGCTCCATCAGCCAATCTCTCACAGGTGTGGTCAGGAGGACGGCCGAGGCGTCATCGGGCATGGCGACCTGCCAGACCTGGTCAAACTGGTCTTGTCCGAGGTGTGCGGCACGACCCAACACTCCGGCCGGCGTGAATTGGATGTTCGGTACAGCCCGGCCCAGGTGGCGAACGACGACCGAGTACGACTGGATGCTTGAGCTTTGTTGGTTGCGGGAGGTGAGGTCATAGGTGTAGTCGAAGGCGGTGAACTCGGCGCCGCCGGATGTGCCCGTGATGACATTCGCGGCGTTGCGGAGCGTGCCCTGGCCGAAGGGTGGCCCGGACCACCGCTGGGTCAGCGCGTCGTCGGCCGGGCTGTACTGCCAGCCGTGGTCGGCGGCCAGGCTCGACCAGGCGGCCGCGCGGTGCCGGCCATAGACAACGAAGAAGGCCGCAGCCAGGACGACGACGACCCCCAAGCCGGTACCGAGGACGACGATGGGATGGGCCAATCCGAAGCCGCCCGTGGCCGCCGCCGCCACACCCACGATGACGATGACGACGAAAGCGGCGTACCAGATCCGCATGCCCGGCGCGGTGGCGCCGGCCCGGCCACCCTTTTGCGTCCGCCCCTGCTCGCCGAAGCCGCCGCGCGCCCAGGATGAGGCCGGAGGACCGGCTGTCCTCCCGGCCGTCTCCGCCTGCCCGGGCGCGGCGTCGGCGTCGGGCGGTCCATCCGTACCGATCGAGCCAAAGGTGTCAGACCCCAATGGCTCGGTAGCGGCCGTAGGGTCGGACGATGGTGAGCCGGTCCCCAGCGTGCCACTGCGGGCGGACGACCAGCCGCGGAAGGTACGCCGGCCGTTACCGCCGAACGACTCAGTCCGGCGCCGCGCGTGCAAAGTCACGATGACCGCGACGATCGCGATGATAATCCCGATACCGCCGGCGACTAGGCCCACGGCAAGCCCAATATTCACCCCGCCAAGAGTACGCTGGTCTTTTCCCGAAGTGAGACATGGGGTCTGACCCCATGTCTCAATGTCCCAGCGGGCCGAGTTGGACTACCAGCGGACGCTGATGGAGATTCAGTCCCAGGAGATCGAGGAGCAGGGGCTGGGCAGGTCGGAAACGGGCAGATGACCCGATCGGTCTCACGCGGATGAGACTGATGCGACCGTAAGAGACTGTAAATGCGACTGTAACTGAGACTGATACGACAGATGAAGCGACTGGTCGCGCCGGTGACTGCTCCTGAAGTAGACCCGATCTGTCTCAACCGACTGAGACAGATGAGACAGAAAGCGGCGCAGACGTCGTGTGAGCCATCCCGACGACCCGGGCGGGTTGAAACGGCCGGTGTCGGTGCGACCCCCGTAGATTAGTGCTCGACGGTTTTCACGCTGAAAGGAGCGAGGATGGGTATCGATTTCGACCCGACTCTGACGCCTGACAGCAAGCTGGCCGCGTTTGAGTCGAAGACGCTGGAGTACCGGCGCGATCTGTCGTCCAAGGATCGCATCATCAAGACGTTGGTCGCGTTCGCCAACTCGTCGGGCGGCTCGCTCGTCGTCGGTGTCGCAGACGATCACAGTGTTCTCGGCGTGGGTGACCCACTGGTGGAGGAGAACCGGCTGTCGAACCTGGTAGCCAACGGCATCCAGCCAATGCTGCTACCGGACACCGAAGTTGTCACCATCGACGGGCGATCGTTGTTGGTGGCCAAGGTCTATCCGGCTGGGCGGCGTCCGTTCTATGTCGCCAGTGAAGGGCCGGATGATGGCGTGTACGTCCGCCTGGGGTCCAGCACGGTGCAGGCCGATCAGTGGCAGATCGCCGAGTTGAGGCGTCAAGCCACGGGGGTGGTCTTTGACGAGCAGCCGAGCCCGCAGGCGACGGGTGGTCTCGATGACACGGCAGTCGCGGCAGCCTTCCCCGGTCGCGAGGTGGCGTCGGCCAAGGCGGTGCTGAACCTGGAAGTGGATGACCAAGGCGCGAAGGTGCCGACGAATGGCGGCGTGCTGCTTTTCGGAAGGGACCGTGAACGGCTGTTCCCTGACGCCTGGGTGTACTGCGGTAGGTTCCGCGGCCCCGACGGCCTTGACCTGACGGACATGGTCGAGTTGTACGCCAACCTGCTTGACCTTCCTGATCTGGTCGAGGAGTTCCTGAAGAAGCACGCTTTCCGTGGTGCCGATCTGACCGAGTGGCGACGCAAGGACGACTGGAGCGTCCCGCTGGACATCATCCGCGAGGCCGTCATCAACGCGCTGATCCATTCCGACTACGGCCAGCGGGGCGGCCCAATCCGGGTGGCGTTCTTCGACGACCGCGTGTACGTGGAGAGCCTGGGCGGGCTGCTGCCCGGCATGACGGTGGAGTCGATGCGTTCGGGTGCCTCGCGCATCCGCAACCAGGTCATCGCTCGCGCCTTCCGCGAAGCCGGGATGATCGAGCAGTGGGGCTATGGCGTGCGGCGCATGTACCGTCGCGCCGCTGAACTTGGGCTGCCCGAGCCGAGCTACGTCGAGCTGCCCGGACGGCTGAGGTTCGTCATCCCGACACTGCATGCGCAGATCATGAACGGTGGACCGCGTTCCCTAGGGCCTGAAGTGGTACCAGAAGTAACTAAGATACCTAAGAAGGTAACTAAGATACCTAAGTCGGCTGACCGGTTGTTGGAAGCGTTGGCACCCGGACCGTTGTCGCGTTCGGAGTTGCTGGGTGTCCTTGACCTGAGTGATCAGTCAGCCAATGCGTCGCGGCATCTTCAGCCGCTCCTTGACGCCGGGTTGGTCGAGATGACCGAGCCCCACAAGCCGCGGGCCAAGACCCAGCGCTACCGGATCACCGAGGCTGGGCAGGCGTTCCTGTCGATGGAGGTTGCTCCTCGTTGAGCCTGTCCCATGCCCGCCGTACGAGCAGGGCTGGGTCTTCATGGATGGCTTCGGCAACCAGGACGACGACCGGCGAGGGGATGATGCGCTTGCCGTTGAGGTAGCGGTTCAGTGTGGCGCGTTCGACGCCGATCTGTTCAGCGACGTGGGTGGCCGTGAAGCCTCGCGCCACGATGGCACCTTTGATTTCCAGGCCAAGCAGCGCGGAGAATCGGGCGCCGCGACTGTTGTCCATACAGTCGAGCCTAGCATCACATTGGACACGTTCTGTGTCTCAGACGGCACTCCTAAGCTTGCAGCGTGCTCATTTAGACACTAACATAGTCCGCATGGCCACATCTGAGGCGGCCGCGAAGATCGCCGCCACCGTCATGCGCGCCGTGACGGCATCGTCACTGACGACGGCGGAGGTGGCAGAACGTGCCGGGATGACACGCTCACGACTCTCCCGAAAGCTTGATGGTGACGTACCGCTTGATGTGGCCGAACTGGTCAACGTAGCTGATGCGCTCGGACTCACGCCAGAGGCGTTCTTTCGCATTGACACCCCTTCGAGCGACGGAGCGTCGGCGTAAGTGACCAGTATCGAGCCGAGGGTGCCTTGCGGATTTGGCATGTCGCATAGCTGCTGATCGCCCACGCCCAGACCGGCCAACGACGCAGAACGAGTAAGAAACAGGGAACGCATGACACAGAACACCGCCAAGCCGACATCCACCGGCTCCGCAAGCAAGCGGCTCGTAACCCGCGCAGTCTGGGCCGCCAAGCTTCGAAAGTTGGCCAAAGAAAGCAGCCTGCGTGGGGATGATCCGTTCAAGGACTCGGCAGTTGTGAACCTAACGCCTACCCAACTCGAGTTCGTCAGGCAGGATGTCGCATCCCCCGATACCAGCGTCAACACCATCGGCGGTGCCCTGATTCTTGACGGCCCAACTGACGCCGACGCACTTCGAAAAGCCGTCAACATCGTACGGAAAAACAACGATGGAATGAGAATACGGTTTGTTGAAATGGGCGGCACGCTTCGCCAATACGCCGCAGCGTTCACTCCGCTGACCACGTCGCTCTTGACATTTGAGAAGGAGAGCGAACTCGAGGCGTACTGCGATCGGAGAATGGGCGAACCGTACGGCGAAATCAAGGACAAAGACCTCAACAGTGAGATAGACATATTCCAACTGGCCGACGGCCGCGGAGGAGTGGTCCTGCGAGAGCATCATCTGAGGCAAGACGCGGCAGCGGTCGGGCTGTTCGTTGCCGACGTGCTCGATGTGTACGAACAGATGAAAAGTGGGCATCAAGGCTACGAAGGGGCAATAACCTCATTCATTGAGTACGCGAGGACAGCAGCAGGAGTCGGTTCGATCGGCGTTGGCACCACAGATCAAGTCGACGCCGCTTCGACCAGAAGTACGTTCATTCTCAGCCAGGAAAGAACGCTTCAACTAAAGCGCTTCTGCCAGACCCTGGGAACCAAGTCGAAGCTTCGCATCAGACCATCTAAAGTGTTCGAGCTTGCCAACGCCATCTACATCGGTATTGCGAACAACCGCGCTCAGAAAGTCACACTGCACAACCTGGCGACGGGCAGGAAACGAGGAACATCAGATGACTTCACCATTGGCCTGTTCATGACCAGTCGGCCCGTCGGGGTCTTCTTGGACTGGAACTCAACGGTGGCGGATAATCTCATTGACGCCAAGAAGAGAGCGAAAGGAACCCTCGGGGAACCGCCCTACGTCAGCGAAAGCGACTCAGCCTACAGGATTGACGTGTCTTTTCGAGTCAACCCCGAAGGACTCAAAAGCCTTATCAAGACGCCATTCCATCTCTATGAGCCTCCACGCCGGTACTCGCCAGTCCCACTGTTCCTCAGCATTGACGACATGTCTGAGACCGGACAGTACACACTGATGTATGACTATTGGAACAGCACCTACACCTCAGACCAGATCGAAGACAGGCATGCGACCGTGATGAAGGTTCTGGACCTCATGATGAGCCACCCTGAAATGACGTTGGCCGAGCTTTCCGACACGCTGGGCTGGTCGGATGACCAGGCTCGGCGAGACTGAGCCCAAGGCGCCCAGCGGTCATGGGTGTTGCTGACTTCTACCAACCGGGTGTGCCAACGGAGATTGATCTGCCCACGGAGTCGCTTGTCGGCATGGTGGAGGCCGCCGTGGCGGCGGTGCCGGACCACATCGCAACCGACTTCTTCGGCCACACGATGACCTATCGCCAGTTCGGTGATCAGGTCAACCGGGCGGCTGAAGGGCTGCGCCAGTTGGGCGTGAGGCCGGGTGACCGGGTTGCGTTGGTCCTGCCGAACTGCCCTCAGCACCTGATCGCGTTCTACGCGGTACTTCGACTCGGGGCGATCGTTGTCGAGCACAACCCGTTGTACACCGCCCGCGAACTGCGCCACATGTTCGAGGACCACGCCGCCCGGGTGGCCATCTGCTGGGACGCCGCCGTCCCCAAGCTGCAACGCCAACCAGACGACATTCCCATCGAGCACATCGTGGCCGTCAACCTGCTCGACGAATTTCCCGCCCAACTCAGGCTGGCCCTGAGCCTCCCCCTTCCGGCCTTACGACACAAACGTGCCGCCCTGACGGGAAGGTCGGTTGGTGCGACAACCACCTGGAAAAGGCTGCTGAACAACCACGGCCTGGACCCGCATTTTCCGAAACCAGGCGTCCACGACGAGGCAGTGATCCTCTACACCTCTGGTACCACCGGGTTGCCCAAAGGGGTCGTTCTGACACACTTCAACCTTCATGCCAACGCCAGGCAAAGCGAGGTCTGGATGCATGGCTCCGACGCCGAAATAGAGACATTCTTTGCCGTCCTACCGCTGTTCCACATATTCGGGCTGGTTCTCTACGGCATCTACGGAGTCCTGAAGCAAGCTCGCATCCACCTGTTCCCAACGTTCGACCCCAGCCTGGTCGTGACCGCCGCGAAGAAACAGCCGCCAACGGTCTTCTTCGCCGTTCCGCCGATCTTCGAGGCGACTGCCCACGCTGCGCAAGAACAAGAGGTAGCGCTGAAGACGGCCAAGTTCTGCGTCTCTGGGGCGATGACGTTGTCCGAGTCGACGGTGAAGCTGTGGGAGTCTGTGTCCTGTCGGCTCGTGGAGGGGTTTGGCATGACCGAGTGCTGCATCGCGCTCGCCAACCCCTTCTGGCCCACCAGACGAACCGGCACCATCGGCCTGCCGTTCCCCTCCACCCAGATACGAGTCGTCGACATTGACGACCCGTCCGCCGAGGTCGCTCAAGGCACGCCTGGTGAACTGCTGATCGCCGGGCCTCAGGTCTTCCAGGGCTACTGGAGGAACGAAGCCGAGACTGCCGCCGCTGTGTTGCCCGGCGGATGGCTGCGCACTGGTGACATTGTCACCCAAGACGCCGACGGTTTCACCACCATCGTTGACCGCAAGAAGGAGTTGGTTATTACCGGCGGGTTCAACGTCTCTCCCAGCGAGGTGGAGGCAGTGCTGTGCAGTCATCCAGACATTGAGGATGCCTGCATTGTGGGCCTGCCTGATGCTCACTCCGGCGAAGTCGTCGTTGCGGCGGTGGTGCCCAAACCCGGCGCGACCCTTGATGTCGAGGCCATCCGGGCGTACTGCCGCGAACGGTTGACCGCCTACAAAGTGCCGCGTCAAGTACTTGCCCTAGAGGTGTTCCCCAAGTCGCTGCTTGGCAAAGTCCTACGAGGCGAAGTACGCAATCAGTTACTCAAGCGGGCAAACGCGGCAACGGTCGACGGGTAGCTGCAACGACAGCTAGCTCGTCGAGACAATGAAGCCCAAATGATCACGGCCCTACAGGCATGGGGCCGATGGCCTCGCTATCGGAGATGGTGTCAGTGGCCCTGTCGCAACAGAGGGTGCGGCTGGTCTCTTCGGCCTTTTTCAGCGTCTCCAAGGCTTGATGTGCCCTAGAGCGGTGGATGCGCTGGTCCGGTCGCTGAGGTGTCGGCCTGGTGGGCGGACAACTCAGCGCCGCTGGTCTGGAGTACTTGGGTCAGTACGGTCCGGGCGTCGGCGGGCTGGTCTGGCCGGAGTCGGTCAGCGCCGCGGTCGGTGGCGACGTAGGCGGTGTTGGCGTGGCGGCCTCGGGTCATGGCGACGTACAGAGTTTCGCGGCTTGTCTGCCCTGTGACAAGGACGTGGGCGGTGTCGGTGGTGACGCCTTGCGCGCGGAAACCTGTCACTGCCCCTGTCCTAGGCGAACGCGGAAGACTACCGAGAGCAGAAGAAGGAAGTGCCCGGCGCACCCATCGGTAGCCGACCGTGGGCCGACTACATGAACCTCGTTCTCCGCTCCACAAGCATGGAAGAAGCCGCGACGGATCCCGCATCGAAGTCAGCAGGGACCCCAGCCACAGGCCTCGTGTAGCAGCCCGACAGGGCCATCGCTGAGCGCGGACACACGGTACCCTAACGTAGCGATAGCGTAGCGTTTCGACACCCGGATGGCTCAAATGCCACTTGACTAGTAAAAACAATGGCGGAGGATACGAGATTCGAACTCGTGAGGGCTTGCGCCCAACCCGCTTTCCAAGCGAGCGCCATAGACCAACTAGGCGAATCCTCCGCCGACGATCATACCGAAGGTGGCGGGCGGGGACGAAAACGCCCACCACGGCCGCCTGCCCGATCCGTCCACCCCTCCGCCTGCCGCTCCGCCGCGCGTCGGCCCGCCTCCACCGCGCTCGCTGATGGGTTAGCGTCGTTTTTCCGCGTCGAAAACGACGCTAACCCATCAGCGAACGAAGGAGGAGGGGGTCGGCTGGGGGCCTTGGCGGGGGTGGGCCTTGCCGGGGTGGCGGGATTTGGCTCGGCCGTCTCGGCCGGGGCGTTCCTCGGCTCGACCGAGGTGGTTTCGGCTGGGGCGGTCCCCGTCACGCTCGGCACGATTCCGCCCAGGACGTTCCCCATCCCGCTCGGCCTGGTTTCGGTGGGGGCGGTCGTCTTCCCGACGGGCGCGACTCTGGCGGGGGCGGTCCCCGTCCCACTCGGAGTGGTCCTCGGCCCGCTCGGCGTGGTCTCGCGTCCGGCCGGGGCGCTTCCCGTCCCGCTCGGCGCGACTCGCACGATGGTGCTTGGGCTCGTGGCGGCCGGCCGAATTCGATGGGTCGGCCTCCTGGTCGGCCTCACGGTCAGCCTCCAACTCGGCGGGCGGCCCGGCCCGACCGGTGTCGCCGACCGCCAGGGCGGCCAGGGCCGCGGCCAGGTCGATGGCCTGCTCCAACCGGGCGGCCCGGCTGGCTTGTACCGCCGCGCCACTGGCGCTGCCCGGGTCGGGCTGGGTTTGGGCAAACTGTACGGCCAAGTACTCGGCCACCGCCTGGCGCGCCGCCTCCAGCCGACCACTCGCCACCCGGGCCGGTACCTGCTCCAGCAACCGGGCCAGGCGGTGCGCGCTGACTTCGGCGGGCGTGGGGATGGGACGCTCGGTCAGTGGTACGCGGGTGGCCTTCTCAATGCGGCGCAAGCGGCCGGTCTCCTTTGGCGCGACGAAGGACCAGGCGGTCCCGGCGCGGCCGGCCCGCCCGGTACGCCCGATGCGGTGGACGTAGCCTTCGGCGTCGTGCGGCAGGTCGAAGTTGATGACCAGTCCGACCCGGTCGACGTCCAAGCCGCGCGCGGCGACATCGGTCGCGACTAGGACATTCACTTGCCCAGCCCGCAGCCGGGCGACCACCCGCTCGCGCTCGGCCTGCGGTACGTCGCCGGAGATGACCGAGGCGGCAATCCCGCGCTGGGCCAGGGCGGCGCCGACCTCCTCGGCGGCGGCCTTCGTCGCCACGAAGATCAGCGCGGCCTCGGCCGGCGAGGTTGCCAGTACCCGGGCCAGGGCGCCGATCTTCTGCCGGTGCGGTACGACGGTATAGGACTGCTCGACGCCCTCGACCGTCGACGCCTGGCGCGTCACGGCGATCTGGCGCGGCTGGCGCAGGTGGGTGTCGACGGTGTGGCGCAGATCGGCCGCCATCGTGGCGCTGAACAAGGCGGTCTGGTGCTCGGTCGGTACGGCGTCGAGAATGGTGTCGACCTCGTCCGCGAAACCCATTCGCAGCATCTCGTCGCCCTCATCCAGGACGACGAAACCGACGCCGCTCAGGTCGAGCCGGCCGCGCTCCAGGTGGTCGATGACTCGCCCGGGCGTGCCGACGACGATGTGGGCGCCCGCCGCCAGCGCCCGCAGCTGCGGACCGTACGGCGCCCCGCCGTAGATCGTGACGATGCGTACCCCCGAGTCGCCGGCCAGATCCTCCAGCGCGGCCGTCACCTGCAGGGCGAGCTCGCGCGTCGGCGTCAGGATCAGCCCCTGGGGATGGGTTTGACTAGGTACGATTCCAGCCAGCAGCGGTAGACCGAAGGCAGCGGTCTTGCCGGTACCGGTTTGGGCGATACCAACAATGTCCTCGCCCAGCAGCAGGGGCGGGATGGGGGTTATAGGCCAAAATGTGTGTCTGTTTTGACGGGTAATGCCTTGTCGGGCTTCTGAAATCGGGGTTGGTTAAGGTCTGATGGCCTTAGCTGATGAATGATGCGCTGTTTGTCCCGGCTTGT
>Ga0123357_10012762_pt1 | contig 10852 bp, 9 predicted proteins | sample TergutEmb28metaG_FD_89873 | JGI IMG/M metagenome (GOLD analysis project Ga0123357, IMG submission 89873) | Embiratermes neotenicus P4 segment gut microbial communities from Petit-Saut dam, French Guiana - Emb289 P4 | ecosystem: Host-associated > Arthropoda: Insects > Digestive system > Gut ... | reverse complement strand
GGCTGAGTGGACCCCGTTCCAGACCCACTACTACTCAGAAAATCTGGTAGCGCCGGGGATCGAACCCGGGACCTCTGTATCTGTAGCCAGAAACTCTGACCACTAGACTACAGAGGCGGCCTAATACAAATATCTAAGGAAGAATATTGCATTTTTTGAGTGTTGTGAATTGTTTAGCGACAAAAGACGTAACGAACAACCTAAATGATACCAGCCGCAGAAATTACCCGAGTTCTTACTGCAAGAGTCGCAGATCAGGCAAGTGGCTTCCGAACTCCGGCGGTACAAAAGTACAAATAACAACAACAACAACAATAATAATAATAATAATAATAATAAATTTAACTGCAAATGTGCTGTCGCTCCGTGGCAGTGGTTATAATGCATGTACATAAATATGAAATAAGGATCTAAGAAATTTAAGTCGGGAGGGCTACATAAGATGCATGCAGTAGCAAACTGGAGTCTTGCGAACCACCTCAGCGTTCGCTTTTAGACACAGGGAAACCAAGAAAACCCTGTGCCGAGGTGGCCGGTCGCAGGACCTTCCGGATACTGACTTCTAGCCAGTTCAGTAAATATCAATCTCACGCACGGAATAGTTGGCGATATGTGTATATTTCAGACTATCCGAACGCGTTTCTGCAGCATTCCAATAGCGTGCCTCAATCTGGTGGCAGCAAACAAGATGTAAACAAGCATAGTGCTTCCTTTCTGGCCAAGCAGTCGCCTAAATTGGTGAAGGCTAGTACTGTAGGGCACTTACATAAAATCAGAATTGGGCATACATTTTTCGTTTGGTGGCTGTAAGTTAGACACGGCTGTAAAATGAAGGTACATGCAGAGACGTCGGGAAAATCAAGAATATCCCGAGTCGGCACAGGTTGCGGACTAGCTGGGACTCACATCGGATATACGTTCCAAAAAGAAGGTGGTAGCATTTCTGACCCAGATATACCTTACATAAACATGCATTTCATAGCATAGGCACGCAATGCAAGTACCTGACTTTCGGAACAAGTTCTTACTCAGTCGAGTAGTACGTTCACCAATGTACTCACAAACAGTTACACTCTTACCGAACCAAGAAACTACGTTATCGATAGAATGACCGAGGTGACCAACAAATGAATCCATGGTACAGATTTGTCCTTCAAACATCACGATGTACTCAGTCAGTAAATTTCCTAGTGTTATGCAGTCCGAAGTTTCAACAACGTATTTATACAATCATAACATTGGCCTTTATCCTGAGACAAATAAATTCAGTCCCCACCTACATACCCAGTTTTTGCAACCACCTTGCTAGCTACGCTCGGGTTCACAAGAGACTTCTTCAATAGGCGTTTCAGGACAAGAAATTCGGATATATCTACAATTTATACTATGCGTACTTCGCGTTCAGCCCACCTCTTTCGGAACATTATTCGTACTTCAACGAAGTTTATATTATTGAACTTTCCAATAGAGAATTCAAACTACAGCACAGGCTCAGATGTCCTTAGCTCTTTCATCTAACGCCAGTGACAATCCTGCGTCACTGGTACTGTACACCTACTGTCGATAAATGCTTGAAAGTCACAGTTACCGGCAGTTCAAATGGTAATCGCAGCAGTACAGGTGGAACACGACAGCTCCATGTCATTCTTTATTGAATGTATTTGTGTAAGCATCTAAACGTAAAACTTCCCATCTCCATTGATTTGTTGGAGAGAACGAGTGTGTGTGTATATATATATATATATATATATATATGTATATACACACACATAATACACATACATACACACATTTCGGTTAAACTGTATTGTAATCCATTCTGTGCCTAGTAACACGACTGATATTTTAAAGTATCGTGGCCCGTATGAAAGAATACACTGAGGGTGCTGAAAAACGAAGTACTGAGACCTAGAACACTGGAGATAACCACATGTTGGAGAAAACTGTTTGATGAGGAGTTTCGTACTTTCTACTGCTCACCAAACGACTACACAGAAGATGAAACGTAGGGGCATGTAGCATGCATTGGAAATAGAAAATGGATGTGAAGGGCAGGGAACACATGGGACGTGGATACCAGTAAAGGATCATCAAGAAACGGGATGTGGAGATATGGAAATTATTCTAAATGGATAGGGATGGACCCTAGTCCAGTGGCGGCTCTTGTGGCGACTTCATGTCCCAAAACAGCGTGGAATTTGTGATGAGCCGTGTGACTATCAGCTTTTCAAAAATAACACGGCTTGAGTTATACATTTCTTTCAGGTCATTTATTATGCGTTTAATAAAACAGGTCCTCCCCACCCCCTTCCCCCTTAACACCGGTCTTCGTCAATTACATGTAAACAGGCCATATCATATATCACGTCCAGTTTTGAGGTGAAACTGTCGCGAATATTGCAATGGCATCACTCTAGACCTATTCTTAAATACAGAAAGCACATCCTTATATTGCGCATACTATCTCTCACACAAAATCTTAACACGCAGTTTAAATTATTTACTACATGCTACATCATGGAATATTAATATGGTGCTATATTTAGTGCATGCTTCACGTCCACACAACCTTGGACGGACGTTCCAAATATCAGAGACATGCTACAAAAAATGTCCACAACATTCCTCTTCTGTAATAGCTCACTTGCCCTTAATTCATCTAGCAGACTGCTGGCCACATGCATTAGCAGCGACGCACTTGCTCTGCACTGACGCATCCCGTTTCCATATGTTCATCACATCACGCCTATGTCCAAACATCACGATGCAAACGCAAACCAATCCTTAGTGTAACTTTTTCACTGGGAGTTAAAACAATTATTCTGCGGTATGAAGGTCTATTTGTGACAGTTATTCTCTTCAGGCGCGTGGTAATCGTTGATTTACTAAAAATTACCAATACACCTTAAAACTGACTCTATACTGTCTTCAGCTGCTTGCCTTTCAATGATCTTTTAATCGCACTACGCCATAACTTATAACATTAATGGCAACGGTTTGAATTAAAAGCGGCGCCTTCTGATTAATATACAAGGAAGAAAGTTAACCAAATACCAAACAGACCAATGTATCAGACAACGGGCAATGTCCAACATAACATCAGTATGGGTTCGTGATGTCAATATTATTATCCTTCAACCAAAATTTGTGACCTGCACTCTGGGTCAAAGATTCTCCATCACAATGTTTCCCACGGTCCTAATTAGAGAGACATTCTAAAAATCAGCTACAGCATTAATGTTCAGTAATTAACTGGCCGCTGCAATGGTCACAGTCGACCAATCCTCTCTCACACTGATCGATTCTGTGTTTACTACTCTTTAACTTTTCACGGCGGTGTCACTATTTTCTGTCGTTATTTTACAAAGCTAGTTCAACTGCAAAGGTTACAGGTCTACAGGTGGCTTGTGAGCATATGCGGATTTTAAAGTGGCTGGCTCAGAATATGGTTCAGTGGCGGGCTCTTGTCAACACGTGATGAAGACTCAAAATACACAAAGGCCCTAGAATTTCTTGCTATCAGCTCCTGTAGGAGGGACTGTGCTCCATGGAATTGATTTGCTAACTAGGGCGCGTAATTTGGGGACTAGGTTCACATTTCTAATTTCGTTTGGGCACAATCATAACCATTCGACACCAAACACATTTAGAGAAATAACAACAGCAGGATAACATCCTGTTAATATTTACACCCAAAAGAATAAGAACGTCTGAATACAAATGAAAGCCAGAAAGTCAGGGTTACTGCGAATCGGTATAGAGACCTTAGCCTAGTGGCCACTCTAAACCCTACCGTGAACTTAATAACAGATCGTGGACCTCCCCAGGGGACACTGCCTTATCGAAGGCACCTTTAGTGCCGGGCGGGGATGTTTCCAAGTTCCAATGAACCTGACAGCTATGCTCGTAGTAGGGCCACCCAAGCCGGAGAGGTCCCAGCCGAGGAGCAAAACGAAGTGTGTCCCACAACGACAGGGCAGACGGGGCTCTCTAGGTCAGGTACACCAACCCTTCTAGGACTAGGGATTGATCACTCACTTACCCAAAAAAATAACGCTGATTCAGAAAACGAAGAGGGCACTGGTTAAACTATAGGGCCTTATGTCAATAAAGAAGGACAGTAGAGTTATAGATCCAGACATTCTTAACCTCGGCAGCATATGAAACTGGTCACCTACACAACCGGTTTGGACTTGATGACGAAGACAAAATTCCCTTACCTTAACAGCAATCTAACTTCAGTTGTGTAGCCCGAAATCAGCAATATACTGACTGAGCTATCCCAGTTCACTAGTAAGTTACACAAGTAAAGACAGCAGCAACCTGAAGTGAGGATTTAATTGTTATTCTTGCTAGTTATCACACTACTGCTTTCAAAATAATTTTATGAGCCATATGAATCTGCCAGACCTTTCATTAATACACAATACTCGTATCTGTACATTATGCTTTGTCCTTTAAATATTACCTCTTACGTAATACGAGGAAAGAACAAAATAAACGACCTTGGGTTTTTGTTGTTCAGAACGTTTGAAAGTGCTAGGACTTGGTAACCTTTAAACACGATTTTAGTCTGTAGTAACTCAGTGAAAGGCAAATTCCCGGTGAGGATCAACTGATGGGATAAAGCAGAGATGGGAGGTTGTAATGAAATGTGAAAGGAAACACGTCTGTCACTATTCGGGGTTCTGAGCTGGCTCACTCTCTACTGTGCAAGCGTGCTATTAGCTTTCAATGTCCGTTCTTGACAACACTGAAAATTCCCCCACCCCGAGAGGCGTTCTGCAGGTTTATATAATTTCAAAAAGCGATTTATTATTATTATTATTATTATTATTATTGTCTTAATTCCTTTGGATAGAGAGAAATTAGTTAAAAACTGGTAGTCGCTCAGCTCTCGGAAATTCCCCTTCACTACCACGTACACAAAAGACTCGACCTCTAAAGTTCAAGTATATTTTCATTCTACGGCATAATTTTTTTTTTTAAATAAGAACGCGTATTTAATTAGTCACCGAGTGTATGTATTAAATTAATCGCATTCTGGTCCAAGTTCTGTCTTCAGTTTTCCTTTTACTTAGTAGTTACGAGGCCAGATTCACCACTCAAGGTTTATGAAGCAGTCAACAATAATACCTATTCTAAATTCAGGAATGCAGTGGGGGGTTTCTGCTCTTGTTTACTCCAAATACATAAACAGCATACAAGTATTACATTGTACATCAGTAATCCGCGGGCCAGGAAAGCGAAGTCAGCACAGCGACTCCCTACGGGCTGGACGGTCCGGGGAACGAATCTCGGTGGAGGCGAGATTTCCCGCGCCGGCCCAGACCGGCTCTGGGGCCCACCCAACCCACTGTACACAGTGGGTATCGGATCTGTTTCTCGGCGGTTAAGCGGTCGTAGCGTGGCGTTGACCACTCGCTCCCATCTAGCACCGAGGTTATAGAAAAAGTACAAATACACCTCAACTCCCACTCTGGGCCTTTATGGCTTGCTCTAGGGCAAAATTTACCTTACGTAGGTGAAGACGTCAAAAGTTCTGAAATGTACTACAGGCACGAAAAGTTCTTTAAGCATTCACTGAGGACTTTAGTCAATATCTACAATACAGCCTCAATTACAATCAAAAACAAAAAAGAAGCCAGTCACACTTTAAACAAACTTGTTGACAAAAAACGATTTAAAAATATCTGTGATATCCTACTACTAAAAGAGGCATTAAACGCCAACAAAAATAGGGTTTAAGGCCTGACAATGTTTACATCTCTAACAGGCTCACCTACAAAACAATATTTATTGTAGACGCAAATCTGCAGTATGTGCTTTTAATTCTCCATTTTAAACGGCCTGTTCAAACCTTTCGCGAAAATGTACGCATTTTTTACACGATGTCTACATGTCAACGCACAACAGTTCATCTTCCTGTACGTTCAGCAGCACGTTTCATTTCCAGTACTAGTTAATGCTGCCAAATTCAGAAGACTTTTCTATAAGAATAATGTCATTTCTGTCCGTATCGACGCAACGTAACCCCTGATGTACAATGCGCTAAAATCACAATTTAACGAGCAACAAAATCTTAATGGGTGATCAGCCGCGTCAGAGCGCAGCACCGTTGAACACTGCTTGTCAGTAGTTCTGTAGTCATTAGTTACGTCACTCGTATTATGGACAGACAGACGATTACTTACGTCATGATGGAGACACGGACGATTACTTACATCATTTGGGAGACACAGGCGATTACTTGCGTCATATTGGAGACACAGACAATTACTTACATCAACTAGGAGACACAGGCGATTACATACGTCATTCCCTTATTATGGAGACACGAATGATTACCTAACGTCATCCCCTGATAATGGTGACACAGACGGTCTCCGAAACCTCTGGCATCCGATTTGAATTAACGCGGCAGGTTATACGGAAAGATTTTATCATTTTAGCGAACCTAGGCGGAATAATTCATTTGTCGCGATCGAAAAGAGATAACGAATTCCCGAAACAACTAATTACTACTGCGGAAAAGGAATGGTAACGTAACTGCAAGAACCGAAATACAAAAAAATTATAATTGAATACCTGCCAAGTCTGTTAGGGGTACATTTCTGAGAATTTAGCAGAAGAGACTGAAAAGCTGAAGCTTACTTTAGCTTCACACTGTAGTTTCTGGAATCTGCCTGCAGGTCTCTCAGCTTTGAAACGATTGCACTGCGACTGACGTTTCGTAACCGATAAGGACTCCGCCATTTGTAAGAGTACTGCCTAGACGTAGGAACTGGTTAGAAACAGATGCCAATGCCAAGAGAGTGAAGCGTAAGAAAGGATAAGATGAACAGATGCAATAAAAATGAACGCGAATGGTTCCGTCTAAGTAACACTGCGAAAGAGTGGACAAGAATGTGTGGTGACAAATCTTAAAGCAAAAACAAAATTAGGAGTGGAAAAAAGTTTTCGAAACCGTAAATGCAAAGTTTCAAAAACGGACACAACATTTTTGCTTTGTTTTGTTTTGATGACCGTGAATCTCAGTATAATCTTAGTAACTGACCAACTTAGTGCACAAATTCTTGTTTTATAATAAATGTATCATGAGACAAGAATTTGTGCATTAAGTTGGTCAGTTACTAAGAGGACACAACACTGTTTTAGACATATTTGTGGATAAGCTAATGAGAGAAAGGAAACTCATTAGATAGCTAAGTTATTTCTTACGTAAGCGCATGAGAGAGCTACTAATCGTTACCCACGAGTAAAGCTATGGCCTTGCTAACGCGGGTCGGGATCTCTTATCTCTTGGCGAAGCTTTCAGAGAAATGTAGATGCTGTCTCTAACAAGCACTGTCTCTAATACGCAATTTCTCTAACACTTTCCACTGGCCGCTATTTGTTATGTGTGCAGTTAATAACAAGTCTAGAGTCAAATTTACGCAAAGCTCTAACCAGACACACAACAAGTGAAGATTCTGTCTCTCATAACAAAATTAGCTCGCCCTCACAAGACACAACTGCACTTCATCCTCAAGTACAACGGTGTATCTTTAACTGGAACATACCGGCTGCGATTTTAAGGCACATTTAATATATTCACTCCTGTTAAGTTCCCAGTAGGCCAACAGCAATTCCTCAATTAGAGGGAAGGAGGTAAATGTGGAATACCACATTGTTTTCCTTTTCTGTATATCTCCATAAATGCAATACAACTAAAAGATATATTAGCATTCAATCAGAAAATGTTACCCCCTTTTATATGTATAACATATTAGAGCATAGACTTAATTTCTCCTTTTTATCTTTCGTCCGTTTTATTTAATCCTGTGCCTTCTCTCTTCCCTCCCCTCCCTCCCCCTACACCCACCATCCGTTACCCCAAGAAATGTGCTGTAAGTGTACTATGAAATTCTTAGGGTAATATACTCAATAAATATTTGGTTACTACTGCTTTTATAATTGGCTGAGGCACTGCGCTACAAGCCGGAAGGTCGCGGGTTCGATTCCCGATTGTGTCACTGGAATTTTTCATTGACATAATCCTTCCGGCCGCACCATGACCCTGGGGTTGACTCAGCCTATAACAGAAATATTTCCTGGGGTAAAGGCGGGCGGTGCGTAGGGTTGACAATCGTACCACCTTCATGTGCCGACTGTCTTGAAATCTGGGAGCCTCAACCTCGTAGAACCCACAGGGCCTTCCGGGCCTGTAATGGGATTGCTTTACCTTTACTGCTGTAATAAATGATTTAACATTTTTTACATGGTTGTTATACATAAACACGTTTGTGGTATGCAATCAGTGATAAAATTGCATGGCATAATTTGGTATTACCAACAAACACAGACGACTTAGAACCGCACTAAACAGAATTCTACTGGGCTCAAAACCATCGTACAGTATCAGCATCTTTAAATACTTCTGATAATCTTTCCCCGCTCGGCGCCACCAGAAGAAACAATGTGGTACTCCGCATGCCCACCATTTCATAGTACCTGACCTTCCTATATCAGTTTTAATATCATCCTATCATCTACGCTTGGGTTTGCTAAAGTCTCTTACCTTCAGGTTTCCCCACTAAGATGTAAGGTATTTTTCATCCGTACATTTAATTTTTGTTACCCATGGCGAAACAGCCCCTAGTGGACCAGGACGTCCTCATTATCGAGGTTCAACTATCACATTTCAAGACACAAGACATATGTAAGACTCCTCTGGACGTGTAATCAGCCCGTCACAGAGACCTCTACATGACAACACAAAACCGTCAAAAGAGTCAGACATCATGCCCCCGCCGGGATTCGAACCTGCAATCCCAGCAGGCGAGAAGCCTCAGACCCTCATCTTAAACCGCGTGGCCACCGGGATCGGCCACATTGTAATTAATGCTCATATAAACTGTGGGCGTATACTCCAGTGTCTAGTTTCTATAGGTACGATAAAAACAGATTTAATCCAGCAAATAATTAAGCATCACGGTGTCTAGTACTTATAACAAATCAAATACAATTCGGTACTCTGCTGTATGACGAGTCATGTGTAATCAGGATGATAAGTGGCTGGGGCATATCTTCGGAAAACATGAAATGCACCCTTCTAGACCACCAACTTTTTGTGTACCAGACGGGAATAGAAACATGGTGAGAACGAACAGAAATTGGCTAGATATCGTTGAACGAGACCTACAAATTCTTGAAATTCCTGGATGGAAGACGCTCGCTTTAACGTCGCTGGGAGGTCAGGATTGCACCGCGCTGGAAATCCGGAGAAGTGGAGGGGCAGGACGATGAGAAATATGTATCAATTTGTCGCTTCAGACGAACTTTTTGAAACGAAAATCTGTATATACAAGTACGAATTACAGACGCATTCGTTAACAAAAGGTGCTAAAACCAATTAGATTTGCTACGTCTGTCTGCCTGTCTATCCGCACGTAACGAACAATTGCAGAACTGCCCGACATAATTCATGAAGTTTGAAATGAACGGATTACTAAAATCTGTCACGAACAGACTCCAACACTGGTTAAAATCGCACAACAACAACTTCGCACGCATTTCTGCGCGCAACTCGCGAATCACTCGCCCGTAACTGTCCGAATTATTGGAGCGAAACATGCTTGGAAAAACGCTGCTGAGGAAACATACATTTTATGCGCGCTACAGTTTTTCCATGGGATTAACGGTATTATACGTAATGAAACAAGGTACATATATTTTATGCTATGTTTCCTCGTAACTCGAGTATCAAACGTTTGCCAGATTTTATACTGGAGGTCGCGGTAGGAATAATATTTGTCGAAAATACGTCGACGAAACAACAGCGGACAGGAGCCAGAAAGGTTACACCATACGTTCATTTTCTATTTCGTCTCAGGAAATTCAAACTTAACATGTTAAAACTTTTGAACAACACTTCTGAGATTTCATTTCATTCAAACAAAATCACAGTAGAAGAGAAAAGTACTTCTACATAAAATGCCTAGTTCTATGTGCATAACGACATTACGGGCTCACGGTTACAGTTACTGAAATGCTTTGCGTGGGGTTTAGATCAACACGTGCTTCCACATTGAATCCGAATGTCAGTGCCATGACCTTTGTCGTCACAAGGCCTGATCGTGCTAGCACAATGTTGTTATTGACTATTACAATGGCACAATAAGCAAAGCCATTAACTTACGTAAGTTCTGGTAGTGAACGTCCGCGTTAACAACTGTATCTTGATTTGAAACATTATGTACAATCTCGGTGGAGTGTATACTTAAGACATTCGTATGGAATTTATTCGTATTGTAGTCTTCTGGGTACATAATACTTGGAAGTTTTAATCGACGAACACACAAAAAGCACATGACAGCATTCCAAGTACTAAAACAGGATTAATGACACTTTTTGGCGGCGATTTGATTTTTCCCGCAAAAAGGGCATATTTATTAAACAGTGCGTGATTTATACTTAATTTATATCCTATAAACGTTTAGGCAGAAATTTGACTCACACCATCAAAATGTTTCACGCAAGATATTCTTATATTATTTATATTGAATGTAACACTAATTTGCGGGCCGGGTAGCTCAGTCGGTATAGCGACTGAGCTACGGGCTGGACGGGCCGGGATCGAATCCCGGTGGGGACGAGATTTTCCGCCCGTCCAGACCGGCCCTGGGGCCCACCCAGCCTCCTGTACAATGGGTACCGGGTCTTTCCCGGGGGTAGAGGCGGCCGGGGCGTAGGGCTGACCCCCTACCCCCACCTAGAGTGCCGAGGTCCTAGAAAAGAGTAGAGCTATACCTCTACTCACCCTAAGGGCCTTCGTGGCCTACAAAAAGGGTGAAAACCTACCTACCTACAT
>Ga0123357_10012761_pt1 | contig 10852 bp, 8 predicted proteins | sample TergutEmb28metaG_FD_89873 | JGI IMG/M metagenome (GOLD analysis project Ga0123357, IMG submission 89873) | Embiratermes neotenicus P4 segment gut microbial communities from Petit-Saut dam, French Guiana - Emb289 P4 | ecosystem: Host-associated > Arthropoda: Insects > Digestive system > Gut ... | reverse complement strand
TAAGCTCGGCATCCTCCTCGGGAAGTCTGAGGGTTACAGTAGTCATCAGTTCTCCTTTGATTTACAATGTGCGAATATGAATACATTGTACAGCATCGAGAGACGCTCTGCAAATGACGAGGCCCATTTGTACGCTAGCGCGGATGACAAAAGAGCAAGTGCGGGCTGATCGGGAAAGATAAGCGGACCCAAGCCTCATTCCTGCCATGACTATAACCATAATAAACCTATTTACTTTATGGTAATAACCATGATAATATTTATTACAGTAATGGCTTTAACCATAACAGGAGATTAGCATGAGTAGGGTAGCAACATCGGCGCAGGCGCGAAGGGTTCTTGACAAGAACCTGAGATCTTTCAGCACCGAAGTTTCGGTACCGCAAGCAGGGTGGATTAGATCGATACGCGAAGCCTTGGGTATGACGCGCGCCCAGCTGGGAGCGCGCATGTTCTCCTCACGCAAGGCGGCCCAGGGCATAAGCGCGTCTACAGTGCAGGATCTAGAGCGGCAAGAGAAGGCAGGAACCATCACGTTGGACTCGCTGCAACGAGCAGCACAGGCGATGCACTGCGAGCTGGTATATGCACTCGTGCCCCATGAAAGCTTGGAGAAGGTCGTGGAAAAACAGGCGCAAAACTTATCCCAAGTAATTGGGGAGCGGACGAAACAGACCATGCACCTAGAATCACAAGACTACGAGGATGCGGCGCAGACTCTCACGCCCGATGACCTGATTAGCTCGTACTCACTTTGGAGGTAAGAGATATGTTCGAAACTCCCGTAGGCGCAACTCCGCTTGATCACGAGGATATCGCCGGTTTGATTCCCACTTATCTTTCAACAAGAGATGATCTCAATGTGGTCGAGGCCGAAAACATCATGAAGGCTCATACGAAATTCCTTACCCATGCATCGCGCTACCATGACGCAGATTTCCTCCTGCAAGAATCGACGATCCGGAGCATCCACAAAGATATGTACGGCGATGTGTGGAGCTGGGCGGGCGCCTTTCGAAGCCGCATGACAAACATTGGGGTTCGCTCCGAGCAGATTCCTGAGATGCTCCGTAATCTTCTGCTTAACACCTTGGAGCAGATAAAGCACCTTGATAGAAACAATCAAGATGCCTGCGATGAACTTGCCATACGTTTCCATTGGAACCTGGTGCGCATCCACCCCTTTCCCAATGGCAACGGGCGCCATGCGCGCATGATGGCGGATTTGCTAATCCAGTCGTTTAGCTACCCACCTTTTACTTGGGGGTCCCAGGATTTAGTCGATGAGAGCAAGTCGAGAGCGACGTATCTAACAGCGCTCCGTAAGGCCGATAGCACCATGGGCGATGTTGATGATCTGGTGAGATTCGCCCGGTCGTAATAGTGTCAGATCTACTCGCTATAATGAAGTAGGTCGTTGCGGTCTGGGCAGTCAGGATTATAGGCTGCGATTATAGGTTGCGAAAGATTAACCTGAAAGATGAGGAATGACTGAGGAAAAGATCATAGAACACCAGGTTGCCTCCATGCATGCTTCAGGTAGGGCAAATGCTGCGCAACTACCTGATGTTTCGGAGAATGAAATCCGGACGAGCATGCCTCGTGTTCTTAAGATGCTTCTCATTGATAGAACCACCTCAACGCCGAGTTCCGCAAAGAATATTATCTGGGCAAACGACCACAATAAAAAATATGGCGACGAGTATGCTGTGACCGCAGAGATCAAGCCGGAACTCATTACGGGTGAAAGGAGCTCGCTGATTATGCCGCGAGCCCTGAAAACAAAAGAGCTTCAAAAGGTGCGGACCAAGACGCAAGCTGAGGTTTTTACCCCTACATGGATCGTGAAAAAGCAGAACGACATCGTAGATGAAAACTATCTGCGCGATGATCTGGAAACCTACACCTGCCGCACGTGGCTTGAGGTCGCCTGTGGTGAAGCGCCTTATATGGCGACGCGCTACGACATGGGCACAGGCGAGTTCATACCAGTCACCGAGCGCGTAGGGTTCGTGGACAGGAAGCTTACGCGGATCAATAAAGAAGTAGATGATAAAGCCGAATGGCAACGGCTGGCGGAGCTTGCTTATAAGTCAAGCTACGGCTTTGAATGGAACGGCGATTCCTTACTGCTTGCTCGCGAGAATCTGCTCTACACCTATCGTGATTATTACACTTCAAAATGGGGGGCCGAGCCATTACAGGGTCTATTTGAGGAGATCGCCAAGATCATCAGCTACAACGTGTTTCAAATGGACGGACTCAAGCTCACCATTCCATTGACGGAGAAAAAAGAGAGGGTTACCAACGCGCAGCTGTTGTTGTTCGAATCAGAAGACATCGGTGGACCACAACAGGAACTATTTGATATTGAGGATCTGAAAGAGGAGTGGAGAGTCATTCCGGGTAAGCGGGTTAGGATAATGAACTGGAACACAAACAAGATGGAATACTTCGACAAAGGAGTTAAGCGGTGATGGGCGATGAAACGACGGTCACGACTACGAAGATAATCTACCCGCAGATCTATGCCTATGTCCTTCCTGAGGTCACGCAAAAAGATGGCTGGATCAAGATCGGTTATACCGAACGTCGTGAAGTAGATAGTCGCATCAAAGAGCAGACGCACACTGCGGCGGTCAATCTGAAGTTTCAAAAGTTGTGGTCAGAACCTGCAAAATTCGTCGGGTCTGATGAATGGTTCTTGGATACTCAACTTCATACCTATTTACGGAAATTTAAAAAAGTCGAACAAGAGCCCCACACTGAATGGTTCTATTATGATGGCACGCCAAAGCAAGCGCATGCTGACTTCGAAGAATTCAGAAACAATCAGTGGGATGAGTCTGTTCAGGAGAGTGGTCAGGTTGGGTACCAGCTTCGAACAGAGCAGGCAGAGGCGGTAGAGATGACGCTCGCCTATGCCAAATCGCATCCGGAGGGTGAGTTTCTCTGGAATGCGAAGCCACGTTTTGGAAAGACCTTGTCCACATATGATCTGGCGCGACGAATGGACGCGAAAAACGTACTGGTCGTCACGAATCGCCCAGCCATCGCCAATTCATGGTTCGACGATTTCAAAACCTACATCGCCTGGCAGACGGACTACTCGTTCGTTTCAACCACGAAGTCATTGAAAGAACGTCCGGTTTTCACTCGTGAGCAGTATCTCAGCCTTCTCAGGGGCATGACGACAGAAGATTCTCTGAAGCAGAGATGTATCGCATTTGTCTCGTTGCAAGACTTAAAAGGCGCGATAGCATTTGGAGGAGAATACGATAAGCTCCAGTGGGTCAAAGAGCTGAAATGGGACTTGCTGATTATCGACGAGGCACACGAAGGCGTCGATACCTTCTTGACCGATGTTGCCTTTAACAACATCACTCGAAATTTCACCTTGCACTTGTCCGGCACGCCATTCAGGGCGGTTGCTTCTGGCAAGTTCACAGAAGAGCAGATATTCAACTGGACCTATGCAGACGAACAGGAGGCGAAGGTTTCTTGGTCTGATCCAGACGAGAATAATCCTTATGAAAAGCTGCCCTTATTAAATCTGTTCACCTATCAAATGAGCCCAATGATCACTGATGAGGTTAACCAGGGGGCAGAGATCGACGGTGAGGACCGGGACTTCGCGTTCGACCTTAACGAATTCTTTGCGACAAACAACAGCGGGGACTTTATTCATGAGACTGAAGTGGCCAAGTGGCTCGACACACTCACCAAAAACGAGAAGTACCCGTTCTCAACAAAGGAGTTGCGCGATGAGCTGAAACATACCTTCTGGTTGCTGGATCGTGTTGCGGGCGCTAAAGCGCTTGCAAAGCTCCTGAAGAAGCACCCAGTCTTTGAGAACTATGAGATCATCGTTGCGGCGGGCGATGGGAGAACAGGTGACGATCTGGATGCCCTTGAGGCTTCGTTTGACCGGGTGCGTAAGGCGATAGCAACGCATGACAAGACGATTACCTTATCGGTGGGGCAGCTTACGACGGGAGTGACCATCCCCGAGTGGTCTGGCGTCCTGATGCTTTCAAATGTGAAATCCCCCAGTCTGTATATGCAAGCGGCGTTCAGGGCGCAGAATCCCTGGACGTTCGACGCGAACGGCGAGCGGCGCCAGAAGGAAAACGCCTACATCTTCGACTTCGCGCCCGAGCGCACTCTTATAATCTATGACGACTTCGCCAATAACCTGAATGGCAAAACTGTCGCAGGTGGTGGTACGTCGGAGCAGCGTGAAAGCAACGTCAAGACACTACTGAACTTCTTCCCGGTGATTGCCGAGGATGATGAAGGCAAGATGGTAGAGCTTGACGTGAAGCAAGTTCTGACCATCCCGAAAGTCCTGAAAGCGCGCGAGGTAGTCAAGCGCGGCTTCATGTCGAACTTCTTATTTCAGAATATATCCGGCATCTTTGCATCCGCAGAGGCGAAAGAGATCCTGGAGCAGCTCAACCCGGTTGACATAGGCAAGGTTATGCCGCGCCAGACAAGTGAGCCTATCGATACCCAGGACGTTAAGGTTGACTGTTATGGCAATGCGATCGCGGGTCCCACGATTGTCATCTCTGAGACCGAAGCCCGCTTTGGAGAGAAAGTTTACTCAGATATTGCTGACGTCGCCAAAGATGCTGCCGGGTTGTCAACCGCCGATCTGACAAGCGCCATTGCGTCGATGTTCAGGCAACAGGCCACGGATCCCCTTAAAGATCTGGCAAAAGAGCATGACGTCACGATGGCACAAGCCGAACAAGTGGTGAAGCAAAGCGCGAACGTCCTTGCCCGCGAGGTTGAAGTCGTCAAACGACAATCTGAAATCAAGAAGGCTGAAGCGGAGGTTGAGTACAAACGTCAGGTTGCTGACGCACAGAGCGATGAAGACGCGTTGGCTGAAGCTAAGGTGCGCTACGAGGCGCAGACACAGCAGATTCAGGATGACTTCCAAGCAGATGTAGCAGCTACTGTTGCCGAGAAGGTGAGGGCGCTGACGCAGGACTCGACTGAGGCGATCCTGCAAAAGGCCGAGGAAAGCAAGAAGACGACGGTCGAGGATGACATCCGTGCCCGCCTGCGCGGTTTTGCGCGCACCATCCCATCGTTCCTGATGGCCTATGGTACGCACAATACGACTTTGAATAATTTTGATGCAAACATCAAAGACAAGGTGTTCAAGGAAGTAACGGGCATAACGCTTGACCAGTTCCGCACCTTAAGAGATACCTACGATTTCTTCGATCATAACGTGTTCAATGAATCTATCCAGGAGTTCCTGCACAAGAAAGAGCAGCTTGCGGATTACTTCGACGAGAGTCAGACCGAGGATATTTTCGATTATATTCCACCGCAGAAGACCAATCAGATCTATACCCCCCGTTGGGTGGTAAAGCTGATGATCGACAAGCTTATGGAGGAGAACCCGGGGCTGTTCACTGATAAGGACGAGACCTTTGCGAACCTGTATGTAAAATCGGGCTTGTACCTTGCCGAGATCGTCAAGCGCCTGTATGTAGGTCTGGCAAAACAAATACCCGATGATAAGCAGCGGCTGAAACATATCCTTGAGAACCAGGTATACGGCTTTGCGCCGAGCGAGATCATCTACAATATCGCGAAGAACTTCGTGTATGGAGGATATGCTGATATCGACAACTCGCACCTGGTGTATCGTGACCTGACCGACCTTGCAAAAAGCAGAGGAGAACTTGAGATGAGATTTGACGTTGTGGTGGGCAACCCGCCGTATCAGGATGAAAATGTGGGCGACAATAATCAAGCAGCCCCCATTTACAATCTATTCTATGATTTAGCGAAGCAGGTTTCTTCTAAATATGCTCTAATCTCTCCTGCAAGGTTCTTGGCAAACCAAGGAGCAACTCCAAAAGAATGGAACAGGAAAATGCTCAACGACAAGCATCTTAGCATCGAGTATTTCAATATGAAAAGTGGCGAGGTATTCCCCAACACTGACATTAAGGGCGGAGTTGTTGTAATTTATCGTGATGCAGAAAGAGAGTTTGGCTCAATTGACACCTTTATTCCATTTGAAGAGCTAAGAAGCATCTACCATAAAGTGAAGGCAATTAGCCCAGATAATATCAGCAACTTTGTTTATAGTCCTGATAGCTATCGCTTTACAGACGAGCTTTTTGTAGAAAACCCAGAGTTAGTTGGTCGGACTGATGATTCTCATGCAAAAGCTGTTGCCTCGAGTGTTTTCGAGAGGTATCCCGAAGTCTTTTTTGATACTGGACCAAATGACGGAGAAGATTATATTCAGATCTACGGACGTCTAAACGGGGAACGTGTTTACAAATACATAAAGAGGAAATATTTTGCTTCGCATCCGAACTTAGATAAGTGGAAGGTATTTGTACCAGGAGCAAACGGTACAGGCGCTATCGGGGAAATATTGTCTACGCCCGTAATCGGGCAGCCCGTAATCGGGCATAATCAGACCTTTGTAAGCATTGGTAAATTTGATACAGAATTTGAGGCAATGGCTTTACTCAACTATATTAAGTCGAAGTTTGGTCGCGCCATGCTAGGGATAATGAAAACCACCCAAAATAATCAGTCAAAAAGCACATGGTCAAAAGTGCCTCTGCAGGATTTCACGCCGCAAAGCGATATAGACTGGACAAAATCAATCCCCGAAATAGACCAGCAACTCTACGCCAAATATGGCCTGGATAAAAAAGAGATCGCCTTCATCGAAGAAAAAGTCCAACCGATGGCATGAGACTTATTCTATGAGAATTACCCATGTAAAGACTTCAGGTCATCGAAGCATTTGCGGTGTTAAGGTAGCACTTAACGCGGGCTGCAACTACCTTATTGGAGAGAACATTCTCGACAAGAGTAATTTCCTATTACTTCTCGATGCGGTATGCAATAGCGGGGGTTTTGAGGAATAATAATATGAGAAATTATGCGAAACTCGCAAACGAGCCTCATAAGAAGGAGGACTCTGTAAATACTGTGAGTCTTCCGCGTATTGGGGAAACGCTATTTTTAGAACAGCATGAAGTGGTGGTGACTAAGGTAATGGCTTGCTTTCATATAGTGAAAATCTGTTGTTCAGGAACGGGTTCAAAACTCTATGTAGATGCCAATGCGCTATCTCCTGTGCCAGACTGCACATTCTCAATTTCACTAAAATATTTCGGGAGGGGTAGTGATGAGTAGGATATTAAACTTTATTGATGGTTACAAGGACGGTGATTCTTGGGAAAAGTTGTGCGTTGATTGTTATCGCATTCGCTATCAAGAAGACCATTATCAAGAAATCCCAGCGGTTCATAGGGGTGATGCTGGCATTGAGGGGTTCACAAAAAGCGGAATCGTGCATCAATGTTATTGTCCAGAAAGGGATTATTCAGATAATGACCTCTATGCTCATCAACGCGACAAGTTGACAGCAGATATTGGCAAGCTTCTAAATAATAAAAAGAGGCTCGATAAGCTCGGAGTTCCGCAAGTCATAGAGTGGCACTTCAATATCCCAGAGTATAAGGATTCACGCATCTTAGCACACGCTGCCACCAAGCAGAAAGAAGTTATGGATGCGAAGAATGCAAACCCGTCTAAATGCAGCCATATTGCTGATGGCTTTCAAATCATTATCAAAATTGCAGAAGACTTCGCTCCTGAAATCAGCCGAATCGTTCGTGGCAGCCTAACAGATATGAGGATCAATTTTTCAATTGAGCATACTGATAATTGGGAGGACTGCGATTCAGAAAAGGTTGAGAATATACGTCGTAAAGTGAAAGCTGTCATGCATGTTGATGATGATTCAGACAAGGACTTGAACGATGTTGTGGGAGTGTACATCGGCTGCTACATAAGTGGGATTGAAATTATGAACCGTCTTCGCGTTAGCTTTCCCGAAATATATGCTGATATGTTCACGCTGGAAAAGAGCTCCAAGCAAGATGTTTCATTGAAGACAAGAATGAACACTGATCACACGATGAATCAAGCGATTTTCAACGATATACTCAACGACTTTCAAAACAAGTTGGAAAAGGAGTTCGGGTCGGTCTTTAATGTCGCCTCCATTGGCGAATTAAAACAGGACATAGTTGCGAGCTGGCTTGCCGATTGTTCGATGGAATTCAGGAGTGCGTGAGAATGCGAGATAATCCGCTAAAAACTGCTGACATAGTATTCAATTCTAAGCCGGATGCTGTCCCTTACAATTACCGTATCAGTTATAAGGTTTCTCAGCTATGTCTTATTTTGCATATTTGCGGACGGGGAAATACCTGCTCATTAGTGAAAACTCACATGATTTCGTTTGCGCTTATATCACAGAACAATATGGATAGACTTGTTGGTTTTGCGGGCGGAGATGATCGTTCGCCTATTGTGAGGTTTGATCCAGCTGTTAACCGGGCATTGACATTTGCAATTGCTTACGGGTTTGTCGAACAGCAGCAAACAGGAAAGCTGAAACTTACAGATAGCGGGGTACAACTTGCTGAACAGATAATAGCTGTTAAGGACTTGATGGTTTCGGAAATTGAAAGCCTGAAAGTGCTTGCAAAAAAGCTAACGGAAAATAAGATCGAATCACTGATGGCCATGTGGAGGGATAGTTATGCTGAGGATTAACAGGCTGCGAATAGAGATTCACACGGCAAACGGTGTCTATGGTGCAGATGAAGTATTTGGCAGCGGTCTAAACTTTGTCGCTAGCCATGACAATACCAGCGGAAAAAGCTCTATTCTAGCTGGCATTTATTACTGCCTTGGATTTGAACAGATACTTGGAGGTTCTGGTGGCATTGGCAGTAAAGTCATGACATCGGTCTTCAAGACCGCTGTCGAGGGCAAAGATCATACATGGCCGGTTACTGAATCTGGGGCATATCTCGAAATCAGTAATGGGACTCGAGTTTTGACAATATACAGGAACATCAAAGCCGATGGCAAAGACAACCATCTTGTTACTGTGTATTATGGGAGCTATGACGAGATTTCAAACCCTGATACGATAGCACAAGATTACTATGTTAATTGCCCTAATGCAGCGATAGCGCAAAAGGGATTCCATGCGTTTTTGGAGGAATTTCTGCATCTAGAGCTGCCGTTGGTTCACACATCGGACGGCAATGAACGCAAGCTCTATTTGCAGGTTCTCTTCGCTTCCATGTTCGTCGAGCAGAAGCACGGGTGGTCGGATATATTATCGGGGATGCCGATCTTTGGCATACGTGAATCTAAGAAGCGTGTTATTGAGTATGTACTAGGTTTAGACACACTCAAGAACGAGCGCCAGCGCCAGCGGCTGAGTGCTGAAAAAGCACAGATTGAGCAAGAATGGAAGCGCCTCACATCAGAGATGCTGGTATTGGCAACTTCGGGATTGGCAGAGATCGTGAATTTGCCACAAACTCCTCGTGTATTGACCGATTCCGACTTAAATCGTGTAGCTTTGGTAGTTGATGGAGGCCAACTTGTTGATGATGCAATTTCCAAGCTTCAGGAGGAACATGATAGTCTAAAACAACTCAAGCCGCTTGTTATCGATAATTTCGAGGCTCTTAATACGGAACTATCTGAAACAGAATCTTCAATTCTCTCTCTGGAGGCAATGGTCTCGACTATTACGCAGCAGATTAGAACGGGCAATGCGACGATCTCCAGCCTGGAATCAGATATAGAGCTAATCAATGCTGATATTCGGAATAACGAAGACGCAGCGCGACTACAAAAATTCGGTTCAGATGCAACCGATGGTGATTTATCCGTGGGTATATGTCCGACGTGCAAACAGCACATTAACGACAGCCTATTGCCCTTTGTGACTGATGCCGCCTTTATGTCTATTGACGATAATATTAAACATCTTATGGAGCAGAGAAAGATGCTCGTTTTCTCATTGGACGCTCGACATAAAAATAGAGATGAACTTCAAATTCAAAAGCAACAGATTGAAGAAAGGCTGCATGGCTTACGTCGTCTTGTCCAGACCATTCGCTCAGACCTGTACACATCACTCGATACCGAAGCGTCAGAAGCGATAATGCTAAAGCGTATCGAGGCAACAAATCGCATTGAACAACTCAATTTGTTAAGCAGTAAGACGACGGTCTTGATAGAAGAACTATCGGAGCTATCTATTCAATGGAATGCCTATCTTGACCAGAAACGAAAACTGCCGACAAAGAGCCTAACGGATTCCGATAGCGAAAAAATACAACTCCTAAAAACTCGGTTTATAGAAAACCTTAGCAGATACAACTACAGCAGCCTATCCAGCTTTGAGGGTATAGACATATCAGAAGAATCATTATTGCCAACAATAGATGGATTTGACCTGAAGTTTGATTCATCAGCAAGTGATGGCATTCGAGTAATATGGGCTTTCACGATAGCTCTTCTGCAAGTGTCAATCGAAAAGGACGGGAATCATCCCGGCGTCGTAATCTTTGATGAGCCTGCCCAACAAAGCATTGTTCCAGAAGATATGAAGAACTTTGTTGATTCTGCAAGAGAACTTGCTGCTAGAAGTCAAATCATTATGGCATTGACATTAAACAGCAAAGAGCTTAATGACATCATCGGCAGCTTAGATGCTAATTCATTCCACATGATAAGTATTTCCGGTAGAGCATTTATGAAGTACGGAGATGATGAAGGATAAGGTGAATCCCATTTGCAGAGATCTGCCGATTCTCTCTGATATATTGCCCACTTATTGCCCACTTGGGCGATTTTGCCCAAAATTAAAACAGGCCAGAAGCCTTCAATTTAGCCTCTGACCTGCACTTTTCTTGGTCGCGGGGGCCGGATTTGAACCGACGACCTTCGGGTTATGAGCCCGACGAGCTACCAGACTGCT
>Ga0123357_10012760_pt1 | contig 10853 bp, 6 predicted proteins | sample TergutEmb28metaG_FD_89873 | JGI IMG/M metagenome (GOLD analysis project Ga0123357, IMG submission 89873) | Embiratermes neotenicus P4 segment gut microbial communities from Petit-Saut dam, French Guiana - Emb289 P4 | ecosystem: Host-associated > Arthropoda: Insects > Digestive system > Gut ... | reverse complement strand
GCAGACCTACAAGTAGATAAGCATCCCAGCTGACAGCTATCGTTCTTGGACCACAAGGAAGTCCACAATTTTCAATTGCCATTATCTCCCAAACCGTTCAAGTTTGGATATAGTTGTTTTGGGATATATCGGTATAGTATAACATAAGGAACACCCTCCCGAAGTCTGGTTCGTTCCTCCTGTTACACCCCGTATATCTTTCAACAAAGCCGAAAGAAAGTTCCATAGTTGTTCGAGATGTTATCCTTTATGGTAGGGCATTTAATTCAGTCTTCGTAACTGGAAAACGGAGTTTTTCTGCGACGGCCCTTAAAATTGTTTGCGCTTGTTTGAAAATAAATGTTTATATCTTATGAACCAAAGATGATGAAACAATGAAATAATTTGCATTGTGTTGGAAACAAATCAGGGATATTTCAGTTAAAAATGCAGTAGAAATGTTTAGTGCCTACATGCAGGAAGCTAATAAAAACTATTATAATTTTCAGTTAAATTTTACTTACATTTCTGTTTCGGGCCCACGTTTGCATAGGAAAATCCAGCCTCACAATTTTTGGACTTGTACCTGGGCGTGGTAGTGTCAGAAACATGTTATTACACACAAACACACACACACACACACACACACACACCAGTTTCGCCACACTTCACTAAAAACTTTTCTCTTGCAGTTCGCACTCGACATTTAGCTGCGTCACCGTCACAGACCGAGATAGACCAAGCTTTGATGAGTGCTATTTGTGTCTTCCGACCTGCGCCATCGTATCCACTATATCATTCAAGAGGATGAATCGAGAATCTGTATATGAAATTTCCTCACCCCCGTGAAGGAAAGAATAAACAGACCTGGCCCACTCTGAAGAATTTCCTCTTCATCAATGGCATTTGAAGAAAATGAACTGCTGGACGCGTGACCTCTGGATCCTCGTCGGTCCGGTTGCAGTTGTGACACCCCTCGCTCTTCTTCAAAACCTCCCTCGTCCTCACAGCTGCTGTCGCTCGGGGCCCCTGCTTCGTAATTCTCGCTGTCCCAAACCAGTTCAATTATCCAGTTTAGGGACAGGAACCCGGTTCTCTTACGCACACTCATCAAACGCTGCTTGTTGAGGAAAGTATATTCAGTCCGGCTTTTTATTACGCATTTGAAACAGGTTGTCATGTAGCGAAGCGCTATATATTTCAGCTCCATAAGGCTCGATGTTTTACAGATTAGTCTGTTTATTTCTACATATCAGACTGCAGTTTAAATTTTAACCAGGAATGGAATTTACCAACTAGACATCTCACTTTCAGCATAGGTGTTGGAAAAAGCGTGACATCACAAGGCGGCCAGTAATGACCTATATTTATTTGTGTGGCAATGGCATACACACTCTTTATCGTATTTTTTCAAACCTTCCTTCTGTAACCTTGTAGGATCTGAACTGAAATGTAAGATTGGCATGAAAATACTTGTGTACCGCTGGCATTTTATCAAAAGAAGACAGTTGGTGCTAAGTTCCTTTTAGTAGTAATATACGCTGTGACTGTACACAAAGGATCTCTGTTTAGGCAAGTACAAGTATTACCTTTTAAAGCCTACTAATTACGTGATACACCAACAAGATCTAACATTTAAAAATTGTATATTCTGCCCACACTGTATTTGTTTCGTATTCATCTCAGAACAAACAGCGACTTGTGCCATTTACACCATAAACTGATTGATTTTTATAACCGCGATGAAAAGTGTTTACTGAGCGGTACGGACTGGGTCTTTAAATAAAGCAGTCTGCGCTTCGTCTTTCACGGGATAAGAACCAGAGTGCCATATATATATATACGTGAGTCACTGACATTACGTAGTTATATTTCAGCGGATACACAGCAAGAAAATTCTGCTACAACACACGCCGTCCGTACATGTGCCCGTGACTGCAACGCTTGTCAGAGTGAATGAGACTTCGTTCCCAGTAATGTTGATCTGTTGCTACTACGAACTGCGTCGCATTGTTAGACTATCTTGAGAACGAAACGAAAGGCTTGCTGTTTTATAGCAAAACAAGAAACATAAGACGTTTCATACTGCTATTCATGAGTACATAGGTTCTTAATTGAGTAAAGTGGCCGGAGCGTGAATCTGACCACAAACCATAATCTAATGTGGAATTAACTAGTGGGGCTTTAATTCTATGCCTCTACATGTGTGTATGGTACATTTAAATGGCCGCAGCTTACCCCAAAAGTTCCTTCGTAACTGACGGTTTTGTATCACCTTACCGCACACGGTGCGACAGTTTGATAAAGGTAAATCTAAAAACAATTTTTTGGCATAGTAAGAAAAACGTACGTTAGAAAATGGCCGACGTCTTTCAGTGGTATGGGAACACAGAAAAGCAACTTGTAATTACTGTATGGGCTCTTTGGCGTGTGTTAGAGGCTGTGCAATTGTGTATGTAAGCTGAAAGATGGCGACGCCGCTGTGTAAGAGAAACAGGAGAGCGTCATAACGATTTTGCTGTGCGCTGATCCCATGCACATGCAAGGTTTCACACCGTATCGACCGAAATCTGTAAGATCACTTCTATGTATCCTCTCGTCTGGAAATCAGATTTATTTCTCCCAAATCCTTAAAAGAGGGGGTGCTAAGATAATGTAATGTGTTCTGTCAAGGAACAAGGAATTCGATATGACGTCACAAGCAGAAATCTTTCCCAGCGGCGAGCAGTTGATTGGCCACCCACTTATCGCGCCTTTTGTAGAACTTCTCAAAATTCCCTTAGTTTCGTAGTGTCAGTACTAAAGATCTTGCATCCTGTGTTATTCCGACTAAATAGATGGAAGTTCATATTTCGAGTCTGTAATGAGGTGTGTGAATAGTATCCATTCCACTACATAGTGGAGAAAATTTATTAGTAAAGGCGAAACAATCCCCCCGTACAGGCCTGGACAGGTTCTGAGGGTTCCAGAAGGTTGAGGAACACAGGTTTCAAGACAATCGACACATGAAGGTTGTCAGTCCAGCGCACTGACCGCCTTTACTCCCCAGGAAGTATTCCTGGTACTCATTTCTCTTAGAGGCTGATTCGATCTCAAAACCATGGTGCGGCCGGAAGGATTATGTCAATAAAAATTCCGAAACCATGACCTTCCGGCTTGTAGCGCAGTGCCTTAACAAATTGCTCCACCGCGTGCCCGTAATACTTATTAGTATGAAGAGTTTGTTACGACGTAAGACATCGTCAGATCTCGAAAAATGACATATTTTCGGGAGGAACTTGCGGATCCCCCTTTTTTTGCTAAACGTCCGTTAGCATACGTGTATATCCGGTTATACGGCTGACTAAGGGATGTTACAACTCTGCGGATTAAAAACTTTAAAAAATCTGATAAAATAGAAATTAATTTCTATTATGCAAAATCGATACATATTTTCGAGAATGCGACAGAGAATTGGAGAATATTATACTTACATAATGGGGAGCTTGATAGCATCAATAAGTATTACCAAATACTTTGAAGACGAAAAAAAGCAAGAGAACGGGACTTGAGGAGATGTTTCAGCATGTATGGGTGAGATGAAAACTGGATATGACAATCTGTAGTAAAATCTGAGAGAAGATCAATTCGGAAATTCAAATGTGGGAGAGAAACTAATAGAAAGGGTAGCACGCCAAGAATGCGTGCGGGCGTGATTTGATTTTTGGCCAGCCCAAGAAATAAACAAGTCTTGTGAATTTTCAGATAACAAAATATACAAAATAGTTAGGTCAGATAAGCGACTATCAGCTTCTAAAGAACTACTCTTGGATAGGCGGTTATTTAAACATTTAGATTGCAGGGTTTGTCGTGTATGGGTTGTGTTTTAACATGAAAGCAGAACCAGAAGTTCTGCATGTGTTGAAACTTCAAGAATATTTTGGTCTCGCTTACCTTTTGAAATTACAGTGTCAAACTTCTTATAATTCTAAAACTGTACTTCTACTGCAAACCATCTGTTATGATCTGCGAATACTTTGCTACAAGCGGCATTTAACAATTCTTCTTTGGAGTGGAGGTGAAATTTGTTTTCTATGAGGTAAGAAGTGGATTGATGTGTGTTATTAAGATTAATTTGAGGCTTCAGGAACTTACAAAGTGCAGCACAAAACCCGTTTTATAACTCAGACAACGGCAAGTGCTGTTACATATACAATGCACCTAATTTAACACAAGGCAAGTGTTTATTTGCAAACTTCACCGTGTAATGAAGAAGTTAGACCATTTGAAATTAGAATACTTTTGAACCTACGGGTACAGGCTGCAGTGTAAATTAAGCAGGCACCGCTACCTTGTATAGCCACACAAAACATTGGCCCCCATAACACGTCATCACAAAATTCTCTTTCTAACACATAGGCAATAAGTTCTCTATTTTCCCATTTACTCTTATTTGCGTTTCACACCCTCACGCAGGGTGAAAAACAGCTAAGCTCTAACAGATCCAATCCGTCTAGAAATCGTAGTTTCATCTGGCTTGGGGTTCAGATCGAAACCCTCCCGCAATTTCCTGCAAGAACAGCAGAACACAACAGATTCCTCATCCCTACAGCATCAATTTGTGGCTCAGAAACAGCTCTCCTCTCAACTTGCCCTCTCCCATCCCTCCGACCAAACTACTATCATCACTGCTACATTACAGAACTCACTCGGAAGTACATATCGAATAAAATCCACTTACTAAAGAAGAACTGAAAAGCCTTGGATGTTCCTATTTCCAAGTCCAAAACTGCCGAATTTATTTAATGACGTCAACAAATCATTCATAATCGTTATACTAGTCGTCTGGAGCCCAGCAGAGGGTACCTGCGTCTGTTTGAGTCGATAGGACACAATAAAAGAATCAGCATAGTCAAGCAGAGACGATTTTGTCACCTCTGTCAAATTGCTTATTTAAGTTAATAGCTTTAAAATGAGGTTCTCAGGTTCGGTGTATAATTTCAGGATTCAGGAAAGATAAAGCAAGTTCCCAATTGTAGTACACGGCTTCTGGGTCTGTTGATAGAAAGTCGAAAACAATTCATTCGTAAACTTCCAGTTCCAACCGACCCCTAAAATAGGGGAAAGCTTTCTTCTGAGCGGTGCTCAGTGCGGTAAAATAAATAGATAAATTCTATGAATAAAATTGGAAGTATCACCATTTCAAAACCTGGAAAATTTGAAACACAGCAAAATTAATTGTTTTATTTCGATAGAATATCTTATCACTTGTCAGGCACTTAACTAAGTACAAATATAAGACAAATTAACGTGCAATTCCAAGCAAATAGCTCCTGCCTCCCAGCATTTCGAGTATCATCTCGATGCAATGTAGAAAATAGAAAAAATGTAACATAAAATTATGTGTGAAAGGAGAGTGAAGATTGTTGTTGGGAGAAGTTGTTTGTATCCTACATTAAACCTGGACTAAGTGCTTGCCCAGAGGATAGGCCCTAGACGAACTCTATAAGAACACCCGGTCTTTATTGTCGACGGCTTAAATTTGCAGTTCTATAATGATTGTTATCAAACGTTTCCTAACATTACCTATCCTTCGGATTTCAAAAAAAAGGGAAAGTTTTCTGAGTAGCTTATCAGATATTAGGTAGTCTGTCCAAGGGCACTTCGAGCCATGAAGTTACATACGTATTTGAGGCTCATTGAGAAATGGAGATAAACAAATGGTCAAGAAAAGGAAACGTCTGTGGCTTGCTTCAAAATATTCCGTGTGGGCGAATGGAACAATACATGAAAGACACATTCGGAAGAGCAGGCAGAAAATAAGTTGTGAAGTACAGGTAGATTTGAGATGGGTTTCTGAAAAATAATGGAAGGGCAGAATTCACTGCAGGGCTCTTACATATACAGAAACCAAACTTCAGGCTCCAGGAACGTGGCTGATTTCTTGACAAGATGAGTGACTATCAGTTTCTCTTCAGTGTTCCAGTGTTATACATTATAGCAACATTCTGTAATCGTTTCGCGGTCGGGATCCCAACCAAGTGCTTTCCAGACGGAAGTCTAGTGCATTTCCACCCTGTCAACCCTCTCAATTCTTAGCTTTTTAGCACGATATCCCGTCACAGGTTTGAAATTCTTGCCTTCCGTCAAACAAGGTATTTCAATTCAACCTACTGGCTTTCAGTGTATCCGGTGCCACAAGTCATAAAGCATCCAGTGATTAAGAAATGGCGGCTGTGTTTAGGGCGGGAGGAAGTTAAAGGCAAGAAATATGCACACTTGATATTCCCACAGACCGAAAGCAGCTCAGCTGCTTCACAACAGAAATAGATGAGTGTCTGAGTGGCAGAAAGAGAAAGATGTAACGCGGTATAAAACCATATTTCAGGATGTTTGTAACTTAGCAACTAAACTCACTTCTTTGAAACACAAACTACAATTCCTCGTCACTAAGAACATACTGTATCTCTTTACAAAGAAGAAAGGATATGCTATTTAGGAAAATAACTGTTGTATTCTTTCTTTTGGGTGATTCCTCGGCGTCTGAATTTTATGTACCGACGTTTCGGAACACTATCTGTTCCGCCTTTATAGGTTGTGTGAACAAGAGGACCTAGGAAATGGAACGGAGTGTTCCTAAACGTCGGCACATAAATTTTGGACGCCGTGGAATCACCCAAAAGAAAGAATACAACATTCACAACACGACGAAAGTTTGAAATCAAGGAATAATAGTTGTTTTTGTACTACAAAAGCATGTAAATAAACTCTGACAGCAAATGGCAGAAGTTTTAAATGTTAAATCAAGTATGATATACTAGTAACAACATATCTTTACGAAGGTAGATATAAGAGACGGGAAAGCCCAGTATGTAGACTACAATGGTTGCGTTTTAAACAAAGGATCTTCCTGGGTTCGAAGCCTGAATAGTCCCTTAACCAGCGTAGGTGAAGCAGCCGAAACATCAGACTATTTCTCATTTCAATGTGTTACTAAAATTAAGAATACATGGAGCATATTTCCACTCTCGAAATGCCATCTTACCTTGAAAATTACATGGAAAACTTTATTTCAATTCAGTCGTAATTTTTTGAACTTTCTAATCGTGTAACCACTCAGGCAGCTAACACCTTCTACGTACACTGAAGACAGGATTTCAACCGCAAGAATTTATGGTGAAAAAGTGGCTCTCTGGTAGTCTTTTCTCAAAGTGCTTTGCATTTCCCTGCTAACTATTTTCATATAAATGTTCCATTAATTTCTATACGCGCCCATGCTTTTAGGCACAGACTAGACGTACCAGATGACGGAATAATAAAACTTAAAAGAACGTTCGTATGATCTTATATTTGTCATCTACCTTGACGTGGTTCCTGCATTTAAAAAAAATTACACTACAGCTTAAATTATTTTGGGTTAGCCGAGGTTACTTAGGTTTGAGGCGCTTTCATAAATTTGCAAAAGCAACTATTAGTTTCGTCATGTCCATCTGTCCGTCTATCCGTCTGTCCTTCCGCTGTCCGCCAGTTTGTGAGCTCGGTTCGCACTGAAAGGATGAAATTTTACGTGAGTATTTTTCGAAATGTGAAGAAAATTCAAGTGCCATTAAAATTGGACAAGCGTAACGAGTCTTTCGCATGAAGACCAATATATATTTTTGACCATTCTCACTCAGTTCTTCTTAGAATGAGAAAAGTTACATAAAAACTTTATAGAGATCAAAACAAACATTTCAAATTCAATTTTTTAAAATGAAAATCCTTCCGTTTATGCGGCAATGTGGAAAAATACTGTCGATCCGGGCAGACAAGAGATGAGAATATGACGCATGCGCATTGCATGCTGTATACCCAAGTCTAGCAACACACTCAGAATATGTAATACTTACTGATTTTCCACTGCAACACCGGTCGCACGAACGCGCCTCAGTGTTACTTTATATGTACATTGCCTGTGTTGTGTAGATTAACTTTGTGGTCCTCTGTCTTTTGATGACATGTAGGTACAGACGAAAGTCCGGGATGTCACACCGCCTGCATTTGATACACTGTACTAAAGACTGTGATAGCTGCTGTACCGCAGCCTGGGTATCTATCTGTTTCAGTGTATGGTGTCGTAACTCAGAAGATAAGATGACACAATTTCATTTTACATATATTTTACATATATTTTAGGATTTCTCATCCGTCGTGAAATTATCTTCAGCACATAAAACAACTTTGTACAATAATACAAGAGTAGCTGTTTACCTGTATTAAGAGTAAGGTCTTCTGAAAAGTAACTTCGTGTGGTCTGGTATGTAGCTACCAATATTTCGGACAAATCTGATGGTTTCATTTTCGGTATAGAAGAGAAAATTTTCCTGATGATAGGGGCAGCAGATTTCTCCATAATATTGGAACCCATTCAACAAATTACATTCCGTCACATTCTTCACAGTCATGAAATTCAGGACGTGAAATCCCACCTACAGTCTTGTACAAACATGCGTCAGTAAAAAAAAAAAACCCGCAGGAATTCCCCCTTGTCGTAAATTCTTCTCATTCGTTCCTCGAAATGTAACGTCTGCAGATAATACAGCGTATTAAATTATCATACGAATACGAAGTCTCGTGTAAGCTGTTGCATTTCTACTCTTCTGCACTGTATATACGAAACAGTATGGGTGGGATGAGAGGAATTCTACCCTTGAGGGTAATACGTCTTCTCCCTTCACAACTCGCTCATTCACCGTCACTGCGGTGCTCCGATCCGAGGTCGAGTCATGTCAGGTCTCCAGAAAGGGGCCCCAGATATCAAGCCAGACGTGCAAGTACCAACTGTCACTTCTCTGCATTCGTTCTGCATACAGCACCTCGCATTCACCTATGCGAATTCAACACTGTGTTCGTAGAACACTAAAGTTCAGCGTCGGTAAAAAGAAAATTATGTACCCCACAGTCATCCTAAAACTACTGCCAAAACGTAAAGCTCCGACCTCTGCTTTCTGAAAACTTATGGCCGCCACAGACAAACATTTCTTCATTTTGTATAGCAATCATCCCAGCATTCGATGTTTCGTAAGGACTTAATGCAAACTTAACTGAGGCAAGAATAAAGGAATAGAGAGTACATTTCAATTTCCTTTTTGGGTTTGCCACCTCCCTTCCATCTGGTGCAACAAAAGGCTGGAATAACAGGCACATGTAGAGTAACAATACAGCTTCGCTCCGTATTTAATGTTACATGACCATCCTGTCACAATTCCATCAGCAAACAATGCGGCTGACGCGACAGAACACGCAAGATAAAAACAGGGAATAACCGACTTGTCATTGTCTAGTAGTCAGAGCTTCCATTACAGTCACGATAAAGACAGCCGAGTAATTGTAGTGGCCGCCAGTTATGTTTCACAGAAATTTACTTTTTCTGGTGTATAATTATTTCTTTGGGGCAGTCATGGGGGAGAAGAGAAATAAATGCAGGAGTTCAGGGAGAAAGAGCGAAGGTCTGGGATTGATTGGAAGAAGAAGGCATATATTGGAGGATGATATTAAAACGGACTTACAGCAATAGGATAGATGTGTTTGGATTGGATAGTCTGATTCAAAACTGAAGAAAGCTGCTGAAGTTTTTGAAAATGATGCTGAATTGTCGAGTTTCATAAAATAATGGGAATTCTTGGCCAGATAAGGAACTATTAGCAAGCAGATCTGAGACTGTAAGAGTGGGGTTGGCATAGATTCAGTCATTATGATATATTACGGCGTGCCGACGTATGAATATTTAGGAAAATAGTTTGGCACTGAACACAACATAACATCCATAGAAAACGAATGTACAAATGATTTTACTCAATGTAATTAATGTGCTAAACCAAGAAGTTTTTTAAGCGCTTTCGCAATACTGCGAAAAATGAATGCTAGTTTTATTACGTCCGTCTGTCTGTCCTCATGGAACAACTCGGCTCCCACTGAACGGATTTTCATGAAATCTAATATTTGACAATGTTTAGAAAATATGTCAAAAATTTCAGTTTCATAAAATCGTACTAGAATAACGGATATTTCACATGAAGATCTATAATCACATTTCGCTCAGTTTTTCTTAGAATGAAAAATGTTTCGGACAAACATCGTAGAGAAAATCAAAACATTTTATGTTCAATGACTTTTTTTTCCCCGACAATCTTGCCTTTTTGAGACAATATAGAAAAATACTGTAGACCCAGACAGACCACAGATGGCAATACGAAGCATGCGCGTTTCATGCTTGATAAGTCAGGTTATAGACACACATTCAGAATATCTAATATTTATTGCTTTTCCGCTGCAATAAAGGTTGAACAAACGCGCCTCAATGTTACGTTATACGGACATTTTCTGTCCTTTCAGTTTTACGTAAAGCTGAGGTGGATGTCGTGAAGGCAGGAATTTTCCCACTTTAACACTTCAAGCGTGGCAGTAACTGTAGTTACTTGCTGTTTATAAAGTATATATATTCTCGATTTGTTCGCACTCTACATTTATGTCTCAGCTATGATTCTCAGAAAAAATTATTCTCTCTAAATAACAGAGCAACAGTTTGTGAACAGTATGTGAACAGTATGTGAACAGTATGTGAACAGTATGTGAACAGCATGTGAACAGTATGTGAACAGTATGTGAACAGTATGTGAACAGTTTGTGAACAGTATGTGAACAATATGTGAACAGTATGTGAACAGTTTGTGAACAGTATGTGAATAGTTTGTGAACAGTATGTGAACAGCATGTGAACAGCATGTGAACAGTATGTGAACAGCATGTGAACAGCATGTGAACAGTATGTGAACAGCATGTGAACAGTATGAGAACAGTATGTGAACAGTTTCATTGTATTCACATTCTCTTCAGCACATTATTTTCTGTGCTGG
>Ga0123357_10012759_pt1 | contig 10854 bp, 12 predicted proteins | sample TergutEmb28metaG_FD_89873 | JGI IMG/M metagenome (GOLD analysis project Ga0123357, IMG submission 89873) | Embiratermes neotenicus P4 segment gut microbial communities from Petit-Saut dam, French Guiana - Emb289 P4 | ecosystem: Host-associated > Arthropoda: Insects > Digestive system > Gut ... | reverse complement strand
TCCCACCAGAAAAAAAAGCCCCCATCCCCCATTTTCTCTCCCGGTCCCTCTATTTTAATTTTTCTTCATTAAATCCTCCCGGGCAAGGTTTTGGGGGGGGGGGGGGGAAGTCATTTAACACGAAATGTGTTTTTAGATTTCCTCTGGAACTTTTCTCATCCTAAAAAGAATTAAGCCAGTTATTATTATAAGTATACATACGTCTGCATGTATAGTACCCGCCATTTTTGTCATATAATGAGGCTCGAATTTTCTAGACAGATTCAGAAAATCCATTCAGTCTTATGAAAATTTGTCCAGTTGCAGCCGAGTTGTTCCATGTGAATAACCGGAGAGACATGACAAAGCTAATAGGCGATTTACGCTAGTTTGCGAACGCACCTAACACGTGGCCACAGATCAAAATCACTACTGTATAATTTCGTGCGAGTACCGAACATGGATTGGAGGTACGAAGTATTACTCACAGCACTCCGTGTAATGCTGTATGGCATCCTACCAGCCGAAGTACTCCAGACTTTTGCCATCTCGTGGCGGAGAGATGTCTATCCGATCCGTGCTCAGGAACCACTAGTGACGACAGTGCGTAGTTCCGTGGCCTTGTGATCTGTGTGCTTGTGTAGTGTTTTGTGTGTAGCTGAACAAAATGGCTGTCTGCTGAGAGTAGTGCTGAGTAGTGTCTTATAAGTAACTTGCACTGTTTCCTTCTTTTTGTGTATTCATATTGGTTTCGATGTGCAGTATTGAACAGCGACAACATTTTCGGTACTTCTGGGGAAAGTACTCCGAATTGTTCGTGTGTAGTACGATTCGTTGTAACTCCTTATGTTAGTACCATGCGTGGTGAATCGCCCTCACTTATATGATTCACTGTCATTTTTGTTATTTTGATGTTGGAATATATGCAGTGCACACTGAACGTAGAGTAATGGAGGTTTCCGATTTAGGAAGATCCATTTCAAGTATATTGGAAAGCGGTTCGCATCTTCATTCCGAGAAAGAAAGGCAAGGTAAGATTCCTGGAATTAGCCAGCCGCGATTGCGAAAATCCCCGTGAAGGATGTAACAGACGCTTTTTGTTTCTTTAACTGATCCCCGCTTAAAGTACTGCATTCATTTATGGGAATTAGGGATTTATGCTGTAAGAGTGAAGTTATGTTCGTTGTGACAGTTGAGAGATAAAGTAATTTAAACCGTAAAGCGTTATTAGCGGAATAATTTTCTAGCACATAAATGATTTTCTTATTTATATGCAGAGACCTGACTTTCACATTGATTATGTAACAAGACATATATTTATCGAATGCCCAAATAATAAATTTGTCCTTGTTTTCATATGTACACAAGAAACATGAAGTATTACAGACTGCACAATGGAATTGCAGTGGCCAGGCTGAAGTTTGTTTCCATTTTCTCTGCAGAGCCTTCATAGAACAAAACGGGTGTATAACGTGTGTGTGTAACTGCCCAAGATGCCATTATAACTGCTGACCAAATGATTGTCTTCTTTTTGGGTGTCAGCACCATATAGTGGTTAGATGTTCCAGCGTTTAGGAGGAACATACTGCCTCCATCTTAAGAGTGACAACTGGTTCAAAAGGATGTAGTAGGGAAAAAGACTATGTGTCCATTTTATAGCACAGTTTGAGGGAGTTTGGCCCATGGCAGTTGGAGGCAAGATTTCCAAGAATGCCTATCTCATGTTTTTGTCCTTCCTAGTCAGAGATGTGAAAGTTGTGTGGGCAGTGACTATGTTCTAGTCTGCCTGCTTTTGAGCAGCATTCTGTATTGTTAGTTTCTGGACTGAGATTGACTGTACTGTGAACATCGGTATTGAAATAAGGGTTCCGTAGCCACAAGAGAGGAAGTCTTACATTCTTGGGGAATTCTTGGTTGCCTTGTTGCTGTTAGTGAATGCACTGGGGACTTCTGTGGTGTCCTTAAGGAGAATTCACCCTCCCAGTTTATGTTGGAGTGCAGTTCAGTCTTAATTTCACCCCTTATATGCCAGAAAATGTGCCTAGATTATCTGGTCAGGATACTGTGTTGAGCATTGTAAAGTGGCCAGGGTCATTGTTGATTTCTGTCACGGCTGACTTATGCAGTCAGCTATGGCTAAACACAGCATTGTCCTGGCCCATCAGGTTGTGTTCAACAGTATCAGAAACAGTATCAGTTCAACAGTATCATTGCCAGAAAAACGAGGCACATGGACTGGCTCACAAGTGAATTTGATTGGCAAAACTGCCTCAAACCATCCTATGTATCTGACACAGTTTCTTCACATCAACCACTGCCACCGGGTAACAACCCAATTGCAGTAAATAAATATTATTTTTATTATATCCTCTTGAAACATTTCAGACACCCTGAAGATGGAAGCAGTATCTTTCTCTGAAGTGTGAGTACATTTAGCCACTACATGGTGTGGATACCAAAAAGAAGACCATCATTTGATGTTTGTAACTCGCTTTTTGTACATAGATAACACTTTTTTTTGTCAATTTACCTGTTTGCTTTTAGGGACCAATGTTTTTATGCTGCTCCACAGAAATTTCTGTATACTTGGTGTTTACAGTGCAGTTTCTTAGAAGCCATTTTTCAATTATTCCTCCCTTAATGCCAGTTTCATATGTACTGCATTTCTGCAACCACATCAAATTTTCAGGATCTCTTCCTTACTGGTCAGGGCTGAAATACAAACTTATTTTCACTGTCTGTTTTTTGAAGCAGCATTGATTTCTTGTGTTGCTCCTGTACCATTTTTTGGCCCATGCTTTCATGTATAGCTGACCATTGGACAGTAATCAGTGTAATGTAAATGAAAATTCATTTTCTTTGATATTATCTAATCATAACTGTTCATCTTCGTCTATATTGTTATGTAACTGCATAAATTAACATAATGAACTTATTAACATAACTAAAAATTTATGTCTTTTATGTTATTATTTGACACGTAAGTTTTTGTTAATGTACATGCAGTGGGGTAGGCTGAATTTTTGCCTTTGTTTTGTGGTGTAAGTGGATACATGTTGTGCAGTACGTTAAGACTTAATAGATATCATCTTTTGTGATGTTATCTGATATAATTTGTGCCTTACACATATAGTATGATGAACCATATAATGTCAAATTTTAGGTTGCAACCATTTATATATATTAAAATGCTCATAACAGTTTTACAGTTGATAATCTGGCATGTGTTGTAACAGCATTTTTTACTTGAAATGGCTTGTGTAATATGCTGAAGTTTAGATTGTCTATGTGTTACATTCTCTTTGTTGTTAAAGTCTATCCCTGAGATTGCTGTGCACATGAAGATACACATTAGACATTCTAATATATGGAAAATTACAACAGGTGCACAAATTCCAGGTGTCAGATTGTCATGATGATTACATTTTATATGCTGGTGTCTGATGTTTATAGGTCTTTAGTAGGGAGCATTTTTCATGTTATGCTTCTGGTGGGGATGGGTCATAGGTTTTGGAAAATTTGTACACTCCCGAATTGCAATATCGGGCAACCCACTGGTCCCAGATGTGCTGGATATTGTGGCTTTTATTATAGTATTTTTAGGGAAGACCTTTTAATGGTATTAATGTTAATATATTAAAAATACTATTCCTCTCTACATGAATGGTATGCTTTTTTTCCCCTTCTTTTTAAAGGACATAACCACTCTGATTCATTTGAGAGAGCTTATCGTGTTGGGAATGTCCTCGGCAAAGGTGGTTTTGGAACTGTGTATTCAGGCGTTCGTGTTCATGATGGAGTACTGGTAAGTACTTGAATTGTGACCCTTAGTAAAGTAATGCATGCCTTGTGGGTATATGCATAGTAGAGTAAGCCCTGGATCCCCTTATTATGTCATTAAGTTAAAAAAAAAACAAATGTACTTAGTGGACTACCAACTAGTACTACATATCTGTATCAAGTAACAGAATCGGATGATATCAAAGAAATGCTAATGAATGCACACATTAATTATTAAAACACCACTTTATTAGCACTTTATATTACTCTGACATATTTCAACCCTTAGAGAGCCATCCTCAAGGAGAATGGTTGATACATTTCAGCAGCATTGTCAACAAATAGAGTCACCAGATGCAAAACTCTGGTAATCAAATAAAACATATTTACAGGTGAGGTTATAGTGATAATTAGAATATAAAAAACATAAAATTATAAAATATTTATAAATTTATTTAAGGTATGACACAAGTTTTTAATACATGTCAACTTAGTGAGCAGTGTGTAGTATGTTACAAGGCAGCCATTATATCTGAAATATCAACGAAGAAGCAAGAACCAGTTCAAGGAGTAGTGTGGTATAATATAGTATCATGAAGTAATGTAAACAAGGGGTTATTTTCACCATGTATTTGCTCCTGAATCAACATGTGCTCATTGCTATACTTTTTGATAAAGAACTGTAATAAAATGTCCACAAGGCATCCTGTAAAGGCTGGGTGTATCAGTGTCATTGTAATATAAACAGCCAACTAGATACAACAATAATAATTTTATTAATAATTTCAATCAGCTCAACATGTTCGGGTGATAATTTCACCCACCTTCAGGACCACTAGACTGTGGTTACAGCTTGTGGTATAAAGCACTGGCGATGCTGCCTGCTGGTGCTTTATACCACAAGCTGTATGAACAGTGATGCTCCTGAAGGTGGGCGAAATTACCACCCGAAACATGTTGAGCTGATTGAAATTATTAATAAAATTATTGTTGTTGCATCTAGTTGGCTGTTTATATTATTGTATCAGTGATACATGGTCACACACACATCAATGTCATTGTGTTTTGAATGGGTCCATATTTGTGGGTTTGTTGTAGAATATGATTGGTATATGCTGATTGTGGATTGTTATATCGAATGTATTGTATATGCTCGAAATAAGGTTGTATGGGGTTTCAGCCAATTTGGCTCACATAATTTAAATGGCTTGTGGCACAAGTAAGGCCATATATCCCACTGTTATATATTTGCGTTTATTGATTTCAACCCGTGCTTTACCATCTGGGTATACCACAGGGTATTTACAGAGTTGATTACGTTAGGTTGTTTCAAAGATGTTTACAGTTTATCTCATTTTACCACTTATCTGTTGAGTACAGGTCAGTATTTGGACTGTACTTTAGGAGTGTTTACGAATTTAGTTTCCTTGGGCATCCTCTTGAAGTGCTTGGAAGATACGCCTGAGGAAGCTTGTCATGTACATTATTATTTTTTGGAATCTTTGTCTTAAGGATGTTAGATTTTTTTTGTGGTTTGGAATGTGTTTCGTAATTTAGTGTGTTTAAATAAGTTGGTAATAGTTCGTACTTGTGGACCGAAATGTGTAAATATTATCCTTCTTTTGTGAGAAGTATTATTTCGATTTTCTCTGATCTGTTGTTCTTCATTGGAATTTAATATATGAAGCCATTTTAGTGGAAAGTTAAAAAGTGATCCCGTTACAGGCCTGGTGTGGCCCAGAGGGTGGGTAGAGGTATAGCTCTACTCTTCCATGACTGCGGCTCTAGAAAGGGGTGAGTGGTCAGCAGCACGCCCTGGCCATATTTTAGTGGAAAGTAGTTAGCATAAGTTATTTGTTATATAATATGCCAACCATTCATAAGGCTATTGCATGTTATGTAAAGTTTCCTCCTACCTTAAATAATTTTATAAATAGTTTATAATTTTGTTATTTTTTTAATATTCTAATGATTATATCCTTACTTGTAAATGTGTTTTGACTTCCAGAATTTCACATCTGGTGAATCATTTTGTTGACCTTGCTGCTGAAGTGTATCGGTCATACTCCCTGAGATTGGCCCATTGAGGGTTGTAGTATGTTGGAGTGATGTAATGTACTTTAGTGACATAATGTGCTAATAAAGTGGTGTTTTAATAATACATGTGTGCATTCATCAGCATTTATTTGATATAGGAACATTAATGCACAGATGTGAACAAGATATAAATCAGATCAGTTTTTTTGTTTTAATTTTATTTGTATATGGCTAAGTGATATCTCACAGAAATGTGACTTTATTAGGTGGTTCTGTTAGTATTTCCCACTTACCTAGTTGCTGTGGAGCCTTGTGTCATGTGCTACAGGTTGTCCAGCGGCTGACTTTGAAGCCTGCATATAGAATTTACAAACCTGGTCATACACTGTACAGTGACTGGCTGTGTTATGTAATATGACTTAAGATGTGTTAGAGCAGGTATTTCATACGACTGTCCAACTCACAGACTTGCTTGACGTCTGGTGAATGAATCATATAAAACACTTAGAAGTTCTTATCTTGCTCCTTATAGTTTCTTAGTTTTTACAATGTGTTTTGATTGTTCTTGTGTACACTGTTTTTTGTGGTTCTCCACAGAAAATAGTCACATATCATCAGATTGGGTAAGTGAGCAGGCTATAAAGGATAGTGAATTGTCCGGTCAGCAGACATGCTGCATAAGGCAGGTCTGTAGGTGGTTGCACCATCTTGGTGAAGAAACTATTTTCTCTGGCTTGATCACTTACATTTTCAAGATTTGTGTAGTATATATTTGTGAATTTATTGTGTCAGAAAAAGGAGGTTGGCCCATTTATTCTTGTCACATTGATGGCACACCATGTCCAGACTTTAATGTCATGTAACAGCAGCTCATGTATTAGTGTAGTATTATCTGCTCTGCAGTATCTGTTGTTTTGGGTATTTATGTGGTCATTTAAGTAAACCCATGCCATATCTGTGAATTGATTTAGCAATGGATTGACTTAGAATTATTCACTGCTACACAGAACCAGTTACATAACTGTACAGCATTCTTCCTCCTGTTTTTAGTGAAGCAGTTTTGTGGCTGCATGTACAGGTGACTTTGATACACCAGTATCCTGTGATAACTGTCTTCAGAATTTTTAGTAAGATGCTTCTGATGACACCTTTGTCATATAATATTTCTCCTGAAAGAATACATGGTGTTTGCTGCCACTTTGTCATTAACAAGGAGTGCGTTGTTTAGATTTTTTTTTCACCAGTCATTGTAGTATTGATTTTGCAGGAACTGAAATGTCAGAAGCTGTCTTCTAAATTTGCCCTGACACTTTTTATGGATGTAGTTTTACATGTGTATTCAGTCTGTTAATGTATCTGTAAATATATTGAAGCTTTTACTGCAAGTATGAAGTGGATGGGAATTAATTCTCTACCACAAAAATGTGATAAAGCACGTGTTTTATATATTTTAATAAAATTGGCGTGTATGGGTGAGGAGAGGGGGGTGTATAGGGTCTTGGTGGGGAAACCGGAGGGAAAGAGACCACTGGGGAGACCTAGGCATAGATGGGTGGATAATATTAGGATGTGGGTATATGGACTGGATTGGGCTGGCCCAGGATAGGGATGGGTGGCGGAGGCTTGTGAGTGCGGTAATGAACCTTCGGGTTCCATAAAATGTGGGGAATTTCTTGACTAGCTGCAAACCAGTTGGCTTCTCAAGAAGGACTCTGCACCATGGAGTAAGTAAGTAATTAATTAATTAATTACATGGCTAAGAATGCTATTAAGGAAAACAGTGTAGTGAACAAATATTGCAAAAATTACTTGCTGTAATACTGTGTATGAACAAATGAAACACTTTGAATGACAAAGTGAAACCAGTCTAAGTTGTACACTATGAAGCTTGGTCAGAAAGTAAGTTTGAAATGCATAGATTTGAGGCCTTTATTGTGGGGTAGGACAAGCATTTCTTTTCCCCATTGATAGGAGTCCATGTCATGTATTATCAGCCATTTTGTCACAGCAGTTTCCACCTAGCAATCATGTTTAAGTCTGTGGCATCCAGAAGTTTGTGTAAGTGCTGGAAATGGATGATGATGAATTCCTGTGCAAATCGCAGCCCATATGTGTCCTCGAGTTGCAGAATGTTAAACAATATAAACTTATTTTCTGACTGCTTCTTATAACAATATTGCATTTGCATGAGTGTAGATAGCTACATGCAGTTTGTTTATAAACTGACAACAGCCATAAGTGAGCAAAGTGACATCTCCCAAGTGATACTTCATCACTACAACTTTTAAAATGTTTTCAGACAGTGTAGTTAAGTTTGTTATGCAATTAAGTACTTTTTTTTTTTTAATTTCAGGTGGCAATAAAACAGATTGCAAAACAGAAAGTAACGGACTGGATTGAGGTCAGTAAACCAGGATTTTGACTTTGATTTATTGTACTTGACATACTTTATTTGCTCATAGTATAATATTCTGAATAGTTCTTTTTTATTTGTTTACCCCTTTAGTGCTGTTGGTCGAGTACATCAGTATTGCCACTATGGCATTCCTTGCATGTTTTTAAAATATTCTGCAAGTGTTTAGTATGCACTGAAATTTGGAAATCTGACCTTTGTGTTCAACACCTAATGCACCTCTTATCTTCATTGACTTAGAAGCAGTTTTGGTTTATATGTATGGCAATTTAGATTCATTACTGTACTGGAATTAATTTATGTGTAATGTATAACAGGCTGGGTAAAAAATGTGTGTGTTCCTTTGTGCACTGTAATTGTAGATGTAGGTGTTGTGGTGGTAAAAGGTATTGGTATAAAATTTTTTGCTTGAATATAAAATGCACACATCACTGTCAGGTGTTGCTGATTGTGTCTGTTGATTTGTAGATTGGAAGTCAGCGTGTACCATTGGAGGTGTGTCTGTTAAGGCAGCTGGCCCACATTCCAGGTGTAATTAAATTGTTGGATTATTATGAACGTTCAGACAGTTGTATCATCATCATGGAACGCCCTGACCAAGCCAAGGACTTGTTCGATTATATAACTGAGAAAATCTGTCTCAAAGAGTCTGTAGCTCGTGGCTTCTTTAAGCAGGTAGTTGAGACTGTTGTACAGTGTCACAATGCCGGTGTCATTCACAGAGATATTAAGGTTAGTACTGAGCATTTTGTGCTTTGATCAGCTGATGTGTTATGTTAAGAATATTTCTTTAAGGTACCGTGAAACTTGTGATTGATAAATGTTCTTTTTTGTAGGTTTGATTCAAGTTTGAAAAAGCAGCTGTTGTTGCATTCACATATACAGGGTGTCCCAGCAGTTAAGGTCACTACTTCAGCATTTAATTCCAGAGCTGATTCTGAGTCAAAAACGTCATACACACATGGGTCCACTTCACAATGGTTCAGGAGTTACAAATTTTTAAAGTACAGTAAATAAATCAGAAAGGAAAGAGGAGCATTGTGCATTTAGTGAGCTGTGTTGTTAAATGTACGGTTACAGATTCACCTTTCAACACAGAAGCAAATTGTTGGAAGTGTCCTCCATCTGCTTGGATGCATTTTCTGAATCGTGTGCCCAGAGAACTTGTAACCTTACGAAGCACTGCAGCATTGTTGATGCTTCTTGCAGCGCTGAGAATTCGCTGGAGTAGTTCTTCTCTCGTTTTCACCTTTTGTGCATACACCAAAGCTTTCATGTAACCCCACACATGGTAAACTAATGAGTTCTGATCCGGTGACTGTGGTGGCCGATTCTGTGCACCGCCATAACCAGTCCTTCGATTTGGGAATTCATGATTCAGATACTGCCTTACGACCTGACTGAAATGAGGTGGCGCTCAGTCATGCTGGTAATACATCTGTTGTTGTGTTTGTAGAGGAACATTCTCTAAGAGTGCTGGCATTTTATCTTGCAAAAAGTTGGCATAAGTATCACCTGTCATATATTGCGGTAAAATGTACGGACCAATCAGTTTACGCCAACTTTTTACAAGATGAACTGCCACCGCTCTTAAAGAATGTTCCTGTACAAACACAACGATAGATGTATTACCAGCATGACGGAGTGTTCCCTCATTTCACTCAGGTTATAAGGCACTATCTGAATCATAAATTCCCAAATCGATGCATTGGTCATGACGGTACACAGAATTGTCCACCATGGTCACTGGATCAGAACGCATTATATTACCATGTGTGAGGTTACATGCAAGCTATGGTGTATGCACACAAAGTGAACACGAGAGAAGAACTACTCCAGCGAATTCTCAGCATTGCAAGAAACATCAACAACACTGCAGTGCTTCATAAGGTTACAAGTTCTCTGGTCACACCAGTCAGAAAATGCATCCAAGCAGATGGAGGACACTTCAAACAACATGCTTGAGTGTTGAAAGGCGGTTCTGTAACTGTACATTTAACAACATAGCTCAATAAATGCACAATTCTCGTCTTTCCTTTCTGATTTATTTACTTTACTTTAAAAACTCAGCTCCTGAACCGTTGCCAATTGGACCCATGTGTATGTGATGTTTTTGACTCAGAATCAGCTCTGGAATTAAATCCCGAAGTAGTGACCTTAACTCCTGGGACACTGTATATCATAATCATCATTGTTGGCACAACAGCCCCTTTTCAGAGGCTTCTGCCAGCTGTCCCTATTCCTTGCAGCATTCCTCCAATTTCTCTCCCCCAACTTCCTGGCATCTTCTGTCACACCATCTTCCATCGCACCACCTTCCGTCACACCATCTTCCCATCTTAGTTTCGGCCTGCCGCTCTGTCTTCTTCCTTCTACCACTGCAACAAGAACTCTTCTTGTAGGGCTGTGTTCCTCCATACGAATAACATGTCCTGCCCATTTTAATCGATTAATTTTAATGTACAAGGAAGAGTAAAATGAAAACCTTAAAATTTTTTTTAAATATTATTTATTGTGCAGACGTGGTACAAAGCTGTATCACTTTTCAAAATAATCTCCCCCACGCTCAATGCAAGTCCTCCAGCGCTTACAAAGTGCATAAATTCCTTTAGAAAAAAATTCTTTTGGTTGTCCGCACAACCACC
>Ga0123357_10012758_pt1 | contig 10854 bp, 10 predicted proteins | sample TergutEmb28metaG_FD_89873 | JGI IMG/M metagenome (GOLD analysis project Ga0123357, IMG submission 89873) | Embiratermes neotenicus P4 segment gut microbial communities from Petit-Saut dam, French Guiana - Emb289 P4 | ecosystem: Host-associated > Arthropoda: Insects > Digestive system > Gut ... | reverse complement strand
TCCGGGGCCATGTCGTTGCATATATGCATCGGAGGCGACTAGAATCGGTACATGGTCGAGGCATCAGGAGTCATCGCGCGGGTCAGGTCCGCTCGTCAACTGACGATGAACGCGCTAGCTGATGTCTCCGGTATTCCGGTTTCAACAATCTCGCGTATCGAGTCGGGCAAGGTCGAGCCAACGTGGTCGATGATGTCGCGCTTGGCAGCTGCTGCCGGGTTCCGCCTTGAGCCGGCATTGACCGAGACGACGACGGATGAGCCGCTGGCCGGGGTTCTCCGTCGCCTGGATGAGGCCGATCCTCGCGAGCGCGAACGAATCATTCGCCGGTTTCCAGCAGTTGCCCGTTTGGCCCAGGTGTCCCGCCGGCCTGGTGCTCGCCGGGTCGCGTTGCCGGTTCCACTCGGCGAAGTTATCCCTACGCTCGCCAGTCAAGGTCAGTTACCAATCGTGTCATCGCTGGAGGCATTCCTACGTGATGCCAGCCAGATGCGGTCGTTCACACCGGTCATCTACGTTAACGACCCGGTCGCAGTCGACGTGTTCGTGGATGCCACACCGACATCGCCGACGATCATGTTCCTGCTCCCAACCACAGACAACGTCCGGTTCTGGTCTGGTGACTTTGGCGGCGTGACGATGACGTCGCGTGAATGGGCTCTCCTCGACTCACTGGCTTCGCCTGGCAGGCAGCCAGACGCCACAATGTATCTGCTTGATGAACTGATGATGGAGCCTGTGCCGTGACCTTCCAACCGAATCCCTCGCAGCGCCAGGGCGCCAACCAGCGAGACCTCGCCTATGGCGTCCAGTCCTCCCGGAGATTGCTGATCGACACGATCCGTGCCCTGGCTGATTTCAGCGACGCGATCACCGTGATCGGCGCGCACGCCGTCCATGTTTGGGTGCAGGACATCCTTGGACCGATTGACATGCAGGCCACCCGTGACGCTGACGTGGCCGTCAACCCAGTGCTCGTCACGCCGGACCCGAAGCTGCTCGACATCATGGGAGGAATCGGCGTCACGCCCGCCCTGCCGGACCGGCCGGGGATCTACGGCTACAGTGGCGAGTCGTCGCTGCCACTCGCGGAACGTACGACCATCGATTTGATCGTGCCGGAGGCATACGCCGGTTCGGGGCGGCGGGCCGCGCGTATTGCCGGTCAGCAGCATGCCGCCGGTCGGGCCGTTGGGCTGGAGTTGACTGTCTGGGACCGTCACCGTCGGACGCTGACGGCCGTCGACGATCCGACTGACATGGTTGGGGCTTGGGTTGCGGGCCCAGCGGCTCTGTTAGTCGCCAAAGCACACAAGGTACATGAACGCCTCGAACAGATGGTGACGCGTCCGGACCGGCTGCGTCCGAAGGACTCCGGAGACGTTGGACTACTGATGATGGCCTCCGACCCTGAGGAGGTTGCAACGGTGATGATCACTCAATCCTCCGAGCACCCCGAGATCGCACTCGTCGTCTCGCAGGCCGCCCGCTGGCTGACGGAGATGTATTCCGAACCGATGTCCATTCTGCGACGGCACGCCGCCGATGCCCTGGCTGACCGCTTCGATGTGGGCCAGGTTGACTCGGCCATGGGAAGCTGGCTCGCCAAGTTCAGTGAGCGGGTTGGCGAGTTTACCGCCGCGCTGCGCTGAGCCGCCTGGGTACGCTCGGGGCCGGCCCGGGGTACGGGCGAGATTTCCCGGCCGCTACCGGCGGCGCCGAGCCGTGGCTGTACGAGTCCGGCTGAAAAACCTACGTGAAAACGGCCGAACTGGGTTGATTTGTCAGCCGGTACCGTTCGCGCGGGGTTCGCGGGTGTCGGTTGGGTACGAGAAATCACGCGTGTCGGCGCCGGACCACCCGCTCACCAAGGTCAGGTTCGGCTTCAGCAGGTCGGCGTGGATCCAGACCGGTTGGCCGTCCCACGGGCGGCCGGCCACGAACTCGCGCCACGCCGTCACGGCCGCCTCTTGGTCGACGCCGTCGCACTGCCGAAGGACCCCGATCGTCATGTCCTCGACCTCGGCCAGCGGCGCCCGGCCCGCCGTCGGCGCATCGTCGGACAGCGGGATGGCGTGCAGCTCCCGGACGAACCCGGCCAGGGCCCGGGCCGTCTCGGCTTCGTCCGCCGGTGCGGCGTCCCAGGGCTCTCCGGGGATCCAGCGGTAGATCGCCCAGGGCAATCGGTACTCGTCGTCGGGGTCGCCTCGCGCGACGACTTCGGGTACGCCCAGCGTCACGCGCGGGGCGACCACCGACAGTACAGCCCACTCGTTGCGTAAGGCCTGGCCCGCCCAATCCAGCCGCGGCAACCGGACGGCGTAGTCCTCGCCCAACCGAAAGATGGCATTGACGGTCCCGGTGGACCGTACCCGGCGCAAGGACAGACCGACGTACCGGGGTTGCTGCGACGCGATCAGCCGCGCCACCAGTTCCTCCGACACCGGGATCTCATCCGGGTGCATCGGCTCAGGTAGGACTGGCAGCAGCGACACGTCTCCAGTCTGCCAGGGCGTCGCCCGTGAGCGTCCAGTGGAGCGCGTGCAGTGGGCGATCGGCTGAGGCCGGTGACACCTGGCATCGTCCGACTCCGTCTCTGATAACGATTTCATAACAGTGATTGACAAAGCCGCCAACCAGCACATAGGCTCGTGAAATCGATTTCGAGAGAGGCAACGATGCTCCTGGGGATTAACCCGACTTTCAGCGGAGAGGCGTTCCGCGGGCCTGACATCGGCGGGTCTCAGACGGCGCGTTTTTCCCTCGGCGCTGTCCGCCCGGGCGCTACCCTCTCCGTCGGCCACACGAGCCGTCCATGATCACGATTTACGATGTCGCCAAGCGGGCGGGAGTCTCCCCGGCCACCGTGTCCCGCGTCTTCGGTGGGAAGACACCCGTGGCGTCGGACAAGTCGGCTGCCGTCCGCCAGGCGGCGGATGACCTGGGCTTCGTGCCCAACCGCAACGCCCGGCGGCTGCGGACCGCCTCGTCGGAGATCATTGCCATGATGGTGCCCGATATCGCCAACCCCTTCTTTACGGTCATGACGCGCGCCGTCGAAGACGTCGCCCGGACCTCCGGGTACTCGGTCATGCTCTGCAACACCGACGACGATCCCCAGCGTGAACTGGAGTACCTCCGGGTGGCTGCCAGCGATCCCGTGGCCGGGATTGTTATCGTGCCCACCGCCGACTCGGATCTCGACTGGGCGACTCGGCGCGGCGTACCGATTGTTTGTGTGGACCGTCACGCGCCTCGCGGCGACATCGATGCGGTGGTCACCAACAACTTCGACGCGTCCGCTGCCGCGACGCAAAAGCTGTTGGAGGCGGGGTACCGGCGGCTGGCGTGCATCACGGGTCCGGACACAGTCGAGACCTCCAATCAGCGCCTGGCGGGGTGGGGTTCTGCGGTCCTCGCCGCCACCGGTACCGAACCGGATCTCCAGTTGATCCGGCGGGCGCGGTACGTGCTCGACGACGACGGGGAACGCGCCGCGGCCGAGTTGATGGCTCTGCCCGCTCCACCTGACGCAATCTTCGCGGCCAACAACCGGTTGGCGACGGGGACGTTGCGGGTACTCCTGCGCCTCGACCGCCTCCCCCCCGCCGTTGGGGTGGTGTCGTTCGGCGGACCGCCCAACGCCCTGTTCACCCCACCCGGTGTCGTCGTGACCCACTTGCCGACCCGCGACATGGGGACCACCGCGGCCCACATGTTGCTTGAGCGTATCGGTGGCCTCGTGGCACCCGCCCGCTCGGTCACCCTCGAGATCGGCCTCGACGACGGCTTAGAGGATGACGAAGCGCGCCTTGTCACGTATCCCATGACACCGCTGGAGGATCCTTCGTCACACGACCGCGGATTCCCGTCACAGTAACCCAACAAAGGAGAAATCAATGAAGAAAAAGCTGCTCACAGGGGCAACGGTCGCCCTCGCCCTCACACTGGCGGCTTGCTCGGGCGGGACACCCTCACCCGGTGCGTCCACCGCTGCGACCGCAGGGTCCAATGTCACCATCACCTTCATGAGTAACATCGTGGGTGCCCAGGCCGATGCCTTGCAAACGGTCGTCAACGCGTTCACTGCCCAAACCGGTATCAAGGTCGACTACTCCGCGCCCGGCGCTGACTATGAGACCCTGATGACAACCAAGATGGCCAGCAATGACATGCCCGATGTCTTCACCACTCACGGGTGGAGCGTCATCCGCTACTCCCCCTTCCTCGCTCCTGTCAACGATCAGCCGTTCTTCTCCAAGATCGATCCCCAGATCAAGTCGGTCACCACTGACGCAAACGGGAAGGTCTACGTCTTGCCGGTTGACGAGGACATCGCTGGCCTTGTGTACAACGTCGACGTGCTGAACCAGGCCGGGGTCGATCCCGCCTCGCTGACGACGTGGGCCGCTTTCACCGATGCCTTGGGCAAGATCAAGGCCAGCGGCGTGACTCCGCTGCACGTTGGCGGCAAGGACACGTGGCCGATCGGCCAGTTCGGCGATTGGATCGCGCCGTCGTACTACATCACCAACGACTCGGACAATCAGCGCGACGCACTGACCGGCGGTACGTTCGACGCCGACCGCTGGAAGAGTGTCGCCAGCCTGATGTCGAGTTGGGTCGCCGACGGCTACTTCAACACGGACGCCTTGACCGCGGACTACAACTCAGATGCCGCGTCAATCGCCAACGGGCAATCCGCCTTCGGCTTTTACGGTAACTCCTTCATCGTGGACGCGCAGAAGGTCAATCCTTCGGCCAACTTGGGCATGATGCCCATCCCAGCCGCCACCGACTCCGATACCCCCACCCTGATCGCCGGTGAAAAGCTGGCTGTCGGAGTGTGGAAAGACTCGCCCAACCAGGCGGCCGCCTTCCAGTTCCTCAATTTCCTGGCCCAGGACGACAACATCAAGACGCTGGCCCAAGCCGGCGGCAACCCGGCTGGCCTGACCGGTGTGACCCCCGATCTGGGAAACATCCAGACCTACCTCGACAAGTACTCCTCCGTGCGTACCTTCCCGTACTTCGACCGGGCGTACCTGCCGAACGGCATGTGGGACATCATGTGCTCGACGGGGGCTGACATTCTGGCGGGGAAGGCCGGCGCCGTCGATTCGGCTGCCTCGACCATGGCGTCCAACTTCAAGGACATGTACACCGGCTAGGCGTCCGGTGCGCACAAGTCGACCCAACGGATCCCTTCGATGAGCCGACCACGAGATGATAGTCGCGTGACGGACGGGGAGGCGGGGCTCACCGCCTCCCCGGTCGGCCCGTCCCACCCCGACGCCAGACTGGGCCACCGGCATCGCCGTGGCGGCCGGGCCGGTGTGACGCACGCGTCGATCAACCTGTTCTATGTACCTGCCGCCGTCCTGTTCCTCGGCCTGGTCGCATACCCGTTGATCCGTGGCGTCTGGGTGTCCACCACCAACTGGAACGGCTACCTGCCCAACTTCAAGTTCACTGGCCTGCACAACTATGTCAAGCTGTTTACCGACCCGAACGTGGGAACGGCGTTTCTGAACACCATCGTGTACGGCCTGGGCAGCACCTTCCTCCAGAACGTCATCGGGCTGCTGTTCGCCCTGCTGCTCAATTCGAAGTTTCCCGGCCGAACGGCGGGGCGGACCCTGATCTACCTGCCGGTCATGATCGCTCCGCTGATCATGGGCTACGTCATGTACTTCTTCGTGCGGTACAGCAACGGCACCTTCAACGACATCCTCGGGGTGTTCGGCCTCGCCCCGGTGGACTGGATGGCCAACGGCCCGCGCGCGGTGACGATCATTACCCTGGTCAACACCCTGCAGTTCGTCGGTGTGGCAATGGTCATTTATCTCGCCGGCCTGCAGGCGATCCCCACCATGTACTACGAAGCGGCGGAATTGGACGGTGCCAACGCCTGGAACCAGTTCTGGCATGTGACCGCGCCGCTGTTGATCCCGGCCATCACATCATCGGTCATGATCAACCTCATCGGCGGGCTCAAGCTTTTCGACGTCATCATGGCCCTGTCAGGAGACGCCTATCCGACCAACTCGTTGTCCACCCTGGTGCGGCGGACCTACTTCAGCACCCAACAGGCGGGGTACGCCTCGGCTATCGGCGTCGTCATGTTCGTCTTCATCATGGTTGTCTCGGCTATCGCTCAACGGTACTTGTCGCGCAAGGAGGTGGTGCAATGACGGGCGCGTCCGCCACTCGCCACCGCCGGTCGTGGTGGAAGACGGTCCTGGTCGTCTGCATTGGCGTGTTCTACCTGTTGCCGATCTACGTCGCCGTCAACGTCGCCTTGCGTCCGCCAACCGACACCCGCTCGCTCTGGCTGCCACCGACCCAGATCTATTGGCAGAACTTCGCCGACGCCTTCCGCCAGGGTGGGGTCGGGCGTGCCTTGGTCAACTCGGTGGTCGTGACAGTCTGTTGCATCGCGTTGATCACGCTGGTCGGCGCGTTCGCCGCCTACCCTCTGGCCCGCCGCCGGACCCGGGTCAACTCCGGGATGAAAGGCTTCGTGCTGGGGGTCATGATGGTACCGCCCTTGTCCATCCTCGTGTCCTTGTACTCCATCATGGCTGGGCTGCACGGTATCTCCACCTACTGGGGGGTCGTTTTCACCATCGCCGCCTTTGAGTTGCCGCTGTCCATCTTCCTCTACACCAACTTCATCGCGGCCATACCCTTCGCGCTCGACGAGGCGGCCGCGATCGACGGCGCCAGTTCGGCGCGCACGTTCTTTTCGGTCATCCTGCCGCAGCTCAAGCCGGTGACGGCCTCCGTGGTCATCCTGACGGGCATGCACGCCTGGAACGACTATCAGTTCTCCCTGTTCATGCTGCAGAAGCCCGGAATGCGGACCCTCCCACTCGCGATCGCGTCGTTCTTCTCCCAGACCACCAACAACGTGTACGCCGCCACCGCCGCGGCCCTGGTCGCCATGCTGCCCGCGATCGTGTTGTTCTTGTTCCTGCAGCGCTTCTTCATCCAGGGAATGGTCGACAGCGCGGTGAAATGACACTCGTCCCAACGAGTACACCCACTACTTGTGCTGCAATCGATTTCATGCAACACTATGATTACCGTACTTGCGGCAGAGAAGCCAAGTCAGGAGCAACATGAGTGCCTACATTTTCCCGGAGATCGCGGAGCGTCCGACGGCCGAGCCGAAGACCGTCTACACCATCGCGAGCGGCGACCTACGACTGACCACCAATGTCAAGACCTGGCCCAAGCAGCAAGAGGTCGAAGCTCAATTCGCTGCCGCCGTCGAGGCACTCGGCTGGAAAGTCCGCCGAGCCCACGGTGTCAACCCTGCCACCGGCCACGGCTTCATTGACAATCAGCACTACGGCATGGAGGTGTTCCGGTCGATCCCGCCAGAGGCGCCGCTCGCCATCGTCGAGTCGGTGTGGGAGTACAGCCACCATGTGCTGCACGGCCTGCGCGACCACGAAGGGCCGATCCTGGTGGTCGCCAATTTTGCCGGTGACTTCCCCGGGCTGGTCGGCCTGCTCAACCTGACCGCCTCCATGACCAAAATGGGTGTGGCGCATTCCGCTCTGTGGTCGAAGGATTTCAGCGACGATTGGGCTCGGGACAAGCTGGCCGAATGGCTGAACTCCGGGACGATCGTCCACGATCTGACCCACGTCCGCGATCTACCGAGTCTGCCCGAGTCCGAGGAGAGGCGCCTGGGTCAGGCCCTGGCCCGCCAACTGAAGAACGACAAGGCCATCATGGCGGTGTTCGACGAATACTGCATGGGGATGTACAACGCCTTGTTTGACGACGAGTTGCTCAACCCGACTGGCATCTACAAGGAGCGGTTGTCCCAATCGGCCTTGGTGGCCGAGATGAACCAGGTCAGCGATGCGGAGGCGCAGGCGGTCCGGGACTGGCTCGATGCCCGCGGCATGACGTTCCACATCGACGACGCCGGGGACGAGCGGGAGTGCCTGACCACGGCTCAGGTCCATTCGCAGTTGAAGATGTACATCGCCGCCCTCCGGATGGCGGACGACTTCGGTGCCGACCTGGTCGGTATCCAATACCAGCAGGGCCTGAAAGACACCGTCCCCGCCTCCGACCTGGCCGAAGGCCTGCTCAACAACGTCGACCGTCCGCCGGTCCGTTCGCGCGACGGGTCGCGCGTTCTCTATGAGGGCAAGGCCCTGCCCCACTTCAATGAGGTCGATGAGGGCGCGGCGGTCGATCTGCTCGTCACCAACCGGGTGTGGACGGCCATGGGCCTCGACCCGGCCTCGACTCTGCACGATGTCCGCTGGGGCGACGACTGGGAGGGTCAGTTCGTCTGGCTGCTTGAAATCTCCGGATCGGTTCCGGCCTCGCACCTCGGCGGCTACGACCGGGCGTACTCGATGCGCCAGGAGTACTACTTCTTCCCCCTCGGCGGCGGTACCCTGTCCGGGGTCAGCCGTCCCGGCGAGATCGTGTGGTCCCGGGTGTTCGTCATGGACGGTCGGCTCCAGGCTGACCTCGGCCGCGGTACGGTGGTCGCCCTGCCGGCCGCAGAGGTCCAGCGTCGCCTTGATGCCACCAACCCGGAGTGGCCGATCATGAACGTCGTCTTCCACGGCGTGGGGCGGGACCAACTGATGGCCCGCCACAAGGCCAACCACGTCAACGTGGTGTATGCGCCCGACGCCGGGACGGCTGATCGCGCGTTGACGGCGAAGGCGGCTATGCTTCAGGCCATGGGCATTCAGGTCCACCTGTGTGGGGAGGTTCTCCCGACGCTGTGATCGACGCCCGACAGGTTGTGCCTGACGAGGGATTCGGTGTCGATGTACGCAAAGTACTTCCGCAAGTACAAGTGGCCGTTCCTGATCGCCGTCGCCTGCGTCGCCTGTGAGGCGCTAAGCGACCTACTCGGGCCAACGCTGATGGCCCACGTCATCAACGTCGGCATCCTGGGCGCCCAGCTCTCCGCCGTCATCCGCTGGGGCGGCCTGATGCTGCTGGTCACCGCGATCGGCGCGGGCTTTGCCGTCACCCGCAACATCCTGGCCAGCCAAGTCTCGCAGCGCCTCGGCGCCGACCTGCGTTATGACTGTTTCGAGAAGATCATGAGCCTGTCCGAGGCCGGCGCCGACCAGATCGAGACCGGCTCCCTCATCACGCGCATGACGAACGACACCACCCAGGTCACCCAATTCGTCAACGGCATCATGCGCATTTTCATGAAGGCGCCGATCACCTGCATCGGCAGCATCGTGCTGGCGTCCATCCTCAACTTGCGACTCAGCCTGATCATTTACGCCGTCGTACTGGTGGCCGGCTTCCTGGTCTACTACAGCATGAAGCTGAGCTACCCCCGGTTCGCCGCCTACCAGCGCGCCATGGACCGGGTCAACACGACCGTCCAGGAGTACCTGACCGGCGTCCGTCTGGTCAAGGCCTTCGGTACCTACGCCGAGGAGTCCGGGCGCTTCGCCGAGGCCAACGGCAACCTCATGGCGAGGGGTATTCGGTCGCAGCGCGTCATCACCGTGACCTCACCGTTGATCACCTTTGTCGTCGGCCTTGGGACGGTGCTGGCGGTCTATTTCGGCGCTGGACTCTTCGTCAGCGGCCAAACCCAGCCGGGCGACATCTCGGCCTTCGTGACGTACATGTTGCAGATGTTGACCTCGCTGATGACGCTGACCAACGTCTTCAACACCTTCGTCCGTACCCGGGCGTCGTCGCGGCGGATCAGCGACATCTTCGCTTGTGACAACGACTTTTCTGACGCCGGCGACCGGAGCGCGCTGCACGGGGTCGTCGAACTGCGGCACGTCACCTTCACCTACCCGGGCGGGTCCATCCCGGCGCTGAAGGACGTGTCGGCTGAGGTACGGCCTGGCGAGGCCCTGGCCATCATCGGCCCAACCGGTGCGGGCAAGTCGACGCTCTGCTGGCTGCTGCTACGGTTCTACGATGTCGACTCCGGGGCGATCCTGCTCGATGGTGAAGACATCCGCCAGCGCAGCGTCGACGCGGTGCGGCAGGGTATCGCCCTGGTCCCGCAAAAGTCGATGCTCTTTTCCGGTACCGTCGAAGACAACATTCGCTGGGGTGACCCGGCAGCCGCAGACGACGCCGTGCGAGCCGCCGCCGCCCGGGCGCAGGCCGGCTTCATCGCCGACATGCCAGACGGTTTGGCGAGTCAGTTGGGCAGCGCGGCGGTCAACATCTCGGGCGGGCAGAAGCAGCGCCTGTCGATCGCCCGGGGCCTGATCCGGCACGCCCCGATCCTGGTCCTCGACGATGCCACCAGCGCGCTCGATGCCATCACCGAGGCCAAGATTCGCGGCGAACTGCTCGGCGCTAACCCAAACCAGACGGTCATCCTCGTCACCCAACGCTGTACGACGGCGATGTTCGCCGACAAGATCCTGGTGCTGGAGAACGGCGCTGCCATCGGCTACGGCAGTCATGAGGAGTTGCTGCAAAACTGTACGACCTACCAGGAGATCTACCGCTCGCAGGTGGACAGCAGCGTTGCCCTCAACGACGGTCAGCCGGAGAGCCGGGCCTGACATGTCACAAACCCAGCCCAGCCCGAGCATGCGAATGCCGTCGTTCGCCGGCCCCGGCCGTGGCGGCGGGCCGGCTCGGTTCGCCCCCGGCGACAAGCCCCAAAACTCCCGCGGTACGGCCCGGCGCGTCGTCGGCATCTACGCCAGGTCAGGCCGGATCATCCTGCTGGCCATCGCCCTGACGGCCATCTCGGCGTTAATCTCGGTGGCGATTCCCTACTTCGTCGGCCGGGCCTTCGACACCTTCCACATCGATCCGATCAGGGTTGATCGCTCCGACCTGGTTCGGCTGTTGGTCATCGTG
>Ga0123357_10012757_pt1 | contig 10855 bp, 7 predicted proteins | sample TergutEmb28metaG_FD_89873 | JGI IMG/M metagenome (GOLD analysis project Ga0123357, IMG submission 89873) | Embiratermes neotenicus P4 segment gut microbial communities from Petit-Saut dam, French Guiana - Emb289 P4 | ecosystem: Host-associated > Arthropoda: Insects > Digestive system > Gut ... | reverse complement strand
TTATGTTGTAATCCCAGACAAGATAGCATTGCGGTCGGTTTTTTAACAAATGACGGTTATGTTCTATGTAGGCGAGAACATAATCATCGCCGTCAAAATGCAGACTGCAATCACGGTACGCTTTTATCTTTGCGTCTATCTCAAGGTTATATTTTACCGCCCATCCGTCCTGTTCTTCCGGTACGAGAATAGAATGTATCTTTTTCAATATTTTCCCCGCTTGTATTCCCAATGCGTACTGCTCCGTTTCGGACAAAGTAGATAATACAGGTTTCAAATCTTCGCCGTCAATCCAGCTTTGGATTGTATAAACACCGTCGTCGCAAATACCAAATTCTATGGGTACACACATAGGAATACCCATAGCGGCAATTTGTTCCGTCGTGGAAAACAATATTTTTTTTGTTTCGTACTGTGAAAGCGGGGAAATACGGAGCAGATACTTTATTCCGTCCGCCGTGGTTATACAGTATTTCTTATCTTCAGACCAGCCTTTGCCAATAGATACCATTGTTTCAATGGTATCATATATATTTTTATCCATCACAGACAGCCTCTCCCAATTTTCTTTTTCTTTAATACAATCCCTAAATGCCAGCCACTTCGCCCCATATGTGTCTATATAGAATCTGTTGCCGAACTCATTCTGCGCCAGCCGTTTTTCATATATGCTGTACCAACCTCGCAGTTCGGCAGCTAAATCATTATCAGCTGTAATCGGCTCTACCCAAAACCGGTCTCCGGAAAGAACGTCGTCTAATCTGAGCGGTTCTCCTACACCGCGCATACTCAGCGACAACGCAGGCGGAATAAAGTATATGGGTTCTTGAACCTCATCAAACGGTATCAACCTCAGATTCTTCAACACAAAAGCGTTTTCGACGATATTCACAAGCATCCAGCCATGCGCCGCCGCCCAAACCGGTTGCCCATGCATTGCGCGCAGGGCTTTTTTATCAACCGGTTCAATCAAAGAAACTTGCGGCGACTCTCTAGCAAGCAAATAATCAATGGTAAAACCAAGTATATCCGCCAATTCCACCAGTTTGTCCGGCGTTATCTGGCGGCGTCCCGCTTCCCAGTTGGTCAGCGTTGACGGGTGTATCCCGAGCTTTTCCGCCAGCGCAACGGCGGAAAAACGCCGCTCTTCCCTTGCTTCCCTGAATCTGTTTCGCATAATCCTATACCCTCCGGAAATAAAATTATATAGCGATTATTATATCATAAAAATATATAATTTTCATTTGCATATTATTAATATTTCCAAACTTAAAACATTGTCTAATCAATATAACGTCAATGCTTTTATATACAGTTACATTTATTTATATCAAATTTTTCGTTATTCCGGCAAGATAGAGCGGCAAATTAGTAATATCGCCGTCTTTGGCATAACCGCGCTTGGAATAACGGATTGCGGTCTGCGGCTGTCTGCTCTTAATGTAGGATTTGAAACTGACTGCACTCTTATCTTCGCCGCTCTTTACTTCCACAGGAATGATTTCGATCCCATTTTGTATCAAAAAATCAATCTCCATGCGTCCGTCAGCATAAAAATGCGGCTCAACATCAAACTGTCCCTGAAGCTGTTGCAAAACAAAGTTTTCCGTCAGCGCGCCCTTGAATTGATAATCGCTTTTTAGCAGAATAGCGGCGTTGTCTATCCCTGCCATATGTTTAAGCAGTCCTGTGTCAAACAGGAACAGCTTGAAATAATTCAACTGGTCGAATGCTTTCAATGGGTGCTCCGGTTTTGATACGTTATATACGCGGTTCAGCATACCTGCGGACACAAGCCATTCGATTGCTTCCTCAAACTCCCTTGCTCGAGTTCCTTCTTTTATGCAGCCGTATATAAATTTTTCATTGCCTTTCGCGAGCTGTGAAACTATACTGCGGAATACCAGCAGAATTCTGCCGCTGTTGATTTTGCCGTTATGTTTGGAAAAGTCATTTTCGTAAACAGTAATCAGTTCATTCTGAATCTGCCGGATTCTTTGGGGGTCTTTATACTGTAACCACGAAGCGACGCATTCGGGCAGCCCTCCGATAATAAGATAATAATTATATGCTTCAAGCAGCCGGGTATGAAAAATGTCTTCTATCGGCTGATTCTTTTTTATTTGTGTAAAATATGAGTACAGCGGTTCGTCGACAGCGGCAAGAAATTCGTCAAATGAGAGCGGATATAATTCGAGAAGATTGACCTGACCGACAGGGAATGATTTCGGCTGCGCCAGCAGTGTGCCGAGCAGACTGCCCGCTGCGATCACATGATACTCGTTTGCCTTTTCCCTGAAGTATTTCAAAGCGTTCAGTGCCGCGGAGCATTCCTGTATCTCGTCAAAAATAATGAGAGTGTCTCCGGGAACGATTTTCTGTCCGCAGAGAAGGCTCAGCAGTTCAATAATCCTGTGCGGATTTTTATTTGCTTCAAAAATGGAAGACAGTTCATCTTCCTCGTCAAAGTTAAAATATACATAATTGCCGTACTGTTCTTTCCCGAACTTATGCATCAGCCAAGTTTTGCCGACTTGTCTTGCCCCTTTTAATATCAAAGGTTTTCGGTCAGGGTCTTTTTTCCAGTCTATGAGTTTGTTAAAAGCATTTCTATCCGTAAAATCACCTCGTAAAATCAGTTATATATTCATTATAACACATTTTTAACAGTTATTCAATATATATTTTACACATTTTTGCGATTATTTATAATACGAATTTACACATTTTTTCACAAAAATCTAAAAAATATTCAAGCAGGACCCCGAAAACATTATCCAATCAATATAACGGCAATCCTTCTTTTTTATTTTATAACATAAATGTATAGGACGCAGAATCCCAGCTTTAGAGTTGATGAACTCTGAAATTGCTGCTTGGGAACAAGTTTTCAATGCTTCTGCCAAAAAAATCAACTGGCAATTTACCACAAATGACGCAAGGATTAGACTCGTTCGCATTTATCCTACTTTTTGATTGTGGTGCGATACTAGTTGAAGCAATAAAAATCCCCAATATTACTGCTGTTATAATATATAATATATTCGATTTTAACTTTTTCATAATAATATGGATTCTCCTTATTTGTGTTTAAAATATAAAAATCCCTCGGAAAAATCCGAAGGATTATAGTTTTTATTTAATAGTTACCGTTATTATGTTCGGGAGTCTTGTTTCTTAATTTGTGATATCCTTATATTTAAGCTGATTTACCGCCGATTCCACAATTTTTGTCAGTTCGTCCGCGTTCATGTTCTTCGGAAAAATAGGTTCGCCGTATTTTACTTCGACCTTATATCGTTTAAACTTTTTCCAGTTGAAAAGCTGCGGCAGTTTCTTTGAACGCGGATAAATTTCGTAGCCGCCCGCTATATACGCCGGAACAATCGGCACGTCAGCCTCGATTGATAAAAGAGCGGCTCCGCGTTTGAACGCGCCGAGTTCGCCGTTTTCGCTCCTTGTCCCCTCCGGGTGAATCAGAATTCCCCAGTTCTCTTTTAGTTTTGAATATGCGGCGGAAAACGAATCGTTCACGAAACCGCCCCTGTCCACAGGAATCATTCCGGCAATCTTGGTTATCATTCTATTGATAAGTTTCTTTTTGAATAATTCTTTTTTTGCCATACAGCAAAATTTACTGAACCGCTCCCATTTAAAATTCAGCGTTAGATAGATATAGTCGAAGTTGGAAACGTGGTTTGCGCATATAATATAACCGTTGTCTTTTGGCAAAACTTTTTCGTTTTCCGTTTTTATATTATATAAAAAATGCACCAAACCCTGTATAAATCTGAAAATATTATAATCGCCTATGCTTTTATTCAATGGATAACACGGCGGAGGCGACGACTTATTTACTATATTATCATGCGGTTCTATGGAGAGCGACGTAAGCTGAGCGACCGTCATTTCTTTATGCAATAGGACGTCTATACCGAAAACGCCGCATTTATCCTCAATTTCGCAGCAGAGGTCTATACTGCCCAGCGAATCTATGTCAAGCTCTGAAAATATTTTTGTATCCGGCAATACTTCGGGAATTCCGACGTGTGCCACTCTCGCGACAGCCGCCGTCACAATCGCGGCAATATCAGGGAGAGCGGCTGAATCTGACATCTCCTTCTTAATGACAGCGGTTTTCTTCTGTTTTACCGTTTGTCTAAGTAAATACCGTTTCGGTTTCATAAGCGTGGTTTTGGGAATTTCGTCCGCAACGTGAATGTCTGTGAGCCTCATATTATGCGGCATCGACGCGCTTGTTTCTTTAATTTTTTGGAGTGCGGATTCCATTGATTCCTGTTGTTCAAGGACGACAAAAGCGTGTATTTCGTCATGGTTGCCGTTTGAAGCAGGTATTCCGCACACGACGAATTCTTTTACGCCGGGAATACCTGCGTATATGTTCTCAATATCGTCGGGAGCGGCTTTCTTGCCTGTCGCAAGAACGATATTGTCTTTGCTTCTTCCGAGGATTTTTATAAGTCCGCGATTATTTATACTTCCGAGGTCTCCCGTTTTGAACCAGCCGTCAGCATCAAAAGCGTCGCGGGTGGATTCTTCGTCGTCGAAATAGCCGGTCATCATATAAGGCGTTTTAAGCAGGATTTCACCATCGGCACCGAGCTTCAGCGATATATCGGGATATGCCCTGCCGCAGGTGTTTGTGGTGATTTTTTTGCCGTAATTGCCGAGCGTCGGGATATTTGTTTCGGTCGCGCCGTATGTAATCAATATGTCGAATCCAACTCCGTATAAAAAATCAGCCGTTTCTTCGCTTAAAAGCGCGCCGGCAGAACACATTGTTCTTATGTTTGAACCGAATCCCTCGTGTATGGCTTTAAACAGCTTTTTCCCTAAGTTTATTCCGGTTTTTTTCCGCAGGGCAAGACACTTCGGGAAAAACATATTGAACAGTCTTTTTGTTTTCGGGTCGCCGTCTATTTTACGCATTATCTGCATTTTCAATAAATCAAACATTTTCGGCACAGTAGCAAGGAAAGTGGGGCGTCCGTTCATAAAAGCGGCGTTGAGTTCTTCCGCGTTCAGATTGTCGAGAAAATACACACTCGCGCCTAAAAACAACGGTATAATCACCTGAACGACCAATCCGTATATATGGCTGTTCGGCAGAACGCCGAGACTTATTTCGTTGCAGTCCACGGGCATTGATTTTTCAATCATTTGCGACGAGCCGATAAGCCTATCATGCGTGTGCATTATGCCCGACGCAGTTTTGGTCGTACCCGACGAAAATAAAATAGTCGAAATATTTTCGTCTCCGTCTGCGGTTTTCGCCGCGAGAAGTTCTGCTCCGTACCCGTCAAAACATTGACCGTCATTTTCAATATCCAACGCGGTTATATCAAGAAAAACAGTCAGTTTATCCATCGCTTTTTTGCTCGTGAAAACGCATCTTACGCGCGCTTTGTCTGTCAAGCGTTTCAATTCTGCGCCGTCTAAGGAAACGTCGAGCAATACGGCGGTCGCTTTGAGTTTTGCAACGGCGATATATGCTACGTTCCATTCGGGGCAGCTCTCAGCAACTATGGCTATGCGGTCGCCCGGTTCTATACCAAGCGCCGTTAGCGCGTCTGCGACTATGTCAACTTTGGTAAAAAACTGTTCATAGGTATATGAGCGCACGCCGCCTTCCAATCCGATGGACATTGCGATTTTTTGCGGTTGATGAGCGTTTTTGGCGTGAAAATATTCGTATATATTCAATTTAAATATATCCTTATCTATTATTCTTTCTTCTTTTATTATACCAATTTATTTTTCTCGATTTTTGTTTCATGCTGTTATTTGTCCCTGTTTTGGTATTTTCATTTATTGGATTCATATCAAATTGCACATTTTTCTGACGTACAATATTTTTACTACCTTGTACGGCTATTTTCATGACGGTTTCAGACTTTCGTATATCGTGTTTTAATCTGACTTGACTTTTTGGTTCAATGTGTTCAAAAATACGCATGGGATATGGGTGGTCCGGTACTACGGAGATTTCTTTCTTAATCAGTTTTTGTATGTCTTTCAGATAAGGTTTTTCATCAAAAGAACAAAAAGACATTGCGATTCCGCTAAATCCGGCTCTGCCGGTTCTGCCTATACGGTGAATATACGTTTCAGGTTCATTGGGCAGGTCATAATTTATTACATGAGATAATTGTTCAATATCAATTCCCCGCGCGGCAATATCCGTTGCCACTAATATGCGGACTCTGCCTTCTTTAAACGCACGCAGCGCGTTTTGGCGCGCTGTCTGCGACTTGTTGCTGTGGATTGCGTCAGCGGTTATACCCGCCGTATTTAATGCTTTTCGGATTTTATCTGCGCCGTGCTTGGTTCGGGAGAAAATCAACGCCGATATAATTGTTTTATCTTTCAAAAGCTCAATTAACAGAGGCATTTTATTGTTTTTATCAACGAAATATACAAATTGTTCAATCGTATCCACTGTTGAATAAGCAGGCGTTACCTCTACGGTAACGGGATTGTTGAGAAACGAAGACGCCAGCTCCGCAATTTCTTTTGGCATAGTTGCCGAAAATAAAAGATTTTGACGGTTTTGAGGCAACTGGGCAATAACTTTTTTTACATCGCGGATAAATCCCATATCTAGCATACGGTCTGCTTCGTCTAAAACAAACATAGAAATATTGCTTAAATCGCACAGATTTTGTCCAATCAAATCATTGAGCCTGCCGGGCGTTGCCACCAAAATATCAATCCCGGAGCGCATTGATTTCACCTGCGGATTTTGACTTACGCCTCCAAAAACGACGGCAAATTTAAGCCCGGTGTAACGTCCGTATGCTTGAAAACTTTGGGAAATCTGAATCGCTAACTCACGTGTGGGCGTTAAAATCAACGCCTGCAATTTTCGTTTTTGTAAACTGTTAATACGTTGCTTATATAATATTTGTAAAATCGGAATAGCAAAAGCGGCGGTTTTTCCAGTGCCTGTTTGGGCACAGCCTAATAAATCTTTGCCTGCCAGTAACAATGGGATTGCTTCTGATTGAATAGGCGATGGGGTTTCATATCCTTCTTGCTTCAGCGCTTTTAAAATCGGATCAATTAAATTTAGTTGTTTAAAATCCATTTTTTTCCTTCATATTTTATAATTTTGTAATTTTTTCTGCCAAATTATTCAGATATACCCAGCGATCCATTTTTAATGATAATTCTGCTTCTATCTTCTCTTTTTCGTCAAGAAATTGAACAAGTTTTCCGTAATCGCTGGAGTGTTTTTCAATCTCGTCTTTTGTAAAATTTAATTGCTGTTCCAGATCAGCAATGTCATTTTCGATTGTATCATACTCACGCTGTTCATTAAATGTAAATTTAGGTTTTTGAGTTCTGACCGGCTTTATTTTTTGCGGTTCTATAGACAGCTTTACCGGCATTTTGTCAGCAGGCAGGCTTTCTCTTTTTTCAAGATAGTCCGAATATCCGCCGTTATATTGTTTTATTATGCCGTCGCCGTCAAGTTCAAAAATAGTATTCACTACTTTATCCAAAAAATATCGGTCATGCGATATTGCGACGACTGCGCCGCTGAAACTTTCCAAATAATTTTCAAGCACTGTCAGCGTCAGGGTATCCAAATCGTTTGTCGGCTCATCTAAAAAAAGAATATTCGGTGCTTCCATCAAAGTTTTGAGCAAATATAACCGACGTTTCTCGCCGCCCGAAAGTTTATTTATTGTATTCCATTGAAGATACGACGGGAAAAGAAACTTTTCCAGCATTTTGGACGCAGAGATTATTCCATCGTTTGTAACGACTTGTTCACCCGCTTCTTTTATATAATCGATAACTTTCATTTGTTCGGGCGGTGTTTCCCATTCCTGCAATACATAACCAATCTTTACTGTGTCGCCGTAAACAATTTCGCCTGAATCCAGTTCGAGCGTTCCCGTGATGATTTTCATCAGCGTTGTTTTTCCAGAACCGTTTTTCCCGATAATTCCGATTCTTGCGTCTTTCATAATTATATGAGAAAAATTTTTTATAAGACAATGACCGTCAAAAGATTTTGATACATCTTTAATTTCTATTGTCTTTTTACCGAGACGAGTGGAAACAGAATCCATTTCGAGTTTTTCTGTTACAGATGTATTCCCGTCGCTGAGGGTTTCAAAACGCGCTATTCTTGATTTGCTCTTGGTACCTCTTGCTCTCGCTCCGCGTTGCATCCATTCCAACTCTTTTTTAAAAAGGCTTCTGTCTTTTCTCCTTGTTGCACTTTCCATTTCCGCGCGCTGCATTTTAAGTTCTAAATATCGCGAATAACCCCCATCATATGAATAAAGTGTGCCATCGTCAATTTCTACGATTCGATTCACGACTCTGTCAAGAAAATATCTGTCATGCGTAACCATAACAATGGCGCCGTTGTAGCTTTTTAAATAGTTTTCAAGCCAAAGTATCATTTGGCTGTCCAAATGGTTTGTAGGTTCGTCCAAAATTAATATTTCGCAGGGATTCACAAGTGCGCGGGCTATCGCGACGCGTTTTTTCTCCCCGCCGGACAAATTATTTGCATTTATATCAAAATTTGTGAAACCCAATTTTGTCAGTATTGTTTTGGCTTCATATTCTTTCGCCTGCTTTGTTTCTTCATCTAAATCCTTAAATACAATTTCAATCAAAGACAAATTTATGTCAAATGCCGGATTTTGCTCCAGGTATGAAATCTTTGCGGCGGAATATTTGCTGATTTTTCCCTCGTCAGACATTTCTTTCCCAGCCAGTATGTTCAAAAGTGTTGATTTCCCTGCTCCGTTGATACCGATAATCCCCACTTTATCGTTTTTGTTTAAATACAGCGAAACATCGCTAATTAGCTTCTTTTCCGAATAACTCTTGCTGATTTTTTCGGCTGATAATAATATCAAATTATGCACCTCTCAAAACGGGTTTTATGATTTTGCTTATGTTTAAAAATAAATAAAAGTTATGGCAGAAGTTCGAATTTATAACCGACACTCCAAATAGTCTTGAGACGCCATTTTTCGCTTATACCATCAATCTTGTCGCGAATCCGTTTGACGTGTACGTCAACAGTGCGCGAATCTCCGAGATAATCAAACCCCCAGACTTTATCAAGTAGCTGTTCGCGCGTGAACACGCGGTTGGGGTTCGATACGAGAAAAAATAACAATTCAATTTCTTTCGGGGGACTATCTACAGCCTTATTGTTTATCCTGAGTTCATATTTTCGCATACTTATTTCAAGGTTGTCAAGTTTGACGCATTCGCTGTCTGTTTCGTCTTTTATGGTTTCCTTTTCCGTTCTGCGCAGCACAGCTTTTACACGCGCACACACTTCTTTTGTGCTGAACGGCTTGACGATGAAATCGTCCGCTCCGAGTTCCAGCCCCAAAACTTTGTCGAACTCCTCGCTTTTTGCCGTAATCATAATTATAGGCGCGGAAGAAATTTCCCTTATTTCTCGGCAGACCGCCCATCCGTCCTTGCCGGGCATCATTATATCCAGCAGAACCAAATACGGCTCGTGGAATTTAAACATAGCGACGCCTTCTTGTCCGCTTTGTGCTGTGATAACTTCGTAATTTTCTTTTGACAGGTAAAGTTTCAAAAGTTCGTAGACATTCGGATCGTCGTCGATGATTAAAATTTTATTGCTCATTAAATTATATCTCCTGTAATATGACTGCGCAATTTTAAATTATACTGTGTATTTAAATTGCATAACGTAAACCCGCCGGAGGTGACCAGCGGGTAAATGGCGGGTATTATGCGGTTCAAATGGTTATCTTCTTTTTTTGGAAAAACAATCGCTGCAATAAACGGGTTTATCGCCGCTTGGCTTAAACGGGACTTGTGTTTGTTTGCCGCATGAAGAACAAACAGCAGAGTACATTTCTCTTTCGGGCTGTCTTCTGTTGTTGTTTTTCCGGGCAGCACGGCAATCTTTGCACCGAGTCGGCTCGTTTGTGAAACCTTTTTCGGCGTAGAATTCCTGCTCGTTGGCAGTAAATTCGAATGTAGCTCCGCAGTCTTGGCAGGTTAGAGTTTTGTCTTTGTACATTGGTTAAAAATACCTCGTTAAAATTAAATCGCCCTGTAACGATTTGTCAGGACGTTAAATTCATAATAACATAAAAAAACAAAATAGTCAAGTAAATCTGTAGATTTTACAAATAAATCATAAAATTATCATAATATTTCGGTATAATCTAAAATATAAACTATTTATATTAACGAGGTAAAATGAAATGTTTAAACATAAATATATGCTCATGAAACTCAACTCCATACAGAACTTGCTTTTTGTCTGACGACATCTGTATGGAGATAAAAACCCAGTCGTTGACAATTTATGCTGGTTCTGTATTTCAAGTAAAACATCAAAAAACATTGAAATATCGAAAGGAATCAGTAAAATGGAAATGCAAAAAATTCAAAATTTAATAGAAACTAATTATGATATAAAAGTTCAAAGCATAGAAGTATTCCGCGAAAGTTTTAACAGTAACTGCACATATGCGGTTTACGGCACGGATAAAAAATATTTTTTGAAAGCTGTAAATAATCTGGCGGCTCAGGAAATGGAAACTGCGTTAAGCTCGGTCGAGATTCAGCTATATCTGATACAGAGCGGCGTTCCGGCTGTACCGATCATTTTTACCAAAGACGGTTCAGCATGTATTCGCATAGATAAACAGGACGAGAAATATATGTTTGTCATGTACGACTTCATAGACGGCAAAGGCGACCCGCGAAGTATGGTAAAAGCGGGCGAAGCACTTGGGAAAATACATAATGTTATGAAAAATTATACCGGTAAGTTGATAGAACGCGGCAAATATTATTTCATAGA
>Ga0123357_10012755_pt1 | contig 10857 bp, 4 predicted proteins | sample TergutEmb28metaG_FD_89873 | JGI IMG/M metagenome (GOLD analysis project Ga0123357, IMG submission 89873) | Embiratermes neotenicus P4 segment gut microbial communities from Petit-Saut dam, French Guiana - Emb289 P4 | ecosystem: Host-associated > Arthropoda: Insects > Digestive system > Gut ... | reverse complement strand
TTCATAGGCAGGTGAATGATACTTCATTCACCTGCCTATGAAGATGGAACCGATAGTGAGTTCCGAAACGTCGGCAATTAAATCTCAGACGCCGGGGAATTACCCAAAAAGGAATAAATTACAAGAAGATGAATGACTTCCATCAAACTACAACAATACATCTGGAAGCAATAATCTAAATGTGTTTACATACTATGTACGAGTAAATCGTCATTGTTATTGCAACAATTTTCAAAATATAATCTGTGTTTCAAAACGTAGATCCATATTATAATGCAGTTAAACCATTTAAAAAGTGGTGAAACTTGTACATATTTGATAATCTTGTAGTGCATTGAAAATAGAACTATTGGTGTGTTTGTGCATGTGCTTTACAAACCTGCAAATGGTGTGCAAGTCTGGCCGTGTCATAATCTGTCGTATTTCTGCATATACAAAATTAAATAATTACACCTTTCAGAACAAACTGAAAATACAACATTTCAGGTTCACACAGGGGTAACTAGGAATTGTACTGTCTTCCTGGGGGCGATGTATTGCAGTATGTCCCATCTTTCACCCTGGAGATGAAAGCGATGTGTTGCTCTGAAACATTAATACATTTCTGCTTCACTATCCCTCGCGGCTTTACACGCCAGGCGAGCGCCTTTGAGATGTGCAAATTTCATATAAGCTATTCCAAAATATTCGGGACTGGCTTTGCTGTATAGGACTGTGACCACGGCTGCAGGACTTGGAACTTGAGGCGTAAGACAACGTTGCCAGATATGGGAAATGTGCCGCAATGTCCAACAAATGACAACGTTACTCTTTCCAAAGTGCCCCGTTCATGTTTTCTTTGCATTTTCCTACCAATTATCTTCTATCTCTCGCACAATAAAACACATATTTACGTGGTTTTATGAACAAATTGCTTTCCGTACACTTGCCTAAAGTTCTGTTCATTGTTCCTTCATAATGCCGTAACATGTAAAATTTACCGTGAATCTGGCAACAATGTCGAATCAGCCTATTCTTCATCGCTGTTACCGCGATATACGAATGAGTGCTCCAATTTGCAGCAGACTTCTCCATACGATGCTTATATTTGTGTACAATTCATGACAAGTTAGTACCATGCCATTACAACTTCCTAAACAAATTTTAGTCATATATATATATTACAAATAATATCCTCATATTACATTAATTATGATAATAGTAGCTTATTACTGACAAGGTCATGTGAATGTAAAATGACGTTTGTTTGATTCTATGGCCCAACATTTATGAACCTTGGATACCACTACATGCAGACACAAAGTGCTTGGTTTCTTCAGCACACTTAAGGGTCAACAATAAAATTAGTATGCAGTTATCGGTAATAATAACATTGAATTCCTGTAATATGTGTAATACACAACAACGAGAACTACAAATATATAATTATAGTTTGTTTAATGTTCTTAAAGACGGAGTCTGCATAATTAAGTTAGAAATAATGATATGCGCTCTGATAAGTCAATATGCAAAACTGTAATATGAGGTTAAAAGTTTACATCATGTAAATTTCAGAGGAAGATAAAAGCCATGAATTTGAAGGCTTTGAGATTAGTGATGAGCTGCAGTAATCCGATGACCACATTTTTTCCCAATGACACCTGCTGATTCAATTCACTGTCTGCCTGCTTTTGTACTTCATAATTCAAACTGCAATGCAAATTTGCTCTAATCAAGTAGATCTTTCCCGAGTAACAAATCCTATACAGCAGTTCCCTTGAGAATATAGCAGCCACTTCTGTGGTAAAAAATCCCCATTTTTATGGAAATGTCCCTAAGAGTAGAGTAGAGTACAATACATTGGAAGGGGGTGGGGGGCAGAGCGGTGACCCTTGCAACTCGTTCTTTTCCCATCTTTTTTTATTCATCTCTCTGCTTAAGAATTCAGTAGCCCGAACTTGGAACAAAGTGCAGTACCTTGATGAGGGATGGAGTACCTTCTGAAGGAGATGTCAGCAAGGTCACCTGGTTTCCAGAAATGATGGCCAAGTTGACTAAACCTTAATACCTTCAATGCCTGGCAGTCACAAAGAACACGTGATGCCGTTTCGGATGTCGATTTGCATCTATCACACCCGGACTGTCTACCAGCCCGTCTTAAACAAATTGAAATGACAGTGTCTCAACGTGGAAACCTCCTAAAGGTTTATTACTTTATTCAAAACAGTCTGCTCTTGAGTATTTAAAAATATACCTGCGTCCGGTCCACATCATGATCCTTATTTGTTTAAGACACTTCTTAACATTATCCTCCCATGTATGACCATTGCTTTCTTGCTTCCAAGTTTTCTGCACAATATTTTTAATATCGAGTTATATTACAGTTATTATTGGACTGCAAGGTCACGCCTTAAAGTTTACAAGATTAACATTACTGTACATTGTGCCTTTCCACCTCTTTTGTAAATTTGTATTTCCGTAAAAGACGTTACGAATAGACAAGGAGATGCAGAAGAAAGCGTCCAAAAAGTTTGCCATGTTGCTATAATTCACGCAATTTGCTTTCACGAAAGCTATAAGAAAAGACTTTGTATATTTCGTGAGTCCGTACCTCCATACAGTCAAATATGTAGACCAAGAAGCTGACCTTAAGGGCGAATTATTTTTCAGCTCGATTGGTAATTCATCAATCAACACAATTTTCTTCTCGACCGTGTCACGACACATCGTCACGATATCGAAAATTATACCACGAATTTTATACTCATGACTCGCAAACCGAGAATGACTTAGCTAAACAATTTGCTCTAGCTTGTTTTGACCCAGTTTCTTTAGACATACTTTATTACTCTGCACTGAAACACATTGAAATGGACCAACAATTGGTTTTTAAATTTTCATCTACAGACGACGCAAAAATTCTTTGTAATCATGACACAGAATTATTGTCTTCCCAAAGTGAGATAAATATTTGCTTTGTAGATGTTTTATTGAAAGTATACAGGAAAGAAAATTAAAAATATGCGTTATTAGAGTCTAAATCTGTTACTGGACCTATGTAAAGGTACTAAGCGAACATACTCGGAAATTATTCCAGCTGGATGCAGGGATTCTTTCTTTTCTACTAGGTCCAGACTACCTGTGAGCCTCACCGAAGTTACTCTCCAAAATATCTAGGGGTAAAGCGACCGCAGCTATATGCTAGCCACCGCTTACCTTTAAATGTCGACGTTTAGAATTCATCTGGTTAATTGTTAATGTTGAAAATAATGGCTGCTTATTCCTAGGATCTCTGGTTACCACGCACAGCTTTAAATGCTACAGCAGGAAATTCGTATATTTACGTATCACTGTTATTTAATCGTTCAATCAGAAGTGGCCTTTACGTAGGCCACCTGGCGGAAATTTATAAAAACTGGATTTTTCACCCAAATATTTTGAATCGGTTCTCAGAAAAAAACGGATTTTTTTAGTATCAATTATTGATACATTGTTTGTAGTTTGTGAGATAGGAATTAAAGACTACTATGTTGTTTTTTTATATTAGATTTTCCCATGAAATGGTGCAAGGCCATCGGTTATCATTTGTATGTCTGCTTACGGTTATCACTCTCTTGTGCGGTTTTTGCCATTCACGTAGCGAGTTGTGAAACAACCGCTCAGTTGTGATTCACTTACCGTTCATTCCGAAATAATTAAACAAGGAGTTCTGTAAACTCCACATTCAGGGTCCAGGATGAAGGAGGGAACCGGGGTTGGAGTCTGTGGGCAATCTTTGGGATAAAGGCTCAGTATTTCTCTAGGAAAGCGTGCTACAGTTCTTCAGGCTGCGGTGCATGCTGTCTTGGCCAGTGTCTATGAAATTCAAACGAAAGCAAGGGCAGAGAAATACTGTAGTATGTGCTTCGACAGCCAGGCGTCTCTGAAAGTTCTGCAGATTGTCAAAACAACGTCCCCATTGGTGTGACAGTGGCAAAAGGCGTTGAATAATATCACTACCGGACACGCTGTGGGGCTGTATTGGGTCCCTGGACTTGCTGGGGGTACGTGGGAACGAAATCGCCGACAAGCTCGCAAGAGACTGTTCTTTCCATTGTGCTGGACCTGAGCCGTCCTTGGGGTCTCTAGGCAGAATGTAAGAAAGATAAAGACTGTGTGGATAAGAAGCATTTGGTAATGTGGAGAGGCCATAGTAGTATTCAGAGACAGGCTGGAAAAGTGATTTCGGGCCCCAGTCTTATCACAAAGACCAAAATTTGCTCTTTAATAGGACACAATCCAGGGTTGTTATTGGTCTTCTTACCGGACACAATACCCTGAGAAGACTTCTTCATTTAATGGGGCTGAACAATAACCCCTTATATAGGAGGTGTGGAGCAGAGGAAGAAATTTCAACCCACATTTTGTGTGAGGGTGAAGCCGTGACTTCACTCAGACATGCATATCTGGGCTCTTTTTTCTTAGACCTATAGGGTATTAAGTGTCTACGTCTGGTGGTCTTCTGGAACTGTAGTAAAGGAACAGGCTCCCTTGACCTAGTAGCACAATGTGGAGCACAAAGGGCCTGTTGTAAGGCCTAAGTGCATCGGGACAGCAAGGGCACGGGCCCAACTATTAATCGAAATCTAAATTTACCACTGCATTTATATTAGTCCTGTACTGAAAAACATCTTTCTTACAGTGTTTGTTTGTTTGTTTTTGGCGCAACAGCCCTCCACTTGCACAAGATTTCTAGGTAACACAAAACGACGCACCACAGTCGGTAGGATTCCTCTGGACGAGTGATCAGCTCGTCGCAGAGACCTCTACCTGACAACACACAACACACAGACATGCCCTCAGTGGGATTCGAACCCACAATCTCAGCAGGCGAGCGACTGCAGACCCATGCCTTCGACCGCGCGGCCACTGGGACCGGCCACATAGTTACTGTCTTTTATTTAACGAATCCGTCAGTATGAGATTTCAAGTACTCACAGCGGTGTGGCTAAAGTTGTAAGAACTTTACGCCACGGCATCTTATTCCAAAATGCTTGCATCTTTGGTGTCATGTCGATATTAATCAGTATTAAGTCTTCGGAAGATTAGTGAGTCCTTTTGTGGTAGAACGAAGCATTCTTGGCACAATTTGAGGTGCTAACTCTACATTTTTCAAGAGGTACTGGGTAAAGCACAAAGTCTTGGACACTATAGCTATGGGGTCTAGATTTGTACCCACAGCTTTCCAGACAAGACATACAATTGCCATCCGGTTATTTTTTGTGGTACTTTAAATTAAGCAACACAATTAATTGTACGAACAGTTTAAAAGTGTACAGTTGAAACAAATATTGTGTAAACATCTAACGAAATAAGGTAACAAGACATTTAATTAATAGGTTACTAATAGGCTATATCAGTGCAGAGATGAATGTACAGGGTGAGCATAAATTCTTTCCCTGATTACAAACATTTATTACAAGAAAACTACTGTACGTGGAATACAAATATTTTTTTCCGAATGCAACTCAAGAAGTTTTTTTACAACACATCAGTACACTTCAACATGTACTCCTTTTGTTTCACGGAGAACGTCAAATCAATAATCAATTTCTCTTCTCGTGTTCTCCAACATGTCTTCCGTTATTTTAGCAAAAGCGTCTGTTATTCTTGCCTTCAAATCTGTAATATCTGGAACTGGCGTCGAAAACACGTTGTCCTAACATACCTCCATAAAAAGAAGTGAAGGGGGATGATATCCGGCGATCGTGGTGGCCAGGGTGTCGGACCATCTCTCCCAATCCACCTGTTTGGAAATGTTGCATCCAAAAAGCTATGAACATGTGAACCCCAGTGTGGAGTTGCACCATCTTCTTGGAAAATTATCCACGGCTGAAATTCTTCTAACTGAGGTGCAACGTAAAGCTCCCATGTAATAAATGTTTTTAATGAGGGAAATAATTTATGTTCACCCTGTATTTTAGTAGATGTGACTACTCTGAAAATATTTTGCCTAAAATAATGCAGTTAGCATCGACTGATTTGAAGTAAATTTTGTTGTGTTTGTCGTTATGTATCTTATTTAAATGATTATTCTATTTTTCAGAATCGCGTAACTTTTCGCTAACAGAGTGTGTTAGCCATTTCCGTACTATTACCGGGACAAATTGTTAAGAAATATCGGCCATTTCTTTCAGTAAATTGGGTATGTTTGAAAATACTGCATGGCTTAAAACAAATACTTAGGCCACATCTTTAACGATCACTTATGATTTCTTCGATCAAAGCTGTAAGTCAGAATGCAAATACACACACAAGAAGGTTTAAAATACAGTAATAATGGTTTTATCTATGCGGTTTATTAAAAATAGGTATGATACAAATGCTACGAAACACAAGAAGGAACAAATTATGTGACAGCGAGAATAATTAATGATAATAATAATAATAACAACCATATGATCGTCGAATAAAAACTCCCCATTAAGTGTACAGTTCTTTTATTCTTTACGTAACACTCTTAGCACACGCAAAGTAATATTTCAAGTAATATACATACATTTTTTAACTATTTTGCATTGATATTAGTGGGGGCAGCGGTTACAGTGACGGACCAGTGTGGCAGCCTGTACTATCTTCGTTCTTCTCGGCACGAATCAAATTTTGTTACGTGTCAATACATTGCTTCTAGGATTACGTCATCGAAGTGTCTGTAATTTTAGTGGGACACAAGGGAGATTGGTGTAAGCTGCCCGATTCAGTGCTAATGTGCAGTGACACTGTTTATACGTGTACAATGAATATAGTGCTCTTAATTTATGTTTTACAATACATCCACATAAATTGTCGTTAAGAAATGTTATCGATACAGTAGTAATTAACAACAAATGACCAACCAGAGCTTCTTAAACCTATCTGTACATGACGGACATGGAAGCGGTCCTTCAGAGTGATCAAGAAATGACACTGTAACTGAAACATTTATATACTTACATACTTGTTTCTGTTACTACACTAATAAAGCGGGGGTATATTATTCACTTCAAACACATTATGTAACCCCCTGTATCTCTCATACTATTTACAGAAATGCGATTTAAAAATTTTTGGTACTTTGCACATTGAAACCAGAATCTCGCCAACAATATTTTCTCACTTGTATTTTCTGGCTTAAATTTTATCTCAAAGCCGCCTCTGGTTGTTACTAAACATTAACAGACTGCCAACTGTTGCGCATTCTGTTACACAGAACTGCTTTATTACAGTGTAAATAATGCTTCTTTTCTTGATGACCCTATATAAAACACAGCCAGCAATAATAACCATCAAAGCACTTGTGTTTAAATACGTATTTAAATATATTTCAAAATACAAATATAATAGTCCATATATTTTTCGATATTATAAAGTGTACTGAAATTTGATGATCAGCCGTTAGAATCCCAGCTGAAATCTTACTTGCACTCAGTAATAAAAATGGATGAAACGTTTAATAGAATGACTCAAGTTAGCTGGAAATAACACAGAACCCACGTGATAAGTTAATCGAAGCGTAAGTTTGCATGGCAGTTATTGTGAGATGTAGCTACTTTGTCCCTTATGTAGGTTACACATCCAAATGATATTCCCATATAGAAGACTATGAAGATTTAAATTCGTCTGTAATATGATGCCATGTATTTCAGTAAATACCACTGTTTCGGAGAATCCTGCTGCTTTCATGTTCAAAGCATCAGAATAGGGGTCTAGTATACCCTGAATATGGTGCAAGCATATCTTCTAAAAACTTCTTAGTATCACATGTCACACTAGCTATCTACATTTATGTAATCTCTTTTCGCATATATTCCATGAATTACAAAGGCCTTCTGGCAAAGAAAACATCAGGAAATTTCACATGTAGCTGAGTTATGGTTTTGAAATAAATAATACGGAGAGACAACTGGAAAAAATTAGATCCATTCGAGATAAAGAATATTTTTGTAGTCTTAGAAGTGCGGGTACTAGGAGACTCTGATTTGTACCAAGGACAGTACTTGTAATTCAAATTCCCCGCAAGATTTGATGATCTTACTGGTATATAACAGAATCAGGCAATTACTGCGCCTGATTCTGTACAATTATACCCTTTAGTTTTCCATTACTATTACCGCATGCAGATCGTAACCACATCTTACGAAATCACACAACAGCACAGCGTAATATCAGTGTAGAACTTTTAAATAAGGTCCATAAAATACACAGACCTTGCCAAATTGTTGAGAAACATAGGCGATTGTATTAAGCTCGTTACAGACTGAAGTTCGAATGACAGGAGACGGTCGGTGAGTGACGGCTTGTTACACAGACAGACAGACGGACATAGAGACAGACACAAAAATAAAAGGCTCCAATTTTCCGAAATTCCCTCAGTTGTTACTGGTCATGCATTATTCTCAGATCTTGCAAACGACCACATTATTTAATTATTGTTATGGTACTGATTAAGTGCTATTGCCTGTAGATTAGTGATTCAGTGATTCCAAAACTGTGATGGATTGGGATGTGTCCTTCCTGGTGTCTAGCAGTGCTGATCTTGAACCATCTTCTAGCAAAAAATGATGGACAGAATTTTCTAAAATTAATATATTTTTGTAATCTCTTATACACAAGCCGCCCGCCCTTTGGCCTGGATCCGTAATATAGCATATGCAGCGTACTGTTCTTAGTTCGAATGACAACATTAGCATCAAATTTCTGTAATGTTCCGTATAGAGCACCATCACATCCGGATGTTCAGCGAAGTGGGTGAGGGCCGGTGGGGAGCTGAGGAAGGATTGCTGCAGCTAATAATATTATTCAATGTCTACACCACACGCTGTAAGGGCGCTACGTGGTAACTGTTCTCTGGTAACAGGAAGAGATAAGTTTACCGAAAGGGAAATGTGACTGACGCTGTTTATTTTAGTCGTCACCGCGTCACAATCAGCGCCACGGCGTACCTAGCAGGCACCTACCGTCGTGTTTGACATTCAAGTACATTAGTGCTGATATCAAGGGTGATAGCAATCAAACGGTCACATGCAAATTGTTTGTTGGGGTTGTGCTGAAGTATTCGTTTTAAGATCAATATCACAAGGGCAATTTTTTTATCATTTAAATACATCTACGTACGTTATGTTCTGTTGTGTCTGCTCACATAAAAATGGTTTTTTCCTTCCGAACAATGCGAGTTCTGTTTCCCTTTAACACATGCTTCATGTAACGGACAGAACCCTGTAAATGCGACTTGCAAATGTGCCATCTGTACTGCATGTTGCACTTGCACTACTTTTCCTGTTAATAATACAGACATTGGCATGCAACAGGTGGTAAAAACATGACCTATACGTGCAGTAGTTAAACATACTGCCAATTGTTTACATGTTCCGTGCATTAATCAGATATATATATATATATCTATAATATTTGTTTAAAAGACCAACCAATGCACTTGGATACGTGAATGTAAGTTTATCGTATTCGTAACTACCGACATGTTTCGGCCACTCATGTGGCCTCAATCCGAAGTTAAAAAACATAGTTTTTCTTTAAAATTCACGCTATAAAGGGTAAAATATAATTTAGTTTAAAATATTAGAAGTTAAAAATTTGTAGATGGAGAATTTTTCTCTATAATTCGCTAATTTTAACCAAAGTTATGTGATTTTTAACTGTCGATTGACTTCGAAACATTATAATTTAATTTGCATTCTTGTTCTCATCACTCTGAAGATAGCCACATGAGTGGCCGAAGCATGTCGCTGATTACTACGTAATCAAATTAATTTCATTGCTCAAGTGCATTTGTTGGTATTTTTAAATATCATATTAATTTTATATCGCAAATTATTTAATTTTAGGTGACAGTCATGAATTATTATCAGTAAAATGTCTTTGACCTACACAGCGACGTGGGTTAGGTGCTTATAAAATGTAATGACGTCTTGTTTGGTGGTCAGAGGCTTCGGATATAAAATCAATCACACCGTCAAACGGAGGCTTGTAGGTAATTATTATGTTACTGAACGGCACAGATATGGTTACCGCAAATTCACATTTCTGTTCGGTGTCAGTACAGCTCTTCGCCACAGAAAACTTATTGTCTGTACGCCTAAAACCACATCATACAGTCATCGAGCGAATTTGCCCATAAAGCTGCATGCGTTCTACGTACATCTCGATACCTTTCGATGGTAAGTGTTCAGCTTCAAGCTGCCATTACTTCAGCCCAGACGAATAAAACTTGTTAACATGTCGGAAGATACTGTACGGACAAAAGCACCGATCACAACGCAGTAGACGAAAGAGGAACACCTGTCTATGCCGGAAGTCATATCCCGATTTCTCCGTATGTGATTTGTCACTTTGCTCCCTTGAAACTTGCACCTTAAAAAATAACATAGTATTTAAGACGAAACAACACTCATTATAGAGCAGGAATATCGTATGCGGTATTGCTGCTATGTTACTGGCTGCAATTCCGAGGAGTCCTTATTCGTTTCCCGGCACCGGCAAGTTTTTTTCCCCTCTCCGTAGCGTTCAGGCTGGCTTTGGAAACTTCCCAGCCTCCTAAACATGAGTAACGGGATCTCTTCCCAAAGGTTAAGAGGGGTTAAGCGACAAGGCAGTGAAATTTACCACTCACCTCCATCTAGTGCAGAAGTTACAAACGATTGGAACTACAAGTATAGCTCAACTCCCCAATAAGTCTTCGTGGTTTTACTCTTATAAACACCAGTGAAATCAAGTGATATAATCTTATGTTTATGGGACCGTGCATCATCTTTATAGTTGAGTAAAGAGAAACCAACTTGATGCCACTTATTTTATTATATATTCAGTACTCATTCAATGCTCAACATGTTTCGGCCGTTAATA
>Ga0123357_10012754_pt1 | contig 10857 bp, 8 predicted proteins | sample TergutEmb28metaG_FD_89873 | JGI IMG/M metagenome (GOLD analysis project Ga0123357, IMG submission 89873) | Embiratermes neotenicus P4 segment gut microbial communities from Petit-Saut dam, French Guiana - Emb289 P4 | ecosystem: Host-associated > Arthropoda: Insects > Digestive system > Gut ... | reverse complement strand
GCCGAAACATGTTGAGCAATGAATGAGTATTGAATAAATAATAAAATAAGTGGCATCAAGTTGGTTTTTCTCTTTACGCAACTATAAAGATGATGCACGGTCCCATAAACATAAGATTCACTATATATGTGCATTTGTTGGTGTGTTACTCAAATAGAGACGGGGAGTGTAAACAAAATTCAAATGTATATTCGTATATAAGGGTTTAAATGTGTGACTACAGTGCGATTCACGTCGAAATACACGTATTGTCTGTGACCAGAGTTGAGAAAAATATTGGTTGTATCTCTTGAGGCAATACGGAACGTATATATTCTTATTTTGAACACCCTAAACGATACGAATTTAAACAAATGAAAACGACTTGAAATATTCATATGGCTGGAAGTTTAGCAGTGTTTACAGATGTGCACCTTTGGGTTCAAATCATAAAAACAAATTAACTTTCTTACAGTAGTAAAATATAAATCTTTATTCATGTTATTAGCACATCTATACCACACATGTGTTAATAACACCTCACCACAAACCAGGCCATCTGTAGGCGCCTGTTTTCGGCATACGGAAATCACTGACTCGTACGTTTGGGTTCGAACCAAACCAAAACTTATAAACACGATCAAATACAATAGGGATTACATGAGATTGTACTGAAATTAACACCGAGATAATTTTTTTAGAATTTAATTTACTGGTAAAATTAATTTGTAGACTATCGGAGCGAAGCTGACCGCAAGATGAAATGCGGTTATGCAAACTTTGAGAGAAGTCGACACAATGTTAAAAGCTGTACAGTACTGACTACATTAAATTCGTACATGCATGTCTTTTTAAACAAGTTTTGACCCCAGTGCGCATATGAATAGCTTCCATATCCACGAAATGCGACCCTCAAAGTCGTTCGGGTCACAACATGTACAGCAACGTCAAAGGGCGACGAAACGTTCTTCCACAGTTGCATTTCACTGTCGTAAGAAACCTTCATTTGATTGCGAAATACGAAAGTGAAGAATCCAGATGCAACATTTGAAAATCACGTACAAATACGTGCGTAGAGCGAGAGTAGTTTGTCAGTTTCTGATCAATCTGTACATCTATTATTCATATGTGACTGAGAGGGTAGGACTGCAGTGTCGAAAACATAACTCTGCTCACAATATGTCAACACAAAGCACTACTGAAATTACAAGGAGCACTAATGACAGATGGCTCCATGTATCGCAAGACGCTCCGCCCACTTCATTGTCACTGTCTCCTTTCAGAAAGCATATAAAATGGAAACGTCAAACCGTAAAACTTAATGGCATACACAGAAAAGAAAAATCATCCAAATACATTTTAAATCCCTTATTATAATTCTTATAATAAAACCAAATAGATGCACCAATTTCTCAAATTTATTTTTGAGATAAAACTCTACGTGTTTCGGACAGTTCCTCTCTCCATCATCAGGAGTTTTTCACTGTACACACAGCAATGGTATATGTTATACAGGTTTGCTGACATACACCATTGCTGTGTGTACAGTGAAAAACTCCTGATGATGGACAGAGGAACTGTCCGAAACATGTAAAGTTTTATTACAAAAATAAATTTGAGAAACTGGTGTATCTAGTTGGTTTTATTATAAGAATCTATCACGATGAACGGGCATCTGAACGTCAAAAGCCGTATTATAAATCTTCCAGAAAATATTAAAGTTATAATCAAGTACTCAATACTTCCTCAATTTGTGGTCTTAACAGAGGTTTGTGCTAAAACCGCTTTCTTCCGGTGTACGGTGCCGTGTGGTTTGGTAAATAGGTACCATTTACCTGAAGACGGAGGCAGCAAGGTCCTCCGAAACAGGTTGTATATACGAAAACTATCCAGTAACAAATTGAATCCAAATCTTTTTATCCGTCCTCAGGTTGTCTGATACATACAAACGGACGGACAGATATATGGACGGTCGAACAGAGGCAGCTGTTTTACCACACGGCGCCCCACAGTGATGTGAAGGCATCTAGAATTGTTTGGGTAGATGTAAACCGAATCGAACCTACCTACGAACACGCCCTTTGGCGGGCGAGTTCTCCCATTACAAGCATAGTTCGCTATCGTTCTATGGCAAGCTAAATAAACAGATGAAATGGGAGCATACTTAGTCCTTTGGGAGTGCGAAGCAGAGGAAGACCACTGTCAGAATGAGCCGATGTGTAAAGGGTTGAAACATCTATATAATGTGAAATAAAAAGTTCTACACAAGTAGAACACAATAAATACGGAGAATAAAAAAGGCCATACGACGGATAAAGATGATCAAAAGAGACATCCATGCAGAAGGCTGCACAAAGACGATGGATAGATGGATGGAATGAAAGAGCATGGATGGGGAAGCAAACAAATCGATAAAGGAGACAGATAGAAGGATAGGTCATAACATGAGGGATGCGGAGTGGAGGGTAGGGGCATGAATGTGTGCTTGTTATAAGGCAGAATCGCCAGATACGGAAACTGTTATTTGTTGTTGCATCCATATATCCCCCCATCCACATAGGCTATTATTTGTCCCTACCAAACCAATGCATATTTACCTACCCCTCAATCCACCGTCAGACAAGCGCGTGACTAAGCCTCTAAATTCTGGTAGCACAATGTGACAGTAACTGCCATTGGCCTTCATGGGAAGCCAATACACAGTAAACACCTAGCATAACTGCACAGAGCAAACAGATGCAGCTGAGACGTAGCGGCGGAAAGGGACCAATGGGTTCTCAATTTGTCCACACACACGCGCAAAACCTGGCTGTATACTTCACAATTTACTGCCCGTCTTTACCAAGGAGATGACGCAATTCAACGTACGTCACGTATCCATCCACCTACTCTTCGTGCGTAAAATTCAATTACGGAGTTCAGCGTTTCACAACGTGGTACTCTGTCCTGCTCTGAGCACCAGGCAGTACTCTTATATCCGTGTTCTTAACATTAGTTGTGCAAGGCCATGTATTTAGTCTTATATAAATCCGAACAAAACCGGGTAAGAAAAAGCGCCTGTTAGTTCGACTCGTACAACTCGGATCTTAGTTGAATGGCGAGTGTGTAGTTCGCCCGGTGGGTGGTTAAGTGGTTTGGGAGTCAGCAGGAGGATGGCTTTCTGAATCGTTTGTAGCTCGTTTATCGTTGCTGTCAGTAAGTGAAGACTACAGACCGTCGAATTACTTGATGACAGTTAATGATGGCTAGGAAAGGAGGTGGTGGTTATAAAACTTGAAGTACATCCCCGGAATTACACGTAACGCCTTGAGAAAAACCACGAAAAACGTGGGTCAGAACCTGCATCTCAGCCGAGACTCCTGAATATAAGTCAGAAAATGCTACCGTTGTGGTAACCTTGTTTGGTTCAGCGGTTGGGATGGTGGGTCGTTGAGTTTATGAGGTGGGTGGTTGAATCATTCGGTATTTTTGTGAGTGGATGGTCAGTTCAATGGTGCGGTTGGTTGACGTATAACTAGATCGGTTTATTGATTGGTCATTCTTCAACTTTATGACACCGCAACCACCGCTGACATTACACAGTGTTGGATGGGACATGGCACGACGATTCAGGGTAACAAACCAGGAGGAACGAGGCAATAAATGAACGTGCGCTATATAAAAGTGACTATTAATCTGTAAGTTCAGTACAGCGAGTAACGACATACAAAAAGCATTGTCAGAACAGTCTGTCGCCCGGTGATGCCTCGAAACCTCAGTCCTACTGAGCCAGTCCGTTCCATATGGCCACGAAGCAGAAACGATATGTGAGGAGAACTGCATACATCCCCTTCTGCTCACCAATACGAAAGGAACTGTGTACGCCATGCTGGTATATGCTGAAGATCAAAGGCGTTCTTGGTGGGTTTGCTAATTAAAATGCACGTTCCTTACTCACTGGCCAGTCAAGTGGCAGGCCAAAGATGAGGGCCCTCAACTTTATAAAGACCGACGAAGTGATAATGTGCTGCCAGGTAAGGGTCACTCTTTGGTGATGCATCAACACGGAGTAATAGTGGGATAATGCTTGCCGTCGTAAATCAGAAGAAATTAGCAGACAAAAGTGTTCTGGTTCCATTTCGACCAACAAAAACCTTATATCAAGTTACACTCGACTGACCCGAAGACCCCGCGGTGTGAAGTTGATGCTTAACCTCGTCACAAAATGTCCGGCCGCTATTTTACATGTATATATATTAATATTCGGACCCAACGAAAATAATCTGAACTAACTGATGAAGTTTGCTGTGTAAAATACGGTTAAGTTCATGCCTTAAAAATGGTTAAGGAAGTGTAAAGTGAATTAAAACGTCTTTAGGGTAAATGTTTTCTAACACTTATTGCTCTTTCATACGAAATGCAGGGCCGAAAGAGGTTTAGGGTAGGCAACAACGGCAATGCGTGAAAGGCTGTAGAATGTACCTAGCGAGCGAGAGAATTATACGACAAGTGGCGCTGTATGCAACTATGATCAGCAATCCTAGTATAAAATTCAAGAAAATAAGTAAATAACCAAAGCTATTGTCAAGGTAAAGGTGAAGGTAAACTTCACCATACAGCAGAAAATAAAGGACCAGAGGGCGAGCAGAGGTATAGTACTACTCTATCTTTAACCTCGGCGTTAGATGGGGGTTGGTGGTCAACGCCACGCCCAGGTCACTTTACCCCCGGGAAACACACCCGGTACCCACTGTACAGGAGGCTGGGTGGGCCCCACGGCCCGTGTGGACGGACGCGGAATATATAGCCCCCCACAGGGATTAGATCCCCGGATCGTCCAGCCCGTAGCGAGTCGCTATACCGGCTGAGCTATCCCGGCAAACGCAGCGCTATTATGAAAACATCAAAATTACGAACCAAAATCAAGAATATCCATGCCATAAATATCAGGATAAACTTCTTCAGGCACTGAACTCCCTTTAGTGTTTGAAAGTTATGGCCTTCTCAACGACATCTTTCCATTTCCCTCGATCCTTGACGCAGGTTATTCAATTTTTAACCTTCATTTGGCAAATGTCCTGTTTGACGTCATCCTCCCATAGGTACTTGGGTCTTCCTAGTGATCTTTTGATTAGAGGATTCCATTTAAATATCCTCTTAACTGTTCTGGTATCTGGCATTCTTTGTCAGAATAAACTATCAATAGTAATTTTTGTCCGAATCTATCAAATGATGTCAATTAGGAAAAACTTCCGACGATCAGGCCTCCATAGTAGGCATTCGCTTCATTTGGACACTACAGTCATTACATAAAAAAGTCATGATAATGTAAAAAAGAATACGTTAAGAGGAACGTCAATTATTTGAACTGACAGTAATGTACATATGTCATACATCAACCGAAACTTAAGCGGTCATTTGTACTGGACAACGGAGTATATAGCGCAAGGATAAAACAGGTAGTTACTTCAACTGAGAAAACGTATATAAATACCGCACGGCACATTCAGCGGTAGTCACTTGTATTGACCAAGTCTATGAGCGTGTCACGGTAAACTGATGTGAAAAGTGGGCGATTATTTATACCGAACAAACACTATTGGCAATAGAGCTGGATGTAATCACGTGAAACTTGCATGATAATTTTATTATAATGATAAAAAAGAGACGGGTCAAACCCTTACCTCGGCTGCCAGGTGTAAAAATGTAAGAAATTAGGGCAACTGGTCACAACACCGCAAGCACTCACCTGCAAACAAAAACAAACGCTACAGATATACAGCTAAAGGCAAATATGTCACTTGTATTATGAGCAGTATTCGTGAGTTACCTATCTGAGATTTCGGGTTATCAGGGCGGCAAACATTAGGTTAAGGAATTGTGAGACATGTCGTCAGGAAATGTGGCAGAGATGTAACGACGTTTCGTATAAACCTGCTGCCACCATCTACAGGACACATAAGGAGATTACGCTTCTACCTCTAAGATGGGGCAGCAACATCCAACACGTTGGTACTTCTGTGCCACACTTGACGCTGTCACAACTGAGAACAGCACAATATTATTCTTTTTTCATTGTTTTGCTGACCGTGCATCTCAGTATAATCTTAGTAATTAACCAACTTAATGCACAAATTCTGTTTTATAATAAGTTTATTATATGCCTCTACATGTTTCGCGCACTATGTGCTCATCATCAGGAGGTCCAAATTGTATACAGCCTCTGGTATCATCACACCTGTAGGTGGCCTCCCGGTGCACAGTTCCTCTCTCAACCTGTGCAAGGGACGACCACCTACAGGTGTGATGATACCAGATATTGTATAGTACAATTTTGACATCATGATGATGAGAACATAGTGCTCGAAACATGTACAGGCATAAAATAAACTTATTATAAAACAAGAATTTGTGCATTAAGTTGCTTAATTACTAAGATAAGACAACAATATTAATATTCACTGCTGTTACAACGTCCAAATTAAAAACCAGTACCAACAAAAAAGCCAGGTCACCATGCATTCAATTCCTAAACACAAAATTCAGATTAAGGTGACAAACGATACGTTGCCATTTGTTGTTTGGCAGAGATACCAACGTTTCAGAAGAACCTGATTCTCTTATAACATGAACATGTTGACAGGAGATTCCTCCGGTAAAGTACGTAGTAACTCTCTACTGGACAGCAGGGCATCACATAACAAAACACTGCAAAAAAAAGGTAAAGCAGTCCCGTTACAGGCCTGGAGTGGTCCAGACGGTTCTAGGAAGTTAAGGTCCCCAGATTTCGTGAGAACGGCACAGGATGGTGGTAAGGTTGTCAGCCGTACGCACCGGCCGCATTTACCCCCAGGAAATATTCCTGGTACTCATTTCTGTTAGAGGCTGAGTCGACCCCAGGGCCATAGTGCGATCGGAAGGATTTTACGTCAATGAAAAATCCACTGACACTAGCTGGGATCGAACCAACGACCTTCCTATTTGTAGCACAGCACATTAAAAACTGTGCCCCAATAAAACACTGTAACTTCTACAAACCCAGGTGTCGATTTCAGAACGAAGACAATCGAGATTCTATTATACGAATATGTACAGTTACAACGAAATGCCGTATATCCTGACCAACTACATTTTTTTCTCCATGGCGCGACAGCCCCAAGTGGGCCAGGTCAGCCCGACGCACAGATCTACGCGACGACACACAACAATCACAAACTCACATCCATTCAGAGCTGAGATAACAGACGGAGTCGTACATGCACTCTCCTACTTACTTACTTACTTACTTACTTACTTACTTACTTACTTACTTAGTCACTCCATGGAGCAGAATCCTTCTTGAGAAGCTACCCGGTTCTCATATAGTCAAGAAATTCCTCGCATTTTATGGAACCGGAAGGCTCATTACCGCATTTACCTCTCCTGAGCCAGATCAATCCAATCCATCCCCCCATACAACCTCCAGGGATCCCTCTCACTATTATCCTTCCACCTACGCCTGGTTCTTCCAAGTGGTTTCTATCCCTCAGATTTCCCCACCAAAACCCTGCATACACCTCTCCTCTCACTTACGTGCTACATGCCCCGCCCACCTCATTCTTCTCGTTTTGATCACCCGAATAATATTTGTTATTTATTTGTTATGTAGTTCTCTCCACGTCCCCGGCGGGGTTCGAACTCTCAATCCCAGCAAGCGAGCGACCGAAGACGACCAGCTATAAACAAGTTTAAAACTCGTTTACTTTTAAAAAAGATAGTTACTTTCAGATAATATATTATGCTAAAGATCATACTCGTGTTTTTAGACACAAATCACAGGCACAGCATACTCGGACATATGTACATTGCAGTTTGCATGCACACCAGACAGACAAATTGTCATTTTATTCCTTTTTGGTTCGTTTCTTTCTCTCCCTTGTTTCCTCTACCATTGTTCTTGCTCTCTAGATAGTTTAGTCAGTAACTACAGTGATACGCCACGCATGGACAAACGAGGAATCGGAGTTCGGGTCCTGGCAGAGGCACGACACTTCTCTCCACAGCTCTCGCACCAATCCTGGCACCCATCCAACCGACCATCCAATAGTAAACGGGGTGCTAAGCTTGAAATAAAGTGGCTGAGGTGTCGGTGTGATCACTCACATCCATTCAGAGCTGAGATAACAGACGGAGTCGTACATGCACTCTCCTACTTACTTACTTAGTCACTCCATGGAGCAGAATCCTTCTTGAGAAGCTACCCGGTTCTCATATAGTCAAGAAATTCTTCGCATTTTATGGAACCGGAAGGCTCATTACCGCATTTACAACAGCACGCCACCTGTACCTCTCCTGAGCCAGATCAATCCAATCCATCCCCCCATACAACCTCCAGAGATCCCTCTCACTATTATCCTTCCACCTACGTCTGGGTCTTCCAATTGGTTTCTATCCCTCAGATTTCCCCACCAAAACCCTGCATACACCTCTCCTCTCACTTACGTGCTACATGCCCTGCCCACCTCATTTCTTCTCGTTTTGATCACCCGAATAATATTTGTTATTTATATGTTATGTAGTTCTCTCCACTCCCCTGTTACCTCGTCCCTCATAGGCCCAAATATTGTCCTCAGCACCCTATTCTCAAACTCCCTCAGCCTACGTTCCACCCTTAATACCAGCGACCAAGTTTCACACCCATACAAAACACACAAGGCAACATTATAGTTCTGTATATCTTAATCTTTAAATTTTTGGAGAGCAAACTGGAAGACATAAGATTCTACACCGAATGACAGCCTGCATTCTATGACATAAAACGGCTCTTAGTTTCTTACTGAATAGAATTTTTATGCGTTAGGGTTGTGTCCAAAGATTTTAAATGTTCCACCCCGCCAAAGGAACTATTATCAAACTTTAAACTGTGACTTCGTCCTCCATTCTGATCTCGAGTCAAGGCTACGTACTTAGTTTTATCAGCATTTACGTTTAGTCCACTCTCCTTACTAGCAAATTAAAAAGCTTCTGTGTTTTCTTTTATAGCATCGATGCTTCAGCCCAATATACAACATCATCAGCATAAACCAAACGGTGATGTGTGCCATTTACTTTCAAGTGATCTTGGTTTACCTGAACCCTACTAATGGCGTAATCTAAAGCAAATACTCTCAAACACATCGGTATATATCGTGGTGTTTGGTTAAGCAAAGAGGCAAGGTTATGGCTGCTACATTTCAGGCTTTCGAGAAGGTGCACTTATGCCTTCGCTCTTCTGCGATGTTGCGCGGCAGAAGCTGTAGTTGGTTACCGACGTTTCGGCAACCGAAAATTCCCTGTAACGTCGGTAACCGGCTACAACCCTTACCCGGCCAGCATTCCAGACGGACGAAGGCCTCAAATGTACGTTTATGTTTCATTTTGCAGAAGTCATTATAGCGAATAAATTTCACCGTAAAGATTCGCTTACATTTCACAGGATGTCCCGTTGTTATTGTACCGTATTTTGGAGAGGTCAAGTTTCGACTCTCGGACGAGATACCGACTGCGATGACCTAAGCTTTCTGCGGCCTCCCTCCTTTCGTTCAAGCGATTGCGAGAGAAGTGCCTAGAATTGAGCCAGAGAGCTTCCTTCCACATCACTACCAATTCATTATTCACAATAATCAACCCACCACACCACTCAGTATAGCTTGTTAATTAAACAATAAACAGAATTGCCTCGCGCAAACTTGAAACATGTTCCAGCTGACAGAGCAATACGCCACGGTACGGGCCACCACGAACACTCCTTTTACTTTCTAAATCCAAATGCGAAGTACTTCTGCTTTGTATTGCTCACACAAACCGTAACGCTAAGACTTTTTCTAATGTCTCACTCGGTTGTGTAATATTACGAAAGCGTAATGGATCGGTGGCTTCCTCACCGAGTACCCTCGCAGTGATACAAGGCAATAACAATCCAATCATGATGAAACTCGAGAACTGAACACCAGTTCTCATGGACTTAAGAATCATTCAATATATTACTGTGCTTCTCAAGGCGTCGCTTCAGCTTCAAGGTTGAACTTTTATGAGTTAACCAAAATGTCTGCAGGCAGCGCCTCAGATGTGCAGTGCACCAACTGAGGGGCTACACTAAGGCCACGGAAACATGTCACACATTTGGTGGCGGAAGGTTTTTCCCACTTTCTACTGCCGACCGATCGTTCTGTTACCAATCCCAAGCCGCTCGTCGACGCAGGTTATCGTTACTCACGAATTCCTTTGAAAAGAATGGATAGACTACTGAAGACAAATACAGATTATGGAAAAGGCTAACAGGTCGCAGGGGGTCGAACCATGGGACTTTTAGTGTAACCTCGCCACCAACCATTTATTATCCTAAGCAGTGTAGAATCAGTTTGCCGTATGCCGTTGACATGGAAACCAAACACAAACCGAACCCGTTAGTTACAAACAGAGGCAGAAGATGCCACTCATACAATGTAGGGTCTCGGTAGAATTATAGTGCCGACTTTTGCAGAAGAAAGGTTAAGTGTAGATTATTATTGTACTTAAATAATGGAAAAGGGGTTTTTACAGAAGCTTTCAAGTTGACAGCCGTCATATTCCGTGGAATCGTAATTTAAAGGTGTTCATCAATGACTATAATGTACAACAGTGACTTGACAAAACCATTAATGTGTGGAGACCGTAGCCAGAAATGGGAAATGTCAAATTTCTTTTTATATTTTCAAAAGTAAGTATATGATACAAGACTTCTTCGAAAAGATGAAAGCTTCTAGATGGTTATAGCAATCTTATGTTTATTGGACCGTGCATCATCTTGATAGTTGAATAAAGAGAGACCAACTTGATGTCACTTGCTTTATTATTTCATTATTTAATGCTCAACATGTTTCGGATGCTAATACATCCATC